>Ga0055584_100007917_pt1 | contig 10414 bp, 6 predicted proteins | sample OSDHelmetaG_FD_58716 | JGI IMG/M metagenome (GOLD analysis project Ga0055584, IMG submission 58716) | Pelagic marine sediment microbial communities from the LTER site Helgoland, North Sea, for post-phytoplankton bloom and carbon turnover... | ecosystem: Environmental > Aquatic > Marine >...
CGAGGTCGGGCGCCAGCCAGGCCTCGGCCTGGGCCTCGACGTCCCCCGTGAACAGCACGCTGCGGGCCCCATGGGTGAAGCGCAACACGAGGCTCTCGTCGTTCACCCTGCGACGCGTGGTGCCGCTGAAGCCGCCGATGGGGTGGAGCAGGTCGATGTCGCGGCCGGGCCGATCGGGCGGCATGCGGATGGGCACGCCCCGGCGAAAGGCCGTGCGCCACAGGGCCAGGTAGGCGGCCTCACCGGGCTCGGGCGGGCGAGGCACCCACAGCGCGCCCACCTCGATGTGTTCGAGCACCGGCTGCAGCCCGCCCATGTGGTCGGGGTGGGGGTGCGACAGGGCGACCGCGTCGAGGCGCCGGATGCGGCGCCGACGCAGCCACGCGAGCACCTGATCGGAGGGGGGACCGCCATCGACGAGCCACCGGCGACCGTCGGGAAGCTCGACCAGGGCGCCGTCACCCTGGCCCACGGCGAGGAAGGTGGCCGTCAGGCGGCCGGAGGGACCGAGGCCCGCGGGGGCCACCAGCGCGACCGCCATCAGGCCCGCGAGCACCGGCGGATGTCGGCGCGCCAGCAGGGCCCCGGCGAGCCCCAGCGCGCCCACCGGGCCCACCGCCACGGCCCACGGCGCACGGTCGAGGAGGGAGAGCGCCGAGAGGGCGACGTGGGCCGCGAGATCGGCCACCCAGAGCGCCGGCTGGGCCAGCATGGGGGGCGCCACGGCCGCGGCCAGGGCGGCGGGCACGGCCACCGCGCCGAGCAGCGGCGCGGCGACGAGGTTCGCCACCGGCGCCAAGGGGGGCACCTGCTGGAACACCCAAGCGGTGATCGGCAAGGTGCCGGCCTGGGCGCCCAGGGTGGCCGCGAACGATGTGGCCACCCAGCGGGCGGGCGCGGGGAGATCGGGGGGCAGCAGCCGCGTGATGCGCGGGGTGATCACCAGCATCCCGGCGACGGCGCCAAACGAGAGCAGGAAGCTCGCGGTGCGGACCATCGCGGGCTCGATCACCGAGACCCCACCGGCCGCCAACCCCAGCGCGCTCGCGGTGCGGACCCCTCGACTCAGGGCGCGGGCGAGGGCGGCCGCCGCGACCATCATGGCCGCGCGGCGCGCCGAGACCGGCCATCCGACGGCGCCCGCATAGGCGCACGCAGCCGCGATGGCGGCCGCCGCGGCGAGCAACCTCGGCAGCCGCGGCGCCCGCAGCATCGAGAGCGGCGCCGCCAGCCATCGGGTGGCCGCCCAGACCGCCGCCGAGACCAGGCCGATGTGCAGCCCGCTGATGGCCAACAAGTGCCGGGTGCCGGTGCGCGTGAGCAGCGTGACCGTTGCCTCGGGGGCGTGGTCTCGGCGCCCGCTCACCAGCGCCCGCAGCAGCCCCGGGTGGCGCAGCCCGGCGGTGGCGGGGAGGTCGAGCGGCTCGGGGGCTGCCCCGAGGGCGACCCACGCGCGAACTCCGCGGCGAGCGCGCCCGGCGGCGCGGGCGGCGGCGTCGAAGTCGAAGGCCCCCGGCAGGTGGCTGCGGGGGCGAGCCGCCCGAATCCAGGCCGCGATCTCGACCCCGGGGCGGGGCGGTGGCCCGGCGAAGTCGAGCGCCAGCGGCCCCACGTCGCTGTCGACCCAGGCCGACCACCCCGAGGTGAGGCGCACCACACCGATGATGCGCCGTTCGGGCGGCGCGGCTGGCGGCGCAGGCGGGCTCCCCCGCGCGACCCCGAAGAGCAGCGCGCCCGCCACCACGGCCCAGGGCGCGCACCGGGCGCCCCGCGCCATCACCGCGACCGCCGCGAGCAGGGCGGCTCCGACGAGCGCCCCATCGGGGTCGGGGGCCGACGCCCCGCCCAGGGCCACCCCCAGCGTCAGGGCCACACCGACCCAAGCCATCGGCTCCCGCACCACGCACCTCCGCGGCGACACCGGTGCACGGGTCGTTCCACGACCAAGTGCCCGAGATCACGGTGGGGGGGTGCCGAAGGACCGAAGGGTGTCGGACGGACCTTCGTCAGTCTTCGTCACCCGGGGGCCCCCACCCGCCGCCGCCTGGGGTCTCGATGCGCAGCCGATCGCCCGGGCGGGCGTCCCACTGGGCGGGGGCGGGCTCCCAGCCGCGCCCCCGGTCGCGGAGATCCCGCCCCGGAGCGCCCGCCTGGCCACCCGCCCCGCCCGGCGCCCCCGCAGCGCGCCGCCCGGCCAACAGGCCGACTCGGGCTGGGGCCTCGAAGCGCCAGACCTTGATCACCCCGTCGCCGCCCCGGTGGCGCCCTCGCCCCCCGCTGCCGCGCCGGCGCGCCCACCGCTCCACCACCACCTCGAATCGGTGCTCGAGCTCTTCGAGGTCGGTGGCTCGGGTGTTCGTCATGTGGACCTGCACCGCCGAGGCGCCGTCGAAGCCGGGGCCCGCGCCGCTGCCGCCACCGATGGTCTCGTACCAGGCGCCCGAGGGCAGGCCGATGGTGAGGTTGTTCATGGTGCCCTGGCTGGCGGCGCAGGCCTCGAGCGCCCGCAGCAGCGCACAGACCACGCGCTGGCTCGTCTCGACGTTGCCGCCCACGACCGCTGCGGGCGGCCGGGGATCGAAGCGCCCGCCGGGGGCCGCCACGATGTCGATGGCATCGAGCGCGCCCTCGTTCAGGGGGAGATCGTCGGCCATCAGGCACCGGAGCACGTAGAGCACCGCCGCGCGCGACACCGCCGGCGGCGCGTTGCGGTTTCCGGAGTCGGCGGGGGCGTCGAGGGTGACCCGCGCCCGCCCCTCCGCGATCTCGAGCGTGACGCGCAGCTGCGCGCCGTCGTCGAGCCGCTCGACGCCGACGAAGCGCCCAGCGCGCGCTCGAAGCGCAGCCTGCGCCGCATCCCGGGCCCGCCCGAGCAGGGCGTCGAAGCCCGCCCGCAGCCCCGCGACCCCCCGCTCGGCCGACAGCCCCCGCACGCCGGCCACCCCGCTCGCGCAAGCCGCGATCTGGGCCTCTAGGTCGGCGCGGACGGTGTCGGGCTCGCGGCAGTCCCCCAGCCCCACCGGCAGCAGCCGGCCCTCTTGCGCGATGCAGACGTGCCGCAACACCACGCCCTCTTGGGCGAGGGTGGTCGAGGCCGGCGGCATGGAGCCGGGCGTGATCCCGCCGACGTCGGCGTGGTGCCCCCGACAGGCCACCCAAGCCACCCGCTCACCGGCCTCGAAGACCGGCTGCATCACCGTGATGTCGGGAAGGTGGGAGCCCCCCGCGTAGGGGTCGTTGGAGGCCCACACCCGGTCGGGGTCGCGGGCCTCGGGCCGCTCGGCCATCAGCGATCGCAGCGTCTCGCCCATGGCGCCGAGGTGCACCGGCACGTGGGGAGCGTTGGCGATCAGCCGCCCGTCGCGGTCGAACACGGCGCACGAGAAGTCGCGGCGCTCGCGGATGCTCACCGACCGGGCCAGCCGCCGCAGCCGCTCCCCCATCTGCTCGGCCAGGGCCCCCACCCGCAGGGCGAAGACCGCGAGGGCCGCCGGATCGCGGTCGAGATCGGCGGCGGGCGGTGGGCCCGCGCGATCCTCGAGCACCAGGGCGTCACCGCGCCACGCCCCGACCCAGCCCGGCGGCACCACCACCGTGCAGCCGTCGCCCCGCGCCAGGGCCGGGCCCGCCAGCGGGCTCTCCCCCCGGACCTCGACCCATGGCACGTCACGCCATCGATCGAACCAGGCCGTCGCGGTCTCTGGAGCGGCCACCGACCGCGACCGTCGCAGCTGGGGCGCCGGCGCGAGGGGGGCCTCGACGGCGGCCCGCACCTCGACCGCCTCGACCGCCTGATCTGGACGCTCGAAGCCGAACTGGGCGCGGTGGGCCGCGTGAAAGGCCCGGGTGAGCGCCGGCCCCATGGCGTCGGTCGCGGGGGACGGGGTCGAGTCGAGGGGGAGCGCCAGCAACTCGTCGGTGCCGCGGTGGCGCGCCATCAGCGTGACCGTCACCCGACCCTCGAAGGGCAGGCGCTGACGGGCCGCGGCGGCCGCCGACGCGATCGAGCCCGAGACCGGGACCACGACCTCGGCGCGTCGAGCCGCCCGGCCGATGCCCACCGCCGAGAAGACGCCCGCGAGGGCCGGCACCACCACCCGGTCGATGCCCAGCCGCCGGGCCACCCCGCAGGCATGCCCGGGGCCGGCGCCGCCGAAGGCCACCAGCGCGTGGGCGCGGGGATCGACTCCCCGCGCCGCCGCCAGCCGCCGCACCGCCCCCGCGAGCGCGGTGTGTGCGACCGCCACGAAGCCCGCGGCCACCTCCTCGACGGGCCGCTCCGGATCGAGGGCGCCCACCGCCGCCCGAGCCGCGTCGAGATCGAGGGGCGAGGCGCCGCCCCGTCCGCAGATCGGAGGGAAGCCCGGGAGTCGGCCCAGGACCGCCTCGCAGTCGGTGAGCGTGGCCGGACCACCGCGCCCGTAGCAGGCCGGACCCGGCTTCGAACCTGCGCTCTGCGGCCCAACCTGGTACAGCCCCGCCCGCACCGACAGCACGCTGCCGCCGCCCGCCGCGACGGTCTCCAGCCGCACCGCCGGCACCCGCAGGCGCAGCCCGGCGACCGTGACGTGGTCGGTTCGCTGCGGCGGCCCGTCCACCCGACAGAGATCGGCGCTGGTGCCCCCGATGTCGAGGCCGAAGGCGGGCCCCAGCCCCAGGCGGCTGGCCAGGTCGGCCACCGCGATGACCCCGCCCGCCGGCCCGCTGAGCACCGCGTCGGCCCCGCGCCACTCGCCCGGACGCGCGCCCGGCAGCCCTTCGCGGGCCAGCCCCCCGTCCGACCGCAGATAGTGCCCCGGCGCGCGCGGCAGCAACGGGCTGGTGGCCGCGTCCACCAAGGTCGTGCGCAGGCGGTCGAGCAGGCCCCGCGACGGCGCGACCGCGTGCCCCACCGAGACGTGGCGCATGCCGGCGGAGCGGCAGACCGCCGCCAGCCGCCGCTCCTCGTCTGGCGCGAGCGGGCCGTGGGCGAGCACGACCGCGGCGCTCTCGACCCCTCGCGCCACCCAGGCGGCGACCGCCTCGACCGACACCTCGGCGGGCGCGCGCACCCGGCCATCGGCGCCGATGCGCCCGTCCACCTCCACCACGCCCGCGCACGGAGGCGCCGGCCGCCGGATGTCGAGCGCGAAGAGGTCGGGGCGGGTCTGGTCGCCGATCCAGGGCAGATCGCCCAGCCCCCGGTTGGTCAGCAGCAGCACCGGCCGGGTCGCGCCCTCGAGCAGGGCGTTGGTCGCCACGGTGGTGCCCCGACGCACATCGATCGCGCCCGCGCCGAGCGCGACCAGGTCGGCGCGGTCGCTGAGCACCTTGTCGATCTGCACCGATCCGTCGGCCCCCACGCGCACCACGTCGGTGAAGGTGCCCCCCTGATCCATCCAGACGGCGCGCCAGCGCGGCGGAGCGGCGGCGCTATTGGATGGGATCGACCCGCCCATCGGTGACGTCGGACTCGGTGTCTTCGGGGCTGACCAGCACGATGCTGTAGGTGTAGGCCCGGGTGGGGTTCACCTCGTTGATGGCGAAGACGATGTTGCCGTCGTCGATCGGCGCGTACTGCCCGCCGATGTCGAGGCTGAAGGGCGACGGGTCGGCCCCGGCCTCGGTCACCACGAGATCGACCGTGCCCCCGGTGATGTCGCTCGAGTAGTCGTAGTCCACCTCGAAGCGGATGATCCACTCGTCGGTGGTCTCGAAGCCGGCGCTGACGCTGTTGATGTAGGGGGCCTCGTCGCCCTGCTCGCCCTCGTCGTCATCGACCCCGGCGTTCCCGTCGTCTGCGGGGCGAGATCCCCCTCCCCCGCCCAGCCCGGAGCTCTCCTCGGTGGCACAGGCGAAGGTCAGGCAGAGGCTCAACATCAGGGGGAGGCGGCGCATGGGATCTCCTCGGGGCGACCGGACGGTCGTTCGGAACCAGCGAAGTATAGAGGCTGTCGAGCCCTGCGGCAGCCCATCGCCGCCCGCCCCCTGGTGGAGCCCCCCGTGAAACACCCCCTGGTCATCGTCTTCGGCTTGCCGATGCTCGTCTTCCTGCTCTCAGCGGCGGGCTTCGTCGGCTTCGTGTGGTGGGACCGCGGCGCTCCCCCGGGCTTTCAGCCGCCGACCGAGCCGGTCGCGGTCGCCGATCTCACCCGCAACCACCGCGGCGTGCAGGTGGAGGGCACCGCCCACTACGGCGTCAAGCTGGTTCAGACCGCTGGCGACCAGACCTGGTACCTCTTCCCGCTCTTCCCGCCGGGCGACACCGCCGGACGCGACGTCACCGTGGTGGTGCGCACCCAGCGCAAGCCCGGCGAGCTCTACAGCTTCGAAGACCTCGTGGTCGAGGGCCTTGCCCGGCCGCCCGGCACACTCATGCCCCGCTCCACCCAAGACCAGCTCACCAGCCGGGGCTACACCTTCAGCCCCGACTTCGTGCTGGTCGAAGAGTTCGAGGCGCCGGCGCCCGACGCCGGCTGATCGTCAGCCCACGACCTCGGCCAGGTGGGCCATCAGAAACTCGTTCTCGGCCTGGGTGCCGAGCGTCAGCCGAAAGTAGGGCTCGTAGTTGGCCTCTGCGAGGCTCGCGAGGGTCTTGATGAGGATGCCCCGCTTGGCCAGCTCGGCCTTCAACCACTCGCCGGTTCGGCCATCGGTGAAGCGGCACAACACGAAGTTGGTCTGGCTGTCGAAGCTCTCGACGCCGCTCAGGCCGGCCATGGACTGCCGAATATAGGACCGCTGCCGGGCGCACTCTTCGCGCAGCCACGGCAGGTGGTCGGGGTCGGTCAGCGACGCGACGCCCAGCTCCTCGGCGAGGGTGCCCAGCCGGTAGTTGGTGAGCTGGCTGTCCATCTCGGCGACCAGCTCGGGGTTGGCGAGCATGTAGCCGATGCGCACGCCAGCCAGCCCGTAGGCGAAGGACATGGTGCGCCCGACGATGAGGTTCGGGTACGTCGTGACCAGGTCAGAGAAGTAGGTGTGCTCGCTGGGATCGACGTACTGCACGTAGGCCTCGTCGATCCAGAACCACGTGTCGGGGTACTTGGCGAACAGCGGCTCCATCTGCTCGCGGGTCACCAGCACGTTGCCGGTGGGGTTGTTGGGGTTCGCGATGTAGACGAACCCGTCGCCCTTCTGCAGGCGCGCGTCGATCTCGGCGGGGTCGAGCGTGAAGTCGTTGTGGGGGCCCAGCGGCACGAGGCGCACGGTGAGGCCCAGCTCGGCGGCCTTCTTGGGCACCTTCGAGTAGGTGAACCAGGGCGTGACGATGGGGTAGCCCTCTTTGTTCCAGACGTGCTTGGCCATCCGACGGGCGCTCGCCTTGATGGACGTCTTGATGAGGTGGGGGACCACCTGCTTGAGGATCGGCCCCGACCCGTTGCGCAGGAAGACGTTCTCGGGGGCCACGCCGTCGAGCTCGGCGATGGCGGCCCGGAGCGGCGAGTTGTCGCCGGTGGTGTAGTTGCGCAGCGCTAGGCGGTGGCAGTTCGCCTTCATCACCTCGACGCAGGACTCGGCCATGTAGGTGCCGTCGTTCAGGCCGAGGTTGAGCGGCAGGGTGACGCCGTCGGGGGGCGTGGTGGGCGCGGGCATGGCTGGATCCTCGATGCGGACACGCGAGACGGCGCGGTGCGGTCAGGCGGTGCGTTCAGGCAGTACGGTCGGGCGGTGCGGTCAGGCTGGAGGGCCGGAGGTAGCGTCGAGCAGTCCTTCAGCGCGGTACCAGTCGCGGCACGCGCGGATGCCCTCCTCGAGCGGAGATGGCGCATAACCCAGCTCGGTGATGGCGCGATCGCTGCGGTATCGGCGGTTCTTGCAGGTCACGCGGGCGAGGGACCGGGTGAGGGGGGGCTCGCCGCCGGTGAAGCGGGCCTTGAGCTCCTGCAGGGCGCCGAAAGCCACCAGAGCGGCGCGCGGGGCCACGCGGCTGGGGGCAGGGCGCCCCATCACGGCGGCCACACGGGCGAAGATCTCGGCGAAGGTGCCGGTGGTGCCGCCGAGCACGTAGCGGCGGCCGGGGCGCCCGCGGTCGAGGGCGAGCAGGTGGCCCGCCCCGACATCCCGGAGCGTGGCGCAGGTGGTGGCCCCGGGCGGCACCGCCGGGGGACCACCGGCCGCCACCTGGAGCAGCATGCGGCCGCCGTTCTGGTGGAGGTCGCGGGCGCCGAAGACGATGCCTGGGTTGACCGCGACCCCCTCCACCCGGCGATCGCTCAGCACCAGCGCTTCGCTCTCGCGCTTTGTGTCCATGTAGCCGAGGCCGAAGGGGCCCCAGTTGTCGGGGGTGTCTTCGTCTCCCTCGCCGGGCCCATCGACGTAGCCGATGGCCGCGATGGAGCTGGTCAGCACGAAGCGGCCGACCCCCGCCGCCGCCGCCGCGTCGAGCAGGTTGCGCGTGCCGCCGACGTTCACCGCCTGCTGCAGCGCGCGGCTGCCGGGCGAATACGACACCACGCCGGCGAGGTGCAGCACCGCATCGCAGCCCGCCACGGCACGCTTCAGCGACTCGGGCGCGGTGACGTCCCCCGGCAGGCGCTGGACCTCGATCCCATCGAGCAGCCGCGCCCGCGACGGATCTCGGAGCAGGCAGCGCACCGCGTCGCCGCGCGCCACGAGGGCCCGCGCCACCTCGGAGCCGAGCTGGCCGCTGCCGCCGGTGACCAAGACCCGCACGACCGGTCAGCCGCGCAAGACGGCGCAGCCCGCGTACCGGGCGACGGCCTCGAGCTCCGCCTCGATGCGCAGCAGCTGGTTGTACTTGGCCACGCGCTCGGACCGACCCGGGGCGCCGGTCTTGATCTGACCGGCGTTGGTGGCCACCGCGAGGTCGGCGATGAAGGTGTCCTCGGTCTCGCCCGAGCGGTGCGAGATCACGACGCCGAAGCCAGCCTGGCGGGCCATGGCGATGGCGTCGAGGGTCTCGGAGAGGGTGCCGATCTGGTTGACCTTGATGAGGATGGCGTTCCCGGCGCCCTCGTCGATGCCGCGAGACAGCCGCTCGACGTTCGTGACGAAGAGGTCGTCGCCCACCAGCTGCACCGACCCGCCCAGGCGAGCGGTGAGGGCCTTCCAGCCGTCCCAGTCGTTCTCGTCGAGGCCGTCTTCGATGCTGTAGAGGGGGAAGCGCTCGGCGAGCCCGGCGTAGAACTCGACCATGTCAGCCGAGCTGAGGGCCTCGCCGCCCATGTGGTAGGCGCCGTCGGTGAAGAACTCGCTGGCGGCCACGTCGAGGGCCAGCTGCACGTCGCGGCCCGGCTCGTAGCCAGCGGCCTGGATGGCCTCGATGAGCAGATCGAGGGCGGCGTCATTGCTGGCGAGGTTCGGGGCGAAGCCGCCCTCGTCACCCACGCCGGTCGCGAGGCCGCGTTTCTGGAGGACCTTCTTGAGGTGGTGGTAGATCTCGACGCCCCAGCGCAGGCCCTCGGAGAAGGTGGGGGCGCCGACCGGCGCGACCATGAACTCCTGAATGTCGACGTTGTTGTCGGCGTGCGCACCGCCGTTGAGCACGTTGAGCATCGGCACCGGCAGCACCTGGGCCGACAGGCCGCCGATGTGCCGCCACAGGGGCTGGTCGGTGGCCAGCGCGCCGGCCCGCGCCACCGCGAGAGAGACTCCCAGCAGGGCGTTGGCGCCCAGGCGGCTCTTGTTGTCGGTGCCGTCGAGATCGATGAGGAGCTGATCGATGAGCCGCTGGTCGCGCACGTCGTGCCCGATGAGGTGCGACGAGAGCTGCTCGTTTACATTGCGGAGGGCGGCGTCCACCCCTTTCCCGAGCCAGCGGTCGGCGTCGCCGTCGCGCAGCTCGACCGCCTCGTGCTCGCCGGTGCTCGCGCCAGAGGGCACGGCGGCGCGCCCCACGTGGCCGGTCTCGGTGGTCACCTCGACCTCGACCGTGGGGTTGCCCCGCGAGTCGAGGATCATCCGTCCGTGCACATCGTAGATTGCAGCCATGGCAGCTCCTTGTGAGGCGCCCGGGCTATCGGTCGCCCTCCCCCTTTGCAAGCACCCCCCGTGGTGGATACCACCCCCCTTCGATCTGCCCCGCAGAGGACTTCATGCGCCTGCTTCGCTGCCTGCCCCTCACCCTGATGTCGCTGGTGCTCTCGCTGCCCGCGGCCGCAGACACCTCTGTCGACGACTACCTGGGCGCGATCGGCGCGGTCGAGCTGTCCGGCGAGGCCGAGGTCCCGCTGCTGGCGCACCCCGAATGGGGCGTCATGCCGGTCGTGCGCGCCACGGTCAACGGCGACACCAGCGACCCCGGCGCGCTGTTCGTGCTGTCCACCGGCGACAGCATGATGACCGTCACGCCTGAGTTCGTGGCTCGGTACGGCCTCGAGACCTCCAAGCACAAGGGCCTGTTCGGCAGCGCCATCACCGGCGAGATCGAATTCGTCGAGATCGAGTCGCTCACGGTCGGCGGGCTGGTGCT
>Ga0055584_100007918_pt1 | contig 10414 bp, 10 predicted proteins | sample OSDHelmetaG_FD_58716 | JGI IMG/M metagenome (GOLD analysis project Ga0055584, IMG submission 58716) | Pelagic marine sediment microbial communities from the LTER site Helgoland, North Sea, for post-phytoplankton bloom and carbon turnover... | ecosystem: Environmental > Aquatic > Marine >...
CAGCTCCATGGCCGTGAGGTGCTGATAGAAGTAGGGTCTCTCCGGCAAAAATCCGACTTTTTCCCTGCTCTCTTGAAGGACGTGATCCACTCCCAGGATGCGTGCGCTGCCCGAGGTCGCTGCCTGCAGACCCATCAGAATCTTGATGGTCGTGGTCTTGCCCGCGCCGTTGGGACCGATGAATCCAAAGACCTCGCCGCGCTCCACCTGCAGATCCAACCCATGCAGGCCCACCATGGGCTTGTCCCAGAAGTGCGTCTTGTACGTCTTGGATAGACCTTGAATCTCGAGTGCCGGACTCACGACTTGATCCCCCCTCGCCGAGCCTGCCACTTCGCCTTGAGCGTGGGATTTCCGGTCTTCTCCAGCCAGCGGTCAACCACGTGCTCCTGTGCTGCGCCCGCTGACTGCCAGTTGCAGCGCGTGCACAAGGGGCCCGAGTCGGCGAAGCGCCCTTCAAGATGGGCGGCCCGCCACGCATTGACCTGGTCTCCGCTCCAGAGCTTGGCCAAAGGGGTCTCGCGCAGGTTGCCCAGCTTGTTTTCCATGTGCTCGTCCAAGCAACACACGGTCACGTCACCGTTGACGTGAACCATGGGGGTGCTCCACAGGCCGGCACAAGGGGGGCGAGAGTTACTCATAGTCGACCAGTCTACTCGCTTTGAGCTGGCTGGGGTTCCGCCTCTGCATCGATAGCTTGCTCAACCTGCACCTCATCGGTGGTCAAGGTGTACACAAAGCGCGCCGAGACCGTCTCTCCCTCCTTGAGAATGGGCGCAATACGCCAGAGCTCCGCTGCGGTAAGAGAAGACTCGATCAGTGGCGTGGGACATTCCTCGGCCTGCACCAAAAATGGTACTCCAGTAGGGTCCACATAGAGCTGCACGCTGCACTCGAACTCCTCTGGAGTCCCAGCTGGCCAAACCGGCATGACCTGTTCCACGAAGCTGACCTCGGACCAGTGCACTTCCATGGGAAGAATCACCTTGGATTCCGGCTCAGAAACCGGCTCAACAGCTTCCTCTTCCATGTCCCGCTCCATGTCAAGGATGGTCTGGAGCAACTCCTCCAGCTCCATCTCACGGACTTCTGAACCGCGATCTGGCGCCTGTTTTTTGTAGAAACGCCCAGAGAGCTTGGCACCCACAGCGAAGTAGGCCCGATCCACGCCGTCCTGTCCCCCCTCGTCCCAGGGCTCCCACTGTGTCAAGTGTTGACCCCAAGCGCTCAGGGCATAGGCCTTGCGATCGCGCTTGTAGCCCACCCCAAGCTCTGCTTCGACCACCAGCTCTTGGCGCGTGCTGTGGTGCAGAGTGTTGCCGCCGCCACGAACCGCGTAGTCCACCTCGGTGCGTTCACGACGCCGGCGCGCGGTGCCCTGGACCTCGGCTCGCGCCTGCACGGTAAAGGGGCCGGCGACCCTTAGAATGCCGTCCAAGCCCAGCCCGCTCCCGACCTCGGCGTAGTACTTGAGCTTGTCGCTGCCCATGTCGGAACGGGACAAGCCCAACAAGGTCAGGGTCTGTGGCGAATACACCATGACCTGTCCACGGCCGCCGTTCCGGACATAGAGCGTCTGGTTGTGCTGGCCGGCGAACATCCCAAAGTCCAGCTCATCGCCCAGATCTGGACGCACCCGGATGGAGAGCAGAGTGTTCTCCATCTCGAATTGCTCCAGGCGCACCGACCCGTCGCTTTGCTGTGCCAAGCGAAGGCGCAGCTCGCCAAAGGAGCCTCGGTCACTCCTGTCTACGAGCTGGTCGGGTGTACCCCGAACCCGGCGGCTCATGATCTCCAAGCCCTGCGTCCCTCCCATGGGAAGGCCCTCGGAGAGAAGCGGTGCCCTTCCCTGATCGAAGGCGTAGGGTCCCGCTTCGATGGAGCGGTAGTCCAGACTGGGGAAGAGGGAGAGGGCAACAGCGGTCGCGATTCCGTCCAAGAGGAGCTCCTAAAAGGTATTGAAAGACAGCAGATTCTCAAAGACTCTGATCACGGAGTCTTCATAGGCCACATCACATGGCTTAGCGTGAAAGCGGCCCGAGACATTAACTTGGTTCATATTGAACTTTCCCCATAGGTCGCCTTGGCGACTCCGGTTGATATCTACCTGGCCGGGGGCTCCAATCTGAGTGGCAAAGTCCAGTTCGGTCACATCGTAAGAACGCAGGAGGCCATTGTCTACTTCCGCTCTCGCTTCGTTGACCCCGTAATAAGCTCCGATGCCCACCCGCGGATTCAGGTCATCCAAGAGCGAAGGCGAGGCATCAGCGTCCAAGGGAAAGTACCCAAGCCAGTCTTCCTGCCGGAAGGACATCAACTCGATGAGCACGATGCGACTGTTCTCGCGGGTCAGGGCGATGGACAGCTCCTCGCTGACCGACGCCCGCGCGGGCAGATTCAAGCCGGTGTCCGTCTCCTCCAAGTCGGGGTTGCCGGTGTCCTGCAGACCCACAAAGTCGATCGCGCGGGCATCACAGCGCAGCTTGGAGTTGGAGAGCAACAAGACCGCCCGGCGCTGGTCGCCCTCGTCAGGGGCGGCCACATACAGGGCGGTGTGGAGCTCATCGCTGCCCGTGCCAAACTCGATCTTGCCCGGCGCACACGCCAGGCCCAGCAGCCACAACATCAGAAGCTCCCCGCAGCTCGGAGTCGCTCTCCATCTCTTGCGTCCACCAACCCAAGCTCACGGCAGACCTGGGCATGCAGTCGGTCGGCTTGATTCTGGTCCCCGCTGTTTAAGGGGCGGAAGTAGATCGCGTCGCGCCGTGCATTGGGCCAGTCCCAAGTCAGATCGAACTCACTTCCCAGGGACGAGAGCAACTCGCTCCAGTGTGAAAGGAAGAGCTTGGCCTCGCTGGCGTTGTTCTCTTGAACAACAAAGGCGATGTGGGCACTGGGCCGGTTCACCCCCAACTCAGCCCGCAGCTCCAAGAAGCGCTTCACGTTCCTGTAGACCTTCTCGCGCTTGTCGGAGCCCTTGACCGCCAGGTACGAGGCTTGAGAGAAGGCGTCGATAGAAAAGTGGATGCTCTGAAAACAGTCCGGGGGCACGTGGGGGGCGTTGGCCAGGCGCAACAGGCGCAGAGAGCGTGCCTCGTCAAAGATCACCGCGTTGGTGTGCAGCTTGAACTCCGAGAAGAGGCGGCCAGGGCCGTTCACCGCAAAGGCGTACTCTACAAAGTCTTCGAAGCGTGGGTGCAAGGTCGGCTCTCCCAACCAGTGGGGGCAGAGATGAACCTGGTCGTCCAAGCCTTCCAAGCCCTTGAGTAGGGCCACCCAGGTGTCCCAGCCCATGAACTGATGGGGCGCGCCGTGGGCCTGATCCCGCAGGCTCTGGCTGCACATGCCACAGCGCAGGTTGCAGTGGTCGGTGAGCTCCAGGTTGACGTTGATCATCGGTCACTCCAGATCACAGATGACTCCGAATCACGCGCTCGTGGGCCAGGATGTTTGGGCTGCACTCCTGGCAACGCTTGAGCGGCGTGCCCGCCTGCATTCCTTGGCGAACGGACTCCAAGAAAGGACTCTCGCGCCAGAGCTGCTCCAGGGACTGATCAGCCACCGACTCCCCTTCCCCAGCCAGCACGCAGCAGGGGCTGGTCTTTCCGTCGGCCTGGACCACCAGATAGTGCCAAGCCTTGAGACATGGGGCCCCCTTCAAACCGGGCTCCGGTCCAGCGGCGGGGGCAAGCTGTCCTCGCTGAGGCAGGGCGGCTTGGGTGTAGTGAGACAGCGTGGTCGCCAATCCGAGGGACTCCGCCCGGGCCAGAGCGACCCGCGCCACCTGAACCAACTCCTCTTGCTCCTGTGCGTCCAACTCCAGGGCCTTTTGCTCGGGGCGGTAGGCGATCAAGCCGTCCACATCCAAGCGAAAGCAGCCCAAGGCGTGGGCCAGGTCCACCAGCTCGGGCAGCTGGCGAAAGTTCAGGTTGGTGAGCACTGTGTGGATGGCCAAACGCGGCGTGCTCTGACCGGCCTGCTCCCGGGCCACCCGGAGCCTACAGAGGTTGTGGACCGACTTTCTAAATGCCCCGGCCTGGCCACGTAAGTCGTCGTGCACTTCGGCCGTTGCGCCGTCGATCGAGACGTGGATCTCATCCCACCCGCTCTCGATGAGCTGTGTGAGCAGCGACGCTGGCAGGATGGTCCCGTTGGTGGTGAGCACCCCTTCCATGCCCAGGTCTTTGACGCGCTGCATGATCGCTGGAGTCAGGTCCCGAGCCACCAAGGGTTCTCCTCCACCTAAAATAAACACACGCTGTACGCCCATTTTCGCAGCTTCGCCGATCAACTCAAGGTGGCGCTGGAGAGGGAGTTCATCCTGGCGCGGCTGGTGCCGCTCGGTCGTGTCGCAGAAGCGGCAGTCCAAGTTGCACTTGAGCGTTGGGTAGAGCTCCAGGGTCATGGGTCCCTGGGGCCCCTGGTGCGCCCATTCACGGATGCGGGCGGCGATCGCGGCGGGGTCAGCCATGAGAGAGAGCGTAGCACGCAGGAGGAAGCTGGTATCATCCGCCCATGATCCCCCTGATTCTCCTTGTGGCCTGCAGTGATGACGCCCTTCCCGTGGACTCCGGTTCCCTGGAGGTATCCACTTACTGCGACAAACCCGTACAAGCCGACACAATCCAGGTAGAGGACGGCGACGGAGACCCGAGTTCCGGGGTGGTCTTGGGTCGCCTGCAAACCAGCGTGTCCACCAATGTCAACGACCCTCAGTTCGTGAGCTTTGTGGACTACCTGGTCCAGAACCGAGACGTGGGCGGTGCCGCACAACGCGGACGCACCGACGTGGACGGTAACTTCACCGAGCGCCTGGGCAACGGCAACTGGCGCATCAAGCTGGGCGGCTACCAGAGCGACTACTACTGCGCCACGGAGTTCGACTTTTCGGTGCAGGCAGGCAAGACCACGCGGGCATGCGTGGACATGGGCTGCGCGGTTCCGTGACGGCGTTCTCTTCCGGTCAGCTCCCCGCAGCACTCTCCGGTAGCTACCTGGTCCTGGAGCTCAGCAACCGCTGCTCCCTGGCCTGTGTGCATTGCTCGGTCGCTGAAGGAGTGGCGCACCCTCACCACAAAGTGACCGGACGCTTGGACCCGCAGTTGGCCTACGCGCTGTTTGATGACTTGGCGCAGACACAGACGCGCTTTGACACCCTGATCCTGTTCTGGCTTGGGGAGCCCCTGCTGCACCCCCATTTTGGGCCCATCTACCGAGCCGCTCTCCGCGCCGCACAACAGCACGGCAGCTTTAACAAGGTGGAGGTGCACACCAACGCCACCCACTTGGACGCGCGACGAATCCGGGGCGCCCTGAACGCGAGCCCGGTACCGCAGGTCTGGCACTTCTCCCTGGATGCGGCCTCTCAGGAGACCTACACGCCCATCAAGGGCAAAGACCGCTTTGATCTGGTCCAAGCCAACGTGGCCGACTTCATCGTGGCCCGAGCACAGCTGGCCGCCCCCTTCCCGCGCCCGGTCTTCCAGTTCATCGTGGGCTCCAACAATGTGCATGAGGTCGGCGCCTTTAGAGCCCACTGGGAGCGGGTCTGCAAACAGGCTGGCGTTCCTGTGCGCGCCGCCGCCCAGCATGTGCCCCCTGGCACTGACGCCGTGGTCTTCTTCCGGCAGCTGGACTGCCCCACCGCCGAGATGCAGGCCAGGGAGAACGCCGTATTTCGCCAAGCCATGGCCGAGCAGGGCTTGCCGCTCCCTCGCCAAGACAAGGCCCCCGTCCAAGTAGCTGCCGAAAACCTGTCGCCATGCTCTGGCTACTGGAAGTCCCCTGTGATTGGCTGGGACGGGAAACTCACCGTGTGCACCCGGGACAACCGCCTGGAAAACAGCGTAGGGACCTTGGCTGAGAGCAGCTTTGGGGAGCTGTGGTACGGCGAGAAACTGCAGGAGCGCAGGGAGCGGGTGGCCCTGGGGGACTACAGCCTGACCCCACTCTGCACGACCTGTTTCATCCCCAAGAGCAGCAACCACAGCGACATCAACACCGACGAGATCGCGGCCTTCAATAGGAAGAATTCATGAGTGCGCTGCGTCCCGGTGCAAGCCGACTCATCAACCGCGGCTTGGACGAGCTCAAGCTGCGACGAGCCCCTGGCCGGCCCACCCAGATCCACCTCTCGGTCACCGACCGCTGCTTTCTGCCGTGCCTGCACTGCGACATCTGGAAGAACACGGACAAGGACCTGCCCACGCACATCTGGACCACCACACTGGACCGCATGGCCGAGTGGGTTGGACCGGCCAGCGTAAACTTCGTGGGTGGAGAACCCCTGCTGCGCAAGGACCTGGAGCTGCTCATGACCCACGCCGTGCGCTTGGGGAACGAGGTCACCTTCAACACCAACGCCTGGCTGTTGACGGAAAAAAGGGCAGCCAGCATCGCCCAGACAGGAGCGTCCGTCTGCTACATCAGCATGGACGGGTTCACGGCCAAGACCGTAGACCACAGCCGAGGCCGGGTTGGCTCCCATGAAAAGTGCATGGAGGCCTTTGATCTCATCGACCGGCACGCCTCCCCGCGGGTGGTGGTGACCTGCATCTTGAACAAAGAAAACGCAGAGGAGATTCCAGCCCTTCTGCGCTTTGTTCAAGAGCGCGGCTATCAGCTGGTGGTGCAGCCGCTCTACCAAAACTTCGGCAACAACACATATGACCCAGACTGGTACAAGAGCAGCGTGCTCTGGCCCACCGACCTGGGGCCCATCGACGCTGCACTGGACCTGCTCATCGAGGAGCGCCGCCGCGGTGGCCCGGTGTGCAACGCGGTCGGCCAGCTCGAGACGATGCGCGGCTACTTTCGAGACCCGGTCACCTTCAATGGGCTGACCTGCAAAGCCGGCCACAGCGACATTAGCTTTGACCCCCAAGGCAATGTGCGGCTCTGCTACTTCCTGGAGCCGGTCGCGACGGTCTTTGACATGAGCCCGCTGGCGGTGGTCTGGGACGCGCCCAAGACGCTAAGGCGAAGGTGGGAAGTGAGCCGGTGTGAGCGCAGCTGCAACCTGCTGAACTGTAACTTTGATCGGGCGGATCTCTAAGAACAGAGTGTGTCTCGTGGTTGTCCCATTCTGCGCTGAGTCCACTCACTCCGGCTCCGGCAAGAACTGTGCAATGTACTCGCCAATGACCCTAGCCCCCAGCTCCGATGGGTGCACTTGGTCTTCTTCGAAGTAGTCCAGGTTGGTGGGTGAAATCACGTCCCCGGCATCCACAAAGCTCAGGTCGCTCTCCTCTTCAGCGAGCAGCTTCACCCGACGGCTCTGCTCGTGCATGAGGTCCCTGCATTCATCAAAGCCATGTTCCGCCCCATCCGGAGGCTCGGGGTACGCCATGAAGACCACAGGTGTGCCCTGCTGAATGGTGTCCTGAATAAGATCGACCAAGACACCCGAGTCTGCGTTCGGGCTGATTACGCCGTCTAAGACCGCGTCGCACGCCCCACAGCTGCACTGGTCGTTCACGTCATTTCCGCCGCCGTTCAGCAGCAACACCTGCCAGTCGCCGTCTACCCATTGGCTTGGGATGGCGTATTCTTCCGAGCTCAGCTGTGCGCCGCTTATGGCGGCGTTGTAGACCACGTGACCGCTGCGTGCTGCTGCAACGTCAGGGATATCCGAACCCTCGTGGTAGTCGAAGTAGCTGTCGCCCATGGCGAGCATGGTCGCGTCTTCGGGGATCTCTGGTTCGCAGGCGCTGAAAAGGAAGAGAGGCGAGAGTCGAAGCAAAATCATGAACGGGCCTGTATTGAGGACACGCAGTATTAGCGCACATCCGGAGCCCATGTACAGACTGTGGATTCTTCCGGCTGGGCGTTTGGCGCTTGGGCGCCAGCGGGGCCAACAGCAGACTCGATGGGGGAGAATTCGGGGTATTGCGTGCCGTCCATTTGGGTTCATTTCAGACCAGTCGGGATGATTCTCGCTCTATGGATTCTCTAATCCAAGACAAGGCGCATTTCGCCAATATATATTTGTGGCGTCGTCTGAATTGAACATCCCATATCCATCCGCGGTACAGATGTATGTGCCTGTGACAAGTTGGGCGATATCTCGAACCGGACTGTTCACGTGCTCTAAAGCCACCCAGTTTTGACCGTCCCGCCCTACAATCTGACCTGTCAGATGCATCCCCTCATTCCACACATACCCCACTGCGATGGTCCCTGCCTCATTGCTTGCACCCCAACACCACTGTGTTTCCATCGCTTCTGTGTTTAAAAATGCGTTGATCTCCTCCATCTCCGACGCTTCTGCTTTGGGCTCACAGCTTGAGTCAAATTGGCTTTTATGGTTATTCACCCGCCTTTGCGTGTCGCGGTCAGCAGCAGGACACTCCGGTTCTACTCCATCCGAAGGCTCTAGGGTGAAGGTCTCCCCTGTTGGTTTCCACTGACCATCGTTAAAGACGCTCTCTTGGCAAAAGAGCAGGGGCAACCCTCGGGTTGCCTCAAACTCTTCTGCCATTAAAACATCTTCTTCCTGAGAGGGTTCTACCTCATAAACAACAGTAGGAAGACCCCCTTTCCAGGCCGCATTGCCGTAGCTTGGCCCCGATTCGGAGTTCAATAATTGGGTGGTCTGTTCAGCCACATTCACCAGCCAAAATCCATTGGCGTCGATAATAACCTTGCTTTCGTCCTCTGTAAAAGCCATTGACCAAGTGGATGGACAAGCAACAGGAAGTGCCACAATGTCTTCAAAAACGCGTCCCGTTCCGACGTCATAGCGCCGAAAAATACAGGTGTCTTTTCCGGAGGAAAAGGTGCCAATCCCTCGATTATAAACGGCCTCTCCCAGTGCGACCCGTTGCTCTTCTGGTTGCGAGACCACGGACGCTTCTTGGCTGGCACCCGCTTCGACGACGCCTGCGCTTTGGGGCATAGACTCGGCAGCATCAGGTTGCTTTTTTACACCACAACCCACGGTGGCGCACGTCAGTGAGACACACACTAGGTACTGGAGATGTTCTTTTGAGAGGTTCACTACTGCTCCGAATTGCGAATCGCAAGCCTACCATGCACCTGCATTTCTTTTATCTCGGACTTGGGTGAAACCATTTGTCCCTGTGCCACATTGAGTGCCCAGCCATGTAGTCTACATCCGTGATGAATGCAGCCAGATCGCTTGGGTGCGTCTGGGAACTCACTGGACTACTTTGCATGGACAGCGCACAATGCGCCCAAGGGTCATGCGGGACCCTGTTTGAGATGACTTGAACCGAAAGGCCAAAGCCCCCCATGAGACTCCTGAGCCTGTACATCGTCCTACTCCTCGGCGCCTGTGTGGCTGAGGATGGATCGACCACCGACCCGCCATCCACACCGCCAGGCCAGGCTACGCCATCGGGCCCGGGGCCATGGGTAGCATCGAGCGCGACAGCAACAGAGGAACGGCTCGGCACCTATGATCGCTCCATCACGGCCGGCAATCCCCTCAAAGGCTTTTTGACGAGCTACCAATGGTCCATTCCAGATGAGCGGCTTCCCCACAGTTTAGAGTTCCTATACTTGCCCATCTCATCGGTACTCAAAGAACCGTATGTAACCGACTTTGAAACCGGACTGGAGCCGTATCTCCAGGAATCGGAATCACGCGGCAACCATCTGGTAGTCCGGTTTTATTTGGACTACCCGGGGCTGGAGACTGGACTCCCCGAATGGTTGTACAATCAACTTGATTGCTCTGAGTACAGCGACTATGGTGGCGGCTGTAGCCCCGATTACACCGATCCCCTGCTCCAGTCCACTCTGCTTGAGTTCATTGCGGCCTTGGGTGCCGGCTACGACGGAGACAACCGCTTGGGGTTTGTCCAAATGGGCTTGCTTGGATTTTGGGGCGAGTGGCACACTTACCCCCATGTGGAATGGTTTGCATCGGGCACCTTTCAGCAACAGATAATCGCTGCCTTTGATCAAGCCTTTGACCAGACGCATGTTCTGCTGCGCTACCCACTCCACGACAGTTCCGAGCGGCGTATCGGGTACCATGACGACTCGTTTGCCTATGCGACCCTGGGGGACATTGAATGGTTTTTCTACCCCAAGATGGTTGCGGCTCAAGCGCAAGACCGATGGCAGGAGGCTCCTGTTGGAGGCGAGGTCTATCCGGCACTACAAGACAGCTTGTTTTCGGCTGACTATACGGTGGACACCTACAGTCAGGATTTTGGTGAATGCGTTTCCCAGACCCACACCTCTTGGATGATCAACAACGCTGCGTTTCGTATCGACAACGGCTACGAAGGGAGCCAACTAGAGGGTGCTCAGGCCGCGTCGCTGGCGATGGGCTACGAGCTGACCGTGCCTCGCTTTGCGTTGACCGCGTCGGGCCTTGAAGCAGGCACCATCGACATTGAGTTTTTGGTCGAAGTCAGCAATACCGGGGTCGCACCCTTCTACT
>Ga0055584_100007919_pt1 | contig 10413 bp, 8 predicted proteins | sample OSDHelmetaG_FD_58716 | JGI IMG/M metagenome (GOLD analysis project Ga0055584, IMG submission 58716) | Pelagic marine sediment microbial communities from the LTER site Helgoland, North Sea, for post-phytoplankton bloom and carbon turnover... | ecosystem: Environmental > Aquatic > Marine >...
CCGTATACCTGAAGTCACAAATGGTGATTCTGGGTCATTAGGCACAGCATTTTTATTTACGGTAATGTGAACCGAATTTAACTTAGCATCGAGTTCCTTGCCTGTAATACCTTTGTCTCGCAAATCCACGAGAAAGAGATGATTATCAGTCCCTCCTGATACAATATTCACACCTCGATTAATAAATTCATCCGCCATAAAACTCGCATTTTCTTTCACCTGCAATTGATAATCTTTAAATTCAGGCTGCATTGCTTCTTTAAAGGCAACAGCTTTGGCTGCAATAGCATGCATCATTGGGCCACCCTGATAGCCTGGGAAAACCATAAAATTGATTTTTTTCTCTATATCTTCATTTTTACGCCCTAGAATCAAACCCGACCTGGGTCCTCTTAAAGTTTTATGTGTTGTAGTCGTTGTCACATCAGCAATATCAACAGGACTAGGATAAAAACCAGTCGCGACCAGGCCTGCAACATGTGCAATATCTGCCACCAGGTAAGCTCCCACCTTATCCGCAATATCACGAAATCTCTGCCAATCAACTATTCGTGAATAGGCAGAAAAACCAGTCATAATAAGTTTTGGCTTGTGTTCAAGTGCCAACTTCTCTGCCTTATCGTAGTCAATTTCACCGTTAGCGGGATCCAATCCATATTGAACAGCCTTGTATATACGCCCCGTAACATTAACTGACGAGCCATGGGTCAAATGTCCACCATCTGCAAGACTCATTCCCATAATGGTATCCCCAGGTTCACACAGGGCAAGATACACAGCCCCATTAGCTTGCGAGCCCGAATGCGGTTGAACATTTGCAAAACCAGCGCCAAACAAGGTTTTTGCTCTATCTATAGCTAGTTGTTCAATTATATCTACGTGCTCACAACCCCCATAGTATCTTTTACCTGGATAGCCTTCCGCATATTTGTTTGTCAATACTGAACCAGTCGCTTCAAGAACACGCGGGCTAACGTTATTTTCCGATGCAATTAATTCTATGTGCTCTTCCTGCCGATGCATTTCACCCTGCATCGCATTCCATACTTCATCATCGAAACCTTTTATCTTCATGTCCTTGCTAAACATTACTTTTCCTCAAATAGTTAATTGCACAGATTCAAACATTGAAATTTGATAGATTACCAGATTCACCATCTGCTGGCTAAAAATGACTGATTTTCCCACAAAATACACCTTATAATCACACTATCGTCTACATATTTCATCTACCCTCACAGGGAGCATATAATTACGACAAATTTAAGCATAAGGACAACGATGTATGTCAGATACGGAAAAATTTTTTACTCGAGCCAACGAAATACTTGACAGGTTAGAAGGAATTATACCTGCCAATAACTGTCTCTATTTTAACACAAAAAATGCTAATTGCTGGAGCTATAATTCCACCAGTAATAAACTGGAGGCAATCACCAGACATTCAGAAATTTCACTTGATGATCTCTTATGTATCGACAATCAAAAAAAGCAGCTTTTACTAAATACACGGCAATTTTTGAATGGCCTGCCTGCAAATAATGTACTGTTATGGGGTCCCCGGGGTACTGGCAAATCTTCATTGATAAAGGCACTGTTTAATCAATATCAAGCTGATGGCTTAAAGATTATTGAAATCCAGCGAGATGATATGAAGAAGTTACCTGAAATATGTGATTTGTTATATGAGTTACAACATCGATTCATCTTATATTGTGATGATCTGTCTTTTGAGGAAAATGACCCAGGATACAAAATAATCAAAGTCATGCTTGACGGTTCAATTAAACAAACACCTGAAAACGTATTAATATATGCTAGCTCTAACAGGCGTCATTTACTCCCTGAAAAAATGCAGGACAATTTAGATTCTGGTTTTATTGATGGTGAATTGCATTACGGCGACAATGTTGAAGAAAAATTATCACTATCTGAACGCTTTGGTCTTTGGATTGCATTCCACCCTTTCAACCAGGAACAATATCTTTCTATAGTAAAATATTGGCTAGGTAAATATTTAGAGACGACAGAACCATTAAGCCTGGAGGCACAAAAAGCAGCATTAGAATGGGCATTACTACATGGCTCAAGAAGCGGTCGTTGCGCAATGTTGTTTACTAAAGATTGGGCTGGAAAATTAGGTTTATCAGAATCATGAGCATTTCTACAGGTATTATTGGAGGAACTGGACTTCAGTCATTAAACGGTATTAATGAACTATCTAGAAATAATGTTAGCAATCGATATGGTAATGTAAGTGCACCATTAATCAATGTCAGTATTAATGGAATTGAGGCCGTTTTTCTTGCTCGACATGGGACGCCTCATACTATTCCTCCCCATAAGGTAAATTACCGCGCAAACATATACGCCCTGAAAGAAATGGGGGTAAATAATATCATCAGCGTTAATGTGGTAGGCGGCATCACAAAATCAATGTCTCCAGGAACAATTGTATTACCACACCAGATTATTGATTATACCTATTCCAGAGAGCATACATTTTTTGAGGAAAATCTAGAATCCGTTGTTCATATTGATTTTACAAACCCATATTGCAATAAACTTAGAAATCAATTGATTGCCATTTCAAAATCCCAAAAAGTCACATTTATACCAAAAGCCACCTACGCAGCTACTCAGGGACCCCGCTTAGAAACAGCAGCAGAGATACGGCGCATTGAAAATGATGGGTGTGACATAGTTGGCATGACCGGAATGCCTGAAGCTTCGTTAGCCCGAGAACTGGATATTAACTATGTATCTATCTGTTTGGTCGTTAACTGGGCCGCAGGGAAATCTGATGAAATTATCACGATGGAATTGATTCACTCTCATATTGAATCTGGAATGAGAAAAATTCTTGAGCTAATTAAAATGGCGGTAATCAATCAATAAGAACAACAATAAGTTTATTCCGGATCATAGCGGCTAACCTGCAATATCACGCCAAACATTGGATGATCAAAATAATGCAGCTCATTTAGTATTATTCTCCTAGTCTCCGTTAGCCTGATGTACTCAACCGGTTTCATTTCGCGCTCATGTTCCATTGGCATTATTGTCAACTCCAATCCAGACTCCTCCTCATCATTTTGCATGGGCGGCTGCCTGAATAACACCATATCCAGATCTATATACAAATATAAATTACTTCTTATTTTCAAAGTCCCGTCGACCACAAGTTCAACTGGCTCATAGAAATTAACAGGCATAGGTTCAGTAACCAATCTTGCTGGAATGCTTATTTCATATAAATTTGAAGTATCTTCTGATTGAATATGGACTGGCAAGGCTTTATTTCCATCGTATCCTGGTTGCTGCCATGAAATATGATATAGAGGACGATATTCTCTTGATAATCTCAACACTCTATATATGCCGTTCATCCTGTAATTATCATCAGGAAGTATAGTGTACGGAGATAACAACTCCTGAGCATTAGCACTGGCACCCTCTTGATCAGTAGTTAGCGCCCTAATATTATGCAATTGTTTCAAGACTATTGCGTCATCCAAACCCACCAATTCTGGCTTTTGATACCAGAGTTCGCCGTCAACATCTGGATATAAATTTTCAAATACGATTAATTCGATCTGATACCAGACCGCTTGCGCACTAGACGACCATAAAATAAATGAATAGAAGATTAACTTATATATAATTTTGCTCATGCCGTATCTTTCGCAGTTAAAACCTCAGATAAATCTGACAAAAATTCCAAACGAGAATTTACATCCTCGAATTCTTTTATTATCCTTAATTTCTCGACCCCGTCCAGTTTATATATATCAGAATATTCAGTAATTAGTTTTATAATAATTGTAGAATCTATATTCGTATTATTATAAAAAATAATCCTCCCCCCATTCGATCCCAGGTCAATCTTGCTAATCCCCAAAGGCTGCACCTTCAATTTCATTTTTGTGACTTCAAATAATGTTTTCGTCGAATCAGGGATAGCGCCAAACCTATCGACCATTTCCTCCATAATTAAATCCAGGTCATCTTGTGATAGTGCTGCAGCAATTTTTTTATACATAATCAAGCGCGTATGCACATCGGGCAGATAATAAGAAGGTATTAAGGTAGGAGCATGAATTTCCACCTCAACCCCATGATCTAGCGACCTGTCTAATTTAGGTTGCTTGCCATCTCTCAATGCTGTTACTGCACGTTCAAGTAAATCAATGTACAAAGAATAACCTATTTCATGAATTTGACCACTTTGCTCATCTCCAAGAATCTCACCAGCACCTCTTATTTCTAAATCATGGATGGCCAGGGTAAATCCGATACCAAGCTCTTCCATTGACTCTACTGCTTGCAATCTTTTCATAGCATCTTTTGTTATTTCTTTCATAGACGGCACAAGTAAATATGCAAATGAATGATGATGTGAGCGCCCTACTCGTCCACGTAATTGATATAATTGTGCTAATCCAAGTTTGTCTGCTCTATTTATAATTATAGTGTTAGCCGAAGGCACATCAATACCTGACTCAATAATGGTTGTGCAAACAAGAATATTAAATCTTCTGTGATAAAATTCTTGCATAATTTGCTCAAGCTGTCTTTCTGGCATCTGACCATGCGCAAATTTGACTCGAGCATCAGGCAATAATTTCTGTATACGTTCAGCCATTTTAGCAATTGAGCCTACTTCATTATGCAAGAAATAAACCTGCCCACCTCGCTTGATTTCTCTTTGCATGGCCTCGACAAGCAGTTCAGAATTCCATTCACACATAAAAGTCTTAACTGCATGCCTCCTGGAGGGAGCAGTAGCAATAATAGAAAGATCACGTAATTCAGAAATTGCCAGATTCAAAGTTCTGGGTATAGGTGTTGCTGTTAATGTAAGTATTTCTACTTCCGAACGAAATGCTTTAATCTTTTCTTTCTGCCTAACACCAAAGCGATGCTCCTCATCAATAATTAATAGTCCAAGGTCTTTATATTTAATGTCATCTTGTAATAATCTATGTGTGCCAATTACAATATCAACCTTACCATTTGTTACATTTTCGACAATTTGTTTTTGTTCGTTTTTCGCAACAAATCGAGACATCACCTCAATCTTAATCGGCCAATCAGCAAATCTATCCTTAAAGTTCTGGTAATGTTGTTGAGCCAATAAAGTTGTTGGTACTAATAGAGCCACCTGCTTGTTATTACTTACACACACATATGCAGCACGCATGGCTACTTCTGTTTTTCCAAATCCCGCATCTCCACAGATCAACCTGTCCATTGCTTTAGGCAATTTCATATCTTCCAAAACAGCTAAGATTGCATCTTCTTGATCAGGTGTTTCCTCAAATGGGAAGCCTTGTATAAATGCGCTGTATTCATCCTGGTTGATAGTAAATGCAATGCCACTTCTGGCTGCCCTTTTAGCATGTAAATCAAGCAATTCAGCTGCCACATCAAATACGCGCTTCTCAGCCTTATCTCTAATCTTTTGCCATTGCCCACTACCTAACCTATGCAAAGGAGCATGTTCTGGATCTGCACCAGTATATCTACTGACAAGGTTTAATGAAGAAACAGGGACATATAGTTTATCTTGATTGTAGTATTCGAGATGAATAAATTCATTTGTAATTCCATTTATTGTTAACTCTATTAATCCTTTGTATCTGCCCACGCCGTTTTCTTCATGCACCACAGGATCACCTATGGATAATTCTGCGAGATTCTTAATTAATGCATCTGTATTATTTTGCCTACGCTTCCTTAGCCTACGTTGATAAACACGCTCTCCAAATAATTGACTTTCACTGATAATAGCTATAGCAGGGTTGCCAATTGAGGCTCCATTTTCCAATGGCGATACTGTCAGGCAAAAGTCATAGTCACCACAAATGAACTCTTGCCAGGACTGTACTAACTTCGGCGACAAGTCATTTGACTTCAAGAGTGCAAGTAATGATTCTCTTCTGCCAGCAGATTCTGCAACCAGCAATACTTTTCCATCAAATTCATGCAGATATTTTTTAAACAGACCCAATGGATCAGGTAATCTTGCGTCTATATTTAAGTTCAAAGGTACTTGAGTGGAGTAACTTGCAACATCATTATTATCAGCCGAGGATATGGTCCGTATATGGATTTGAGAGAAACTGGATATTGATTCTATTAATTTAATTGGGCTGACATATAAATCATCAGGCTTTAGCACCATCCTGCCCATTTCATTCACTGCAGTATCATAACGCTTGGACACACTCTGCCAATGGTCATGCATAGCCTCTATAGAAGCTGAATCGAATAATATTACTGGTTTATTTTTAAAATACTCAAAAATACTACTGGTACAATCAAAGAATAATGGCAAATAAAATTCTATACCCTGTGGGCTTAGTTTATTGCTTACATCAACATAGATTTCTGAATTAAGTGGATTCCTCTCAAAAGTTTCACGCCAGTTCTTACGGAATCTATTGATTCCATCATCGGTATAATCCATTTCATTTGCTGGAAGAATATTTATTTCATTTATTTTTGAGAAAGATTTTTGTGTCTCCGTCTCAAATAAGCGAATACTATCAATAGAATTATCTAACAAATCCATTCTAAACGGCGAACTGCTTCCCATGGGAAACACATCAAGGATAGAGCCTCTAAATGCAAATTCACCATGTTCAGAAACCTGTGACACCGACCTGTAACCATAATCCAATAACTGAGTTTTAAAATCCTCAAGGATCAGTTCGTCATTTTCCTTAAATACCATGGAGCGAGCAGCAAGATATTCAACCGGCATTAAACGGCCCATGACGGTCGAAGCAGTTGTTATAATCAATCCTTTGTCTAAACTAATTATCTGAAATAAAGTTTTAATTCTTTCTGAAATGATATCCTGATAAGGAGAAAATATATCGTATGGCAACACTTCCCAGTCAGGAAAGGACAGAATCGGAAATGGCGCATGGGCATCCTGGAAAAACTGGATTTCTTCCAGCATATTCTCCATTGCCTTATTATTTTCTGTAATTAATATTACCGGTGATTTCTGTTTGATCACCGCATTTACAATAGCCAGACCTTTTGCAGCGCCATACAATTTTTCCCAATACAACAAGTCGCCCTGTGATATTGGCAATTGGGGTATTAATGGGCTTTGTAAATCAGTCATTTATATTTATGCATTAGTATGACAACAGCTCAAACAAATACTGTTGCGCAGAACACTTAAGGCCTGGGTTTATCTGAAATATGAGTTGTAGGAATTAGCTATATACGTGCAGAATTAATTTCATCAACTATTTTATTCAAAGACGCTAGAGGATCTTCAGCTTGAGTAACTGGCCTCCCAACCACCAGATAGTCACTTCCAGATTTTATTGCATCGAAAGGTGTTTGAATTCTCTTTTGATCGTTTGTTTCAGTATTGGCAGGCCTGATACCTGGCGTAACGAGACAAAACTCTTCACCAAGCTCTCTTCTCAACCCAACAGCTTCCTGTGCAGAACATACCACGCCATCAAGTCCTGATTCTTTGGCTGCACCTGCCAATTTATAGACCATATCTTCAGCTGTAATATTAATCCCAATTTTTTTCAAGTCATTATCCGTAGTGCTTGTCAGCACTGTCACCGCAATTAATTTATGCTTATTTCCGATGGATGGCACAGCTGACCTGGCTGCGTTCATCATCTCCTGCCCACCTAATGCATGAACGTTGACCATCCATACACCCATGTTTACCGCAGCCTTGCAAGCTTGATGTACTGTATTTGGAATATCATGAAATTTCAGATCAAGAAACACATCAAATCCCTTTGCGATAAGTTTCTCAACTATATCAGGGCCACAATATGAAAATAATTGCTTACCCACTTTTAATTTACACAGTGCCGGCTCAATCCTGTCTACAAACATCATTGCTTCTAATTTAGAAGAAAAATCCAGCGCCACAATTAATCTTGAATCATTCATGAGATTCCTAATATCGGTTTAATGGAACCCCAGCTTTTACATCCCGGACAATACCAATGCATTTTTAACACTTCAAACCCACAATTATTACATTGATATTCTGCGCTTGAGTTCAACAACTTTCCAAATAATTCTTTAACAGGTATCAATTCATTTTTATCAACACTAAGAGTGCCGGCAATAATGTATTGTAACAATTGATTTACACCATTCATGGTGGGGTTATCTTTCATGTTCTCTTCAAGAAAAGCTACAGCGCGGTCATTACCTTCATCTTTTGCAATCATCCTGGCTAGAATTTTCATTAAATTCTGTTCTTTATTTTTTGTCATTAGGTCTAAAAGATATTTTTTCAAGTGTTCTTCTTTACCTGTTTTTTCATAACATATTTCCAACAATGGTAAAATCTCACCTATATAATCCATATCCTGATTTTCTACGCGTTTATATGCTGCTATTGCACCTTTATAGTTTTGTTTTTTAAATAACAAGTCTCCTTCCATAATACTTGCTCGCACACACTTAGAATCTAATCTTAACGCTTGTTTAATTAAATCTTTTGCACGCTTGTCATTTTCTTCTCTCAATGCATCATCTGCCATTTCACATAAAAACTGAGCGATAGTCTTGCTAAAATCAAAATCTGATAGAGACTCCAGTCTTCTTGCTATAAATATTGCATTTTCCCAATCTCGTTGTTGCTGATAGATTTCAAGCAAGTGTTCGTAGGCTCTGGAAGTCAATACATCCATTTCAATCAATTCTTGAAATAAGGACTCTGCTCTATCCAGGATCCCAAGTTTTAAATAATCTTTCCCAAGCTCAAGATATGCCTGGGCACGGTACTCATTGCTTAAGGTTGGTCTTGCTATGAGATTTTGATGTAATCGAATGGCCCTATCCACTTCGCCTCTTTTTCTGAACAAATTTCCTAGTGCCAGATGAGTTTCGATTGTTTCACTATCTACCTCGATCATTTTAATGAAAATCTCAATCGCCTTATCTGGCTGTTCATTTAACACATAATTCAAGCCTCGAAAATAATCTGGATACAAGTTTTTCCTGCTTTTAAAATGATTTTCAAGATGCTTATTTCGTGAAATAAGCCATCCGGCAATAAAGGCAACAGGAATTAATAGAAATATTACGAAGTACCAATCTTGATTCATATAAGTCAATCCTTAACCGGGATGATCCGTAATGTATCTAATTCTTTTTCGGTAAGACGTATTTTAGAAGACAGACTGGATTTTTCTCTTTCCAGCCGTATTAACGAAGGTAGTATTGCCAGGATACCAAGCACTACACCTAAACATACGGCTGTAACGAGAAACAATGAAAAGGGTAAATCAATAGTGCCCAGATAATAATCAAAACTTACTGCTTGATCATTTCTAAGATGAACTGCCAAAGCAGATAAAATTATGAGTATAAATAGAAAAATCTTGATAATACGAAGCATATGTACTCCTACTGAAGGTCATATTTATCTAATTTTAGCGTGATAAAGGGAATACTACATCCCCAGAGAAACACAAAGTGGGATTTTTTTAAAAAAACTGGGTAAGGTTGATTCTAGAGACTAAATTTCATCCAGTTCTTGCTTAATCGGAATATCTTTTGTCTGATCAATGCGATCTCGGAGCTGCTTCCCAGGCTTAAAGTGCGGGACGAACTTGGCTGGCAAAGAAACAGGGTCGCCAGACTTTGGATTTCTTCCTACTCTGGGTGGTCGGTAATGCAATGAAAAACTTCCGAAGCCTCGGATTTCAATTCGTTCACCATTAGACAATGCATTCGCCATGTGCTCAAGAATTGTTTTTACCGCAAGTTCGACATCTTTATACGCTAACTGCGACTGTCGTTTTGATAATGATTCAATAAGTTCTGACTTGGTCATTTTTCTTGTTTTCAGTATTATTGAATTTTAAGTATGAACTAAAATCAGGTTATTTTCTAATTATTATCAAGCTGCTCTTTTAATAAGTCACCCAATTTTGTCCCACTAGAAGATTCAGGTGAATATTCTCTTACCGCTGCAATTTCATCGTCTGTTTCTTTTGCTCGTACAGATACAGCGATAATCCGCTTTTTCCTGTCTATCGCGGTAATTTTAACTTCTAGCTCTTCTCCTTCCTTGGTAAACATCCTGGCGTCATCTACTTGCTTATCAATTGATAACTCAGAAGCTTTTAGTTGACCTTCAATATCTTCAGCAAGCATCACAACAACATGCTTTTGCTCAATAGTTTGAACTACTGCCTTGACGATACTGCCTTTGGGGTTCTCTGCAACATAACTTGAAAATGGATCTTTTTCGAGCTGCTTGATACCCAGAGAAATTCTTTCACGTTCTGCATCTACGGCTAGCACTGTTGTTTCAATTTCATCACCCTTTTGAAATTTTCTGACGATATCTTCATTATCTTCAGACCAGGAGACATCAGATAAATGTACCAGTCCATCAAT
>Ga0055584_100007920_pt1 | contig 10413 bp, 7 predicted proteins | sample OSDHelmetaG_FD_58716 | JGI IMG/M metagenome (GOLD analysis project Ga0055584, IMG submission 58716) | Pelagic marine sediment microbial communities from the LTER site Helgoland, North Sea, for post-phytoplankton bloom and carbon turnover... | ecosystem: Environmental > Aquatic > Marine >...
GGCTTCGAAAGAAGCAACTATTGAACTACTGTTTCCAGGAGTTACATCAAGGATGTAAGAAGAGGCAGGCACATTAATATAAGATGTGAAATCACCGTATTTTGCATCATCAACTAAAGTGGCAACGTTTCTTGCTACTACATCAACAGTTGGAGCATCTGTTGAACCATGGTTCACGATAAAGTCAACTTCAGATGGGTTTTGACCAGTAGCTTGAACACCTGCAACGATCTGTAGTCCGAAATTCGTCGAAACACCATCCGGGTTTAAACTGAATGAATTAGGATCAAGGACTCCACTGGCTATGGCTACATACCTTTCATTTGCCATCAGCGTGACTGAGAAATTTACCAGAGTGTCATTAACTGAGGTGCTATTACCAGGAGCAACACCAATGTTAAGAACCGTATTTGAAGGCAAGTTCAGAAAAGGAGTTGCCTCTCTGAATTGGAAATCGTCAATACTGTTCGTTCCGTTTACATAAATATCTACTGTTTGAGCAGCAGGGTCAGCACAGTTGTGAATTACTTGTAATTCAGATTGAGCTTGAGCTGAGGTGCTTAATGCACCCAAAAGTAATGTTGTTAGTGTAAAGATTGTGTTTTTCATTGTTTAAGTGTTTGATTACGTTTAAAAGGTTTTGAATGTAACGATCAAAATATAAAATTGTTTAATGAATTACCCAAAAAATTAAACAAAAATCAGAAATAATAAGAGATAAATACTATAATATACTTAAAATCATTACATTAAGTGATTTAAAATTTTATTAATAATGTTTAATGAAATTTAAATAATGTAAAACATTACTTTTCCCTCAGATTCATCATGGGACGCTCAAAATACTTGTAAAGCAGGGTAGAGAGTATGATCACTAATACCCAATAGATCAGATAAGTGAATACGGCCTCTATAGAGTTCGATGGTAAAAAGTTCTTTTCAATTACTTGAGCAATAGGGGCGAGATTAAGTAAGTACATTGAATAAGAGATAATGGAAATGTGTACAACTCCTTTCCCAAACAACGTCTTTGATTGCTTGATACTGTCAGCGAATGGTAGTACGAGTGATGCCCCAATTCCTATTATTGAAAAGTAGATTGTTTTCATGAAAATCGAAGCAGATTCCTTTTCAGGAAGTATCACAACATAAATTATTATTAATCCTGCAATAAACATTGAATGCCGGTACCTAAAGAACCATTCACCATGGTAGTATTTTATCCAAGCCATCAGTACTCCATACATTATTGAATCCAGTCTTGTAATCACAACTTTTCTGAAATTAACATCATACCAAAAATGATCTACTTCCATTCCACTTATTGAAATCCTGTAAATGAGGGGGGAGACTATAAAAAAGATGATCCAGAATAATATGATCTTTTTTACAGGAATCAGCTTTTTGAATAGAGCAAGACTTAAAAACAAAGTGATCGGAAACGAAATATAAAACCACTCCTCAATACTTAAACTCCAGGACTCCCAGAAGAAATCAACGAATGGTCCGGAAAAGTTATGTAGGAATAGTAGAAACTTCCAGTTGAACTGACTAATGTCGCCATTGATGATTTCAAACCTCACCAATAGATAGTTTACTAATAATATCAAATAGTAATTTGGTAGAGTGCGATACCATCTTCGTTTCCAAAATTCTGATAGGCTCTTTAGTGCATTAGAGTCTGTGCTCTCTTCCAGTATTTTTATCAGGATCGATCCTATTAAAAATCCACTTAATACAAAGAAAAGCTCAACTCCATCAATAAATTTTATATAAGGAAACCCGGGTGCGAAATAGTTCACTATAAAAGAGCCATGCCCAATCACAACAAGTACTATTGCAACTGCCCTAAAAACATCAAGACCATATACTCTTTTTTGATAGTCGGGATTTATTTTTAGTAAACTCATATTGGAGTTTTTAGCCTGTGTTATTTTGGCGCATTTTTTAACAGGTAGGCTGCAATGAAAGAATATACTATGTTGGGTATCCAAACAGCTACCAATGCAGGTACATTGCCATTTGTGGCAAAAGTAGTTGTTATTTGAATGAACATAATATATGAAAAGCTCAATAATAGTCCGAGCCCTATCTGCAGTCCAATTCCACCTCTAACTTTTCTACTGGACAGTGATACTCCAATTAAGGTAAGGATGAATGTTGCAAATGGGAATGCTGATCGTTTATATTTCTCAACCTGATCAAATTGAATTCCTTCAGCCCCACGAATTTTTTTGGCAGAAATGTGATTGCTTAATTCCCCCATGTCCATTGTTTCAATGTTGTTTATTCTTTTGCCAAACTCATCGGGAGTAAAATTGAAGGTAGTGTCTACTTTTGAGCCGTGAAATAAACTTTCTTGAATGCCATCAATTCTACGTATTGAGTAATTCTCGACAGCCCATTTTTCGGAATCATCGTTCCATATCAATCGTTCTGCACGGAGTTTGTAAATCAAAACACCTTTTTCAAAAATTTCGTAAGAGAACCTGTATCCTAAATTGTCAATATTATTAAAGCTCTCAAAGTATATGAATTCACCTGGAACAATTTGACGGTGGATGTTTCGTGACTTGAATACGTATGGATTTTTTATGTAAGTATTTTCAAATTCCAACCTCGTTTTATTGGCATGTGGTATCACCCATCCATTTAAGTAAAATGACATGCCAGATAAGAACACTGCTACAACAAGGTATGGCATCAAAAGCCTTCTGAAACTTACACCACTTGCAAGAATGGCAACGATCTCTGTTTGGCTAGCCATTTTTGAAGTGAAAAATATCACTGAAATAAAAACAAATAATGGGCTGAATAGATTTGCAAAATAAGGTATGAAGTTCAGATAGTAATCAAAAATTATAGCACTCAGTGGTGCTTCTTTTTCAATGAAGTCATCAATTTTTTCAGATATGTCAAAAACAATTGCAATCAGAATAATTAGTCCCAACGCAAAGAAAAATGTTGATAAGAATTTTGTAATTATATAACGGTCTATCAACTTCATCTGTCAGATACGTTGTGCTAATTTTTTTACCATTTCATTTTTCCAATTATGAAATGTCCCTTCAAGTATTTTTAATCTTGCTTCAGTAACAAGCCAAATGTAAAAAGTAAGATTGTGTATAGTTGCAATTTGTGGGCCAAGTCTTTCACCTGAGGCGATTAAATGTCTTAAGTATCCTTTGCTATAGTCATGATCTACAAAACTAGTGCCATCAGGATCAATGGGTGAGTGGTCGTTTTTCCACTTTTCATTTTTGATATTTATGATTCCGTTTTTCGTAAAAAGCATTCCGTTTCTTCCGTTTCTTGCTGGCATAACACAATCAAACATATCAATTCCTAACGAGATACATTCCAGAATATTAACAGGAGTGCCTACACCCATGAGGTATCGTGGTTTGGATTTAGGCAGAATATCTACTACAATATCTGTCATTTTGTACATTTCTTCTGCTGGCTCGCCAACAGAGAGTCCTCCAATTGCATTTCCATCACATTCATAGGAGGATATAATTTCGGCAGATTTTCGTCTTAGATCAGGGTAAACACTTCCTTGAACTATTGGGAATAGAGTCTGAGAATAATTATATGTAAACTGTGTTTTATTGTGATGAACAATATTTCGTGCTAACCATCTATGAGTTAGATCCATCGAATCTTGTGCTTCAGAAAACGTGCAAGGGAATGGTGTGCATTCATCAAATGCCATAATGATATCAGCTCCAATCTTACGTTGAATTTCGATGGCTATTTCTGGAGAGAGTTTATGTTTAGATCCATCAATATGAGATCTGAATTCTACACCATCTTCGGAGATCTTTCTGTTTTCAGCTAAAGAAAAAACTTGATATCCTCCACTGTCGGTCAGAATAGGTCGGTCCCAGCCAATAAATTTGTGAAGACCTCCAGCACTTTCAATCACATCAATACCTGGTCTTAGGTTTAAATGATATGTGTTTCCTAAAATGATTTGAGCATTGATGTCATCCTTTAGTTCACGTTGATGAACTCCTTTTACGGTTCCTTGCGTACCCACCGGCATAAAAACAGGTGTTTGGATCACACCATGATCAGTATTTATACTGCCAGCTCTGGCTGAGGACCCTTTGTCCAGAGCTTCAAGTTCAAACTTCATAAGTGATTATCAATGAAAAGTGTTAATATCTTGACAAAGATAATAAGAATGGCTCCCTGAGGTAACATTAGATTTGTCATAATGGATTTTGACCTCTTTCAGTTTGGCAATGGATACCCTTGGGTTGCTATTGGGCTTTGTTTAGCATGCATTGTACTATTGATCCAGCTATTTTATTTCTTTTTCTTATTCATCAGAGTATCACTTTTCAAGATTAGCAGAGAAAAAAAAACTACAGAGCCGGTTTCTGTTGTGATCTGCTCTAAGAATGAGTTTGATAATCTAAGTCAGAATCTCGAACGGGTTCTTTCACAGGATTATCCAAATTTTCAGGTAGTAGTGGTGAATGACTGTTCATGGGATGATACTGAATCATTTCTTGAGGAACTATCTGTGAAGCACAAAAATTTAAAAGTGGTTACAATCAAAGAGCAAGAAAAATATAGACATGGTAAGAAGTTCGCGTTATCTCTGGGTATAAAGGCTGCAGAGCATGAACTATTGTTGTTTACTGATGCAGATTGTTACCCTGCTACTGACAATTGGATCACAGAAATGGTTTCTGGGTATTCTTCAGATACAGAGATTGTGATAGGATATGGTGCTTATGAAAGAGGTCCTGGTTTACTGAATTATATTATCAGATATGATACGATTGTTAATGCCATTCATTATTTATCTTTTGCACTTTCTGGCATTCCTTATATGGGGGTAGGGAGGAATTTGTCGTATAAAAAAGAGCTATTTTTTAAAAACAAGGGTTTTGCAAGTCATTTTCACATTTTATCCGGTGATGATGACCTATTTATTAATGAGACTGCAACATCTCATAATTCCAGTGTTGTTCTGAGCCCTGACTCTTATACGATGTCGATGCCAAAGAAAACATGGAAAGAGTGGTTCAAACAGAAGAAGCGACATTTAACCACTGGTGTTAATTATAAACTGAAGCACAGGGTATTAATTGGAGGATTTTACTTTTCTCAATTCGTATTCTATAGTTCGTTAATAGGATTGTTGATAATGAATTTCAACATTCAGCTTGTAATTGCTTTATATTTAATAAGATTGTGTTGCCAAATGCTTGTTTTTGGCTTGGGTATGAAAAAGCTGTATGCCTTAGAGCTGATGTTTTTCATCCCTTTACTAGATATATTGCTGATGATCCTTTATGGTTTATTGTCGGTAGCTAATCTTTTGAAAAAGGATAAAAATTGGAAATGATGAGTAACCCAACTGATAAAGTAGATCAATTGACGGAAAAGATAAATCCAAATCTAAGTGATAAGGCCTTAAAAGATTATCGATTGGTCAGGAAAGCAATTGATGAAGGTGACCAGAAAGCCTATGCTGAATTAATGTCGAGGTATAAGGATTCAATTTATTTTATGTTGCTTAAAATGGTTAACAACAGGGATGATGCTGATGACTTAACAATTGAAGCTTTTGGTAAAGCATTTAAAAACATTCATCAATATACTCCCGACTATGCATTTAGTACCTGGTTGTTCAAAATAGCAACTAACAATTGCATAGATTTTATCAGAAAGAAGAAAAAGCAAACGCTTTCGATAGATAAAGGTTTTGAAACAGATGATGGTGGTGAGATGTCAATTGAGATCAAGTCTAATCAACCTGATCCCGAAGAGCACATGATGAAGAAGCAAAAAGTTGTCATGATGCGAGATGTCGTAGAAAAACTAAAGCCCAGATACAGGTTATTGGTTGAGCTAAGGTATTTCAAAGAGCGATCCTATGAGGAGATAGCAGATGAGCTGAACCTTCCATTAGGAACAGTCAAGGCTCAACTTTTCAGGGCAAGGGAATTTTTATACCAGATAATGAAACATTCAGAGCATAAACTTTAAAATGAATTTTAAAGATCCTGAGATAATATTCAGGTATTTTGAAGGGCTTTTAGAAACTCAGATTTCTAGTTTTAATAAACTGGGTGGTCTATATGAAGTTGTTAATTCAAAGATCAATCTTATTTCCCGAGCAGATTTTGAAAATCTTTACCTGAGACATATTCTTCATTCACTTTCAATAGCAAAATTCATCTGGTTCAAAGAAGAAACCAGGGTTCTTGATCTTGGCACGGGTGGTGGGCTTCCGGGTATTCCATTAGCGATACTTTTTCCAAAAGTTCATTTTACATTGATAGACTCTATTCAGAAGAAAACTAAGATGGTGAGTTTTCTTGCCGATGAACTTGGTTTGAATAATGTTGAGGTAGTATGTGATAGAGCAGAGAATATTGATGAACAGTTTGATTTCGTGGTGTCACGGGCAACAGCACCAATGTCTGATTTGGTCAAGTGGACCAAAGACAATTTCTTGTTGAGAACACATAATTCTTATCAAAATGGAATCATCGCGTTAAAAGGTGGAAACTTGGTAGATGAACTGAAATACATTAAAAAAGAGGTCGATATTGTCAGTTTGTCCGATTATTTTGATGAAGATTTCTTCTCAACTAAAAAACTACTTTATTTAAGGTACTGAAAATCAATTGATAGCGTTCAATTTGCATCAGTTACGTGGTAGAAATTAATATATTATTTATCTTTGCACTCCTTAAAAAGGATCTAATACCAACGTTGCAATCATGAAAAGAACTTATCAGCCCTCGAATAGGAAAAGACGTAACAAACACGGCTTCAAGAAAAGAATGTCATCTGCTAATGGTCGTAGAATATTGGCAGCTCGTCGTGCAAAGGGAAGACATAAATTGACGGTTTCTGACGAGTCAACCGGCAAGACCAAATAAAATAGTTCAATTGAATTTGTAAAATCCCGTTTTTAAAACGGGATTTTTTATTAGCTCTGTTTTTTCATTATCAGAAAGGGGCTCCTGAAAAACACTTTTTCTTTAAAAGATAAATCGTTGTAATTTTTAAAATTTCTACTCTCATAATATTGCATCACATTTACCGGATCAATAGATGATGCGGCATCTTCGTCGCATCCTAAGAAGAGATCATAGTTCGGTTTCAGTTTCTTAAAACGAAATTTAAAATCTCCACTTTTATGTAACAGTAATTGGATGGTCCTTTTAATAAGGATAGGCGGGAATCTTAAAGGTTTGAATTCAGTTATCCTTGATCCAATAAATACTAGTCGTTCCTTAAAATTCATCTCACTGAATGTCTTTAACCCAACTACTCCAAAACGCTGCCACCATCTACAAAACCAAGCATCTACGTGTACTATGATTCCACCAGGTTTCAATACACGCGATATTTCAGATAAGATTTGTTCGGGGTTGTGAGTATGTTCTAAAAACGTATGAGTAAATATTGCATCAAGGGAATTATCTTCAAAAGGTAAATTTGTTGCGTCCGCCACAACACCAGACCTCTGGAATTTCTCTACATACTTCTTAATACTTGATTGTGAAATATCAAGAGGGTAATAGTTCAGGAATTCTTTATATATATACCCCGATCGTTCCTGGTGTACACCACCACCAATCTCAACCAAGAGCGCATCTGGATCAAGAATGTTTTTTAAAAAAGAGACAACTGCATTGATGTTATTAAGGCCTTCGATCCTGCGTTTAGCTTCGGAACTTTTATTTTTATCTAATAGGGTTCTTTCTGCGATCTTGCTTTCATCAGAAAAAAGGAGGTCATAAAACTCAGCTTCAGCAGATTGTTCAGTGAAGTCATATAAAGAAGTAGCGTCAGAGGGTCTTCTTCTGGCTATGAAGTCTTCCTTAAGTATTTTATCAATCACTACTATTTCGGATTTTTACAATTTAATTGTTGCGAAAATAAAATAGCTCGAATGATGATTGAATACGCTACTAGCCAAGTTTAGAACAATATATTGAACGTTCTAGTTTTGAGCTCTTTATCTTTTCAACATTCTGTTAATAAATATTAATAACTAGATATTAAAGAGGAGGTTCAGTCTGGCATGAGCAGCATTAAAATAGGTCTATAATGCGTACTTTCGCGTGCGGAAATGATGTTCAAGTTTCAACTGATTTTATATGCCAAAAGATAATTCTATTAAATCTGTACTGATCATTGGAAGTGGTCCAATTATTATTGGTCAGGCCTGTGAGTTTGATTATAGTGGTACGCAAGCAGCCCGGTCTCTAAAGGAGGAGGGAATTGAAGTATCATTGATAAACTCAAATCCTGCAACTATCATGACCGATCCGGTGACAGCTGATCATGTTTATTTGCTTCCTTTAAATTCGGACTCCATCATACAGATCCTTGAAGAAAGAAAAATAGATGCTGTATTACCTACAATGGGTGGCCAAACAGGATTAAATCTTTGTAAAGAAGTTGATGAACAAGGTATATGGGAAAAGTATAATGTAAAAATAATTGGAGTAAATATCGATTCAATCGAAACAACTGAGAATAGGGAAGTATTTCGTCAATTGATGATTGATATCGGTGTTGGAGTAGCTCCATCAAAAGTGGCTAACTCTTTTTTAGAGGGCAAAGAAATAGCACAAGAACTTGGTTTTCCTCTTGTAATAAGGCCCTCTTACACTTTAGGAGGTAAAGGTGCATCCATTATAAATAAGAAGGAGGATTTTGATGACAACCTGATGCGAGGTCTACAGGCTTCACCTATACATGAGGTGTTGGTGGAGAAAGCCCTATTCGGTTGGAAGGAATTTGAATTAGAATTGTTAAGAGACAACAAGGATAATGTCATCATTATTTGCTCTATTGAGAATTTTGATCCCATGGGAATCCATACTGGGGATTCCATCACGGTTGCTCCAGCAATGACCTTGAGCGATAAAACTTATCAGGAAATGCGAAACCTGGCAATAAAAATGATGCGTGCAATCGGAAAATTTGCTGGTGGTTGTAATGTTCAGTTTGCAGTAAACCCTGATGATGACTCCATCATAGCAATCGAGATCAATCCCAGGGTGTCACGATCTTCAGCCTTAGCATCAAAAGCAACTGGGTATCCAATTGCAAAGATTGCTGCAAAAATGGCCATAGGTTATAATCTTGATGAATTAAAAAACCAGATCACTGGTTCTACTAGTGCTTTTTTCGAACCAACGATAGATTATGTGATTGTTAAAGTTCCAAGATGGAATTTTGACAAATTTCCAGGGTCTGATAGGTCACTCGGACTTCAAATGAAATCTGTTGGTGAAGCAATGGGCATTGGACGAAGTTTTAATGAGGCAGTTCAGAAAGCATGTCAGTCTCTTGAAATAAGTCGTTTGGGACTTGGCGCAGACGGTAAAGCATGGACAAGGGTTGATGATATAGTACATAATATTGAAAATCCATCGTGGGATAGGATATTTCATTTGAAAGAAGCACTAAAACTAGGAGTACCTATCCAGTCAGCTTTTAACTTGACAAAAATTGATAAATGGTTCCTCAACGAACTACAGGGACTTGTGAACATTGAGCTCGAATTGAAACGATATCAATTGAACAATGTGGAATATGATCTGATGCTTGAAGCAAAACAAAATGGGTTTTCTGATGCTCAGATAGCACACATATTTGGAAACGTTACTGAAGACGAAGTATACAAGCGTCGTAAGGAATTGGGTGTGCATCGGGTATATAAGATGGTTGATACGTGTGCTGCTGAATTCCCGGCTCAAACGCCATATTTCTATTCAACATTTGAGAATAAGTTTGAGGATGCTGATGGAAATTTAATTGCAGAAAATGAATCTCAAGTAACCTCAAAACCAAAGTTAATCGTACTTGGGTCCGGACCCAATAGGATAGGGCAGGGAATAGAGTTTGACTATGCATGTGTTCATGGTATTTTGGCAGCTAAGGAGGCAGGGTATGAGGCAATCATGGTTAATTGTAACCCTGAAACTGTTTCAACGGATTTTGATATAGCTGATAAACTGTATTTTGAACCAGTTTTCTGGGAACATATCATTGAATTGATTGAGTTTGAAAAACCTGAAGGTGTTATTGTGCAACTGGGTGGACAAACTGCATTGAAATTATCTGAACGACTGCATCAGAATGGAGTTAAAATTATGGGAACGTCATTTGAAAACATGGACCTTGCAGAAGATAGGGGTAGGTTTTCGGATCTTTTAAAAGAGCTAGATATACCTTATCCATTATATGGTGTAGCTGAATCTGCTGAAGAAGCACTTGAGGTTGCTCAAAAAGTTGGTTATCCGGTACTTGTTAGGCCTTCATATGTATTGGGAGGTCAGGGGATGTCTATCGTAATAAATGATGAAGAACTTGAGAATGCAGTTATCAAGCTATTGAAAAATTTACCTGGGAACAGAGTGC
>Ga0055584_100007922_pt1 | contig 10411 bp, 7 predicted proteins | sample OSDHelmetaG_FD_58716 | JGI IMG/M metagenome (GOLD analysis project Ga0055584, IMG submission 58716) | Pelagic marine sediment microbial communities from the LTER site Helgoland, North Sea, for post-phytoplankton bloom and carbon turnover... | ecosystem: Environmental > Aquatic > Marine >...
ATCTTTCCAGCAGCACTTCCGAACCTGATCACATACAGCTTCTATCGTTTCGAATGCGCCCTGCGGTCTTCGGCAGTTCTGGGATTTGTCGGAATCGAGACAATTGGCCTCTACATTCGATTCTCACACGAGGAGGCGTATTACCGGGAAGTGTGGACTTACTTTTACCCACTACTTGCGATGATTATGCTCGTCGATTTCTGGGGAGCCGGGATTCGTCGTCGAGTTAACGGACCGAAAGGAGGGTGCGTGGCATGAGTGATCTGGCGACAGCGGAAAGCCGAATCGATGAACTGCGACGGGGGAGAAAGCGGAGCTCTTACCTGCTCATCAGCGCTGCCATGGTTAGTGCAGGGATTGCCTGGGCCTGGCTTGGTAGCGGACCGTTGCTCGGGCGGCTTTCAGCGGAACGCCGTTGGAGCAATTTTCTGAATTTCCTCGACAAGCTCGTTCCCACACCGGTCCGGAAGTCCGGCGACTGGAGCGATGTATTTCCCTGGGCGTGGGAGCTTTTCCTGAACGAAGGCGGAATCGCTCTTCTGACGACAATTGCCATTGCGACTGCTGCCATTCTGCTTTCCGGAGTTACGGTCCTGCCCGTTCTATCACTCGCCAGTCGGCAGTTCAGTCGGAGAAAACCCTTCGGGATCTGGTCAGGAAGAGTGGGGAAAGGCACCGATTTCCGTGAAAAAGTCATCGGACCGGCAATGCGCTTTTTATTCGTTGTCTCCCGTGCCATCCCGGAATATCTGATTGCTTTTCTCCTGCTATCGTTACTTGGTCTGCAGGTGTGGCCTCTTGTGCTCGCACTGGCAATTCACAACTTTGGTATTCTCGGAAGACTCGGAGGCGAGGTTGTCGAAAACGCGGAGAATGGGAGCCGTGAGCAAAAGGCAGCTGAGAATGCGATCGCTACCGGACGGGGGAGGTTTGCGACCTATGTCACGACGATCCTCCCGCAGAGTTTCAATCGCTTCCTGATTTACTTTTTCTACCGCTGGGAAACCTGCATCAAAGACGCCACTGTTCTTGGCATGTTAGGATTACTGACGCTTGGAAAGATCATCGCTCTATCGAAAGGCTTCCATTGGGATCGCATGTTCTTTTTTGTCCTACTCGGTTCGTCCGTAATATTGTTGGGAGATCTGCTCTCGACATTTGTGCGGAAGAAGCTTCGTTGACCCTTCTCTTTAGTCTGAAAATTCATGGCAGATCGTCACTACATTCTTGGTACAGCAGGTCACATCGATCACGGGAAGAGCTCTTTGATCGAAGCCTTGACGGGGACTGATCCGGATCGTTTGCCCGAGGAGAAAGAACGGGGTATGACGATCGAGCTTGGCTTTGCGCAGTTGTCCCTTCCGACTTCAGACGAGTCCGTTGATACACTCGCCCTCGGAGTAATTGATGTTCCTGGTCATGCCGACTTCGTCAAAAACATGGTCGCCGGAGTTGGCGCGATTGATTTAGCGCTGTTCATCGTCGCAGCCGACGACGGATGGATGCCGCAAACGGAAGAACACTACCAGATTCTGACCTATCTCGGCGTAAAGCGAGCCTTAGTTGCACTGACCAAGGTCGATCTGGTCGACGATCTCGAATTGGTTCTGGAAGATGTGAAAGAGAACCTCATGGGTGGACCTTGGGAGGAAATCGATGTTATCCCCGTGTCTTCCCACACGGGAGCTGGGATCGAGGACCTACGCGATAGGGTTTCCCAAATTCTAACTGAGTCAGGTCCCGTTCGCGACAAAGGGAAGCCACGACTTCCCGTGGATCGTGCGTTCTCCCTGAAAGGCGTGGGAACCGTTGTTGCAGGAAGCCTGACCGAGGGACGAATCAATGTAGGCGACGATTTCGAAGTGATGCCGCAGGGAGCCGAAGCACATGTGCGAACGGCCCAGTCTCACGGTTCCCCGGCTGAATCAGTCCCGCCGGGGACGCGGACAGCATTGAATATTACCGGAGTAAATCTCCGAGAAAATCGCGGTGCGACAAAGGACAGCATCGCCCGTGGTGATGTTCTCGTGAAAAAGGGACTCGGAGGAACGGTCGAGGCGATTGATGTTTTGATTTCGAAATCGGACCGGGAAATCCGAGGGATGCGCCAGTCGAAACGTGCCTTGCGAACGGGGCGGGAGGTCATGTTTCATCATGGCAGTATGGGAGTTCCGGCACGAATTCATTTTCTCGGGCAGCGATCCCTTTCTCCCGGAGAAACAGTCCTCGCTGAGCTTCGATTTCATGAACCCATTTACGTTTTTGTGGGAGATGGGTTTGTCATACGAGATGCTTCGCTTGGTCTCACTCTGGCGGGAGGCATTGTTTTGGATGAAGATGCTAATCGACGTGCCTTCCGGAAGCCGTTTCAGGCGGAATTTCTCGAAGTGCGAAGACAGGCACCGAATGATCTTGATGTGCTGGTCAGCTCACAGTTACGGCGCGACAAAGTCGCCTTCATCCCTAATCTGCTGGCGAAGTCAGCATTCAGTGCAGAAGAGATTTTACAGTCCGTAGAAAAAGCAGTCGAGGCCGGAGAGTTTTCTCGGAATGGTGACTGGGTTTTCTTTTCAGAATGGTGGAAAGGAATCGCAGGACTTGCTTCGGATTCGATCCTGAAAGTGCACAAGGAACACCCTGATCAGCTAGGGCTTCCGCTCCGCGATCTGCGCTCGATGATCGAGCCGGAACTCCCGGCTCCCAAATTCTTCGACATGGTGTTGGAAGGTTTGATGGCAGGTGAGTTCACCAAAGCCGGACCGAACATTCGACATCGGGATCATATTCCTACGCTTCCATCTCAGTTGCTGAAAGCCGGCGAACTTGTTCGCAAGCGCCTCGCTTCCGATCCGGTTTCCCCGCCGAACAAGGGTGAAACAGCGACCAATCCGGATGAGGAAAAAGCCCTTCGCTTTCTGGAACATACCGGAGAGGTAATCGTTCTCGATCCGAAAACGGTAATCTCCCAAGCAGGATTCGATCGTTTGAAAAATGAGATCGTGGAATATCTTAAGGCGCAGGGTGTAGCAACCGCTAGCGAGCTGCGTCAGCATACGGGAACAGTTCGCCGAATCCTGATGCCGCTTCTGGAGATGCTGGATGAGGAGGGAGTCACGCTTCGCGATGGAGATGAGCGGCGACTCAAAGGATAGTCTCTACCGCGCATTCGTTCTTGAAAGACATGGCTTGAGTGGGCATCGTCCCGCCATGCAAATTTCATTTTCTTCACTCGTTGTTTTCGCTGTTGCCGTTTGTGCTTCAGTCTCCGCTGATGAGGCAGAGTCGGAAAAGCTTTTTAATGGCAAAGACACTACTGGCTGGAAGAATCCCTACGAGTGGGGGAAGGCGGAGGTCGTTGATGGCGAGATACACCTCACCGCTGACAAGAAGTTCTTTCTTGTGACCAAAGAGAAATTCTCAGACTTCGTCTTCGAAGGCGAGGTTCATTTGCCAGACGGGAAAGCAAACTCGGGTTTCATGTTCCGCTGCCACGTAGAGCCAAACAAGGTCTACGGCTACCAGGCGGAGGTTGACGGATCGGATCGCCGTTGGTCTGGGGGACTCTATGATGAGGGGCGTCGAGGCTGGCTCTGGCCGAGCAAGTCCGGACGCACCAAGGAAGAGAATGCTTTAGCCCATGAGAAAAAGTCGCAGGCGCATTTCCAGAGGAAAGAAGTTGCCGGGGCATTGAAGCGTAATGGCTGGAATCGTTACAAGATCACTTGCAAAGGCAATTTGATTAAGATCGAGGTTAACGGCGTTGTTACCACGGAATACAAGGATGACACCGATGCCAAAGGGTATCTCGGAATCCAGCACCACGGCGAGAAAGGCCAGACCTATCGCTTCCGAAATTTGAAGGTTCGGAAGCTGTAGCGTGGAACTGACTTCTTCCCGAACAGGATGGGATGCTGTTGCGTAACCGCATGAATTCTCGCTTTCTCATTCTGGCATTTCTTTCCTATGCGCTTTGTCAGAACGCTGCGGCGCAGGAATTGACCCAGGAAGTGCTCGACGGTGAGTTGATAGAGTATTCTGAGGAAGGAAAGGAAACGAAAACTGTGTTCCGGAAAGGCGAGCGGGTTGAATAGGCAGTTAGACCGCTCCGATCATTTTCCTACCCACCCAGAATACGGACATTAGCAGGAGAATCGTCCCGATCCACCAGGGGTTTGCCCAGAGGCGGAGACGTCGTTCGATGGGCTCAGGGTCGGGAAGGGCGCTAATGAAAGCGCGAATCTTTTCCAGGTCTGGGCTGTCGAGCAATTCTCCGCGGGAGATACGTGCAATTTCTTCGAGTACGTCAAAGCGAGCTGGTTGTCCCACTTTTTCGAGCGACGATCCCTGAACCGCGATCTTCAATTCCAGGCTGCCTCCGTTCTCTGCACAGGTCATCGTGACATTGTGTTCGCCCGGCTCGGTTGGCTCAAAACTTCCGGTGAACAGCCCCCATTGCTCCTCGCCACCTGGTTCGAGGCGAACTGACTCTACTTTCCCTGACGGAGCTACAATTTGCACGACAACATTGGCCGACTGAAGTGGCTCGCCGCCGATGCTCATGACATTCGCGTTCAGTGTCAGCGTGTCGCCGGTCTGCGGTCGATCGGGCGAGTAAAAGAGACGCATCAGTTCGTCACTCGCCATGTTTCTCTGGTAGGCCATCCAGCGAGCGACCTGTCCCCAGAAACGGTAGTGATATTTGTCCTCAACTCCTTTTCTCCATCGCCAGGCTCCGTCTGTTCCCATAAAGAGAATTTTCCCGGTGCCGTAGGTCTTTGTTGCGATGAGGGGAATGCGTCCGTAGCGATTGGTCTCGGAACTGTGAGTGGCCAGCACTTCTGATCCGGCTTTGGCTCGAACGACGCCGGCATACCACTGGAAACCGGGCAGGGAGGACCAGACATTTGTGTTCGCATTTTCGGTGTCTTCGAGGCGGGTCAGGAGACTGCGGGCACCGAGTTCGGTTAGCTCAAACTGTCCGGGAGTGGGAGAACCCCATCCGCGAGGTTGAGCGGAGTCGACAATGACCGGAAACAAGTCCTCCAGTTCTGTACCAAGAAGAGAAATCTGGTGACCTCGAAATCCTGGCATCAAAACCAGGCCGGATGCCTGCGCCGCGACCTGAGACTTGAGTGCGTCAACATGTTCGAGTGAAAGCTGAGAAGGGGATACTCCAACGTCGCCAAGAACGATCACATCAAATTCAGAAAGGACTTCCAGTGCGGGGAATTCCTCAAGGTATCCGGGGCCGCCTCCCAGTGCCTCGACATCAGGATGGAAAAGGAGGCAGCTCACTTCGACGCCCGGGTCTCGTTCGAGGGCATTCCGCAGATAGCGATATTCCCAGCGGGGAAAGCTCTCGATGAGGAGCACTTTGAGTTCCTCTTTCCGGATCGCAATCGGGGCGGTGATCGAGTTGTTCTTCGTATTGAGCTCGGCAGATGCTTCTGGAAGCTTCAAGGTAAGTTCGTAGTCACCAGTTTCTCGCGGAGTCCAGAGAAGCGTATCGCGAATGCGACCCATCGCGGGAATGGTGACCTCGCGACTGAGCGTTTCGGTTTCCGAAGTCTTGATCGTGACCGTGGTGGTGTGATTCTCTGCGAGGGAGCTGTTCAAGGTGAAGGGGAGTCGGACTGGCTTTCCACTGATTCCAAAAGTTGGTGCGTCGAAAGCGGTGACGACAAGGTCGGGGAGGCGGTTTTCGCTTCCGACCGGAACGGTGAATACCGGAATTTTTGACATTCGGAGCAGGGTCGCTGCCGATGATGGTGGTTCCCCGCTATTCCAGTCGCCATCAGAGAACAAAACGATGCCGCGCAGATCAGGTTTCTGCTCGACAATGTCGGTGAGGGCGTTTCCGATGTCGGTTCCTTCGTTCGATTCCGTTGAAAAAGGTTGAATCAAAATCCGAAACGACTCCTCAAGGGGTTGCCAGGCTTCTTCGGTAATCAGGCTTGCAATTGATTCGCGGCGTGACTTAGGCGCCGCTGCTGGAGCTTCCGGATCGAGAATGTCTTCGGTGCCCATGCTACCTGAAGCATCGTGAAGTATGCTGATGGCGGGATCGTCATCCGGTTCGTAAACTTCCCTCCACTCCGGTTGGTTCAGTGTTAGGGTAACTGTCGCGACAATGATAAGTCGGAGCAGTTCGATCCAACCCGTGGCGGAAGAAAAACGGCTCCTCTTCCAGATTAGAAAACTGAAAACGAGAGTCGAAAGAAACACAGCGATCCCAAAAACAACCGTGGTCGGCGTCCAGAGAAAGGTTAATTCGCTGTCAGTTAGAGTCATGTTCAGGAACTTGATTCACCAAGTGGGTTCTCTGATTTTTCTTCCAGTGGTGGAGGCAGACAAAGGGCAGCTTCGAAAAGGAGGGCCAGCGCCATGGTGACGAGGAAAAGGCGCCAGATTTCGGAGGCGAGAGAGGATTCGTTTTCGACCTCATTACGAATCTGTCGAAATTCTACGCCCTCGAGCAGTGGAGCAATCCCTTCCGCATCGACAATTCGCAGATCGTCTTCCGATGTGGGGCGGTTCAATGCAAGAAGGCGCCTGGACTGATCTGTGGTGGTGTATTCAAAAGCAGCGGGGAGCAGTCCGGGAGTGGTCATGCTATCCCCGATCGCCATTTCGTCGAGCGGAGCAGCTGATGGAGTGCCAGCAAGTGCTGCGGAGCTCGTATCTGTAGTGCGCGCTGGAGAGACGGCGTCGACTCCCTCGTCGAGTGCTCGATGAATCATCACAAAAAAAGCAACGCCGTCAGACGCTAGCGTTGAGAAATTGGAACGGGGCAGGGTGGCCCAGAGGTAAACTGGTCCCTGCGTTTCGGAGATCAGTTTTCCGATGACAACTTCACCGCTTTCGAGTTTCAGGAGTGGTTGGATTTCCCCTTCGCTGGCGCGTGCTTGAAATACATTGAGGTCGCTAACCGGAAGTGGGTTTCCGTTTCGTGTGTTCGCAAGCAGCCCCGATTCTGTTCGCCACCAGCCGACTTTGAGAAGTTCTTCTCCTTTGCCGAGGTATTCACGCCACTTGAATCCGAGAAAGCTTTCGCCTGATGGCTCGTCTGGCGGAAGCAAAACCAGTGCTCTGCCACTCTCGGCATGTTGCTGCAGGAGTGCCGCTTCGGTTGAGCCCTCCTCAGGGAGAGGTGCCTGCCAGAACAACAATGCGGTTTCCTCCCAGGGGATTTCCGCAGTCCGGCTCGGTTCGATGATGTAAGACTCGTATTTGCCCGACGAATCAAGAGCCGAGGCTGCTGCGGCCCGGATTGCATCTGCGCTGGTGGGATCTGCGCTGACGATGACCGTTTTCTTCACCGCTTCGTTATCGAATACAAAGTAGGCGGTGTTGTCGACGAGGTTTTCATCTGCGGGCAGGTCAACACGACCCCATCCTCGAGTTCCTCCCATATTGGCCTCGCCGAGGGGAATGGTATGTCCGAGGCGCAGTGTTTCCTCACCACTGAGGGCGACATCTACCACTGTCCGGGTACCATTTACAGTGAACTCGACGCGCACCGTTTCCTCGGTTTCTGCCGCCGACGCGTTGCGGCGGACTTTCAGGTCCATGACAAGTTGATGCCCTTCTGGCGTCTTGCGGCGCTCCACTTCTGCTACCGAGAGGGAGAGGTTTCGAATATCAGTGTCGGGATAGTTGAGGAGGAAAAGGCGGGCCGATTCTTTCGCTGAAAGGTTGGCCCGGATGGTCTGCCATTGTCCGGATCCCGTATTCCAATCGTTTTGTCGTAAATCGCTGACGAGCCAGATATCAGTGCGCCCGCTTTCATCGACAGCCAGATAATCAATTCCCCGCTGCAGCAATACCGGAATGTCGGATGCCGTCGCAGTTGGCGCCGTTTGCGGAAGGTCTGCGAGTGATTCCGCATTGGCTACGGGAGTGGGAGTGAGCGTTGCGCTATCGATCAGGATGATCTCAGCGTTGCTACCGGTTGTTTCGATGAGTTCTGCGATTTTCTCCAAGGCAGAAACGCGCTTCGACTTTCCAGACTCGAGGTTCTGCTGCTCCATGCTTGCTGAGCGATCTAACAAAATCAAAACCGTATCGGCTCCGCCACCTGTCAGAGCGAGCCAGCCCCCAGCGAGAGGTCGGCTGGCTGCGAAAAGAAGAGCAATCACTGCGAGGACGCGCATCGCTAGGATCAGGATCTGGCGCAGCCGTGCCATGCCCTTTGTCATTTTCTTCGCGTTGAAAAGAAACATCATCGCCGCCCATTTCACCGTGCGGTGGCGATGCTGATTGATCAGATGAATGATGATCGGAAGCAGCGCCAAGGGCAGTCCGATGAGTAGAATGGGTTGGAGAAAACTCATCTTGCGCTCCGGGCGGTCTTCGGATTTCTACCCACCAGGAAACGGGCAAGGGCTTGCTCGTAGGATTCGTCGAGATAGGTCCGATGGTAGTCGATCACGGACTGGCTCGCGATTTGATTGACCTGATCGAGGTATTCTTTGACGGCATCCTGGTAGCGCCGTCGGATCAATGCCGGATCAGCGAGGAGGGACGGTCCGCCTTCGAGATCGAGAAAGCGGGTCGGGCGGTCAAAGTCGAACTCGATTTCCTCGCGGTCGAGGAGATGAAAGGCAACGATGTCGTGCTTTCTGAACTTGAGATGCTGAAAAGCCTCCTGCAGCGGTGTGACATCGAAGAGAAGGTCAGACACGATCACAATCAGGGCACGTTGCGCGATTTTTTCCGCAGCTTGGTGAATGGCTTCGACCAAGCCCGTCTCACCCGAGGCTTCTAGCAGAGCGATCTGGTCCAGCATCACGCCGAGATGCCTCGGTCCACGCTTGGGTGGGATTTCGCGAGTGAAGGGCGTGTCCGTATCGTTTTTCGACCCGGCATAGAGTCCCACCGCGTCGCCTTGCTGCGAGGCAAGATAGGCGAGTGTTCCGACGATGCTCTTCGCGTAGTCGAGCCTCGTTTTTCCTTCCTCTCCGTAGGCCATCGACCCGCTCGTGTCGATAATGAAGCAGAGTCGTAGGTTGGTGTCCGCCTCGAACTCCTTGATGTAGTAACGATCCGTCCGTCCCCAGGTACGCCAATCGAGACGGCGCGTGTCATCACCAGGGACGTATTTTCGATACTGAGCAAATTCTAGGGCCGATCCTCGAATCGGGCTTCGATGGCGCCCCGAGACGCTTCCGAGCATGGCGTGGCGGGCATTCAAGGGCAGGCCCATGAGGCGCCCAAGAACGGCGGGATCAAGGAAATCTCTCTGGAGCGGTTCTGCCAACGTCTTGAGTTTCTAACGAATGAAAGTCTTCGCAAAACGGCCTCGGATTTGCGAAGAATCTGTGTTCATCAGTGGATATCTGTGAGCGCGTAGCGCATCTGCGACCCATTTTTTTGAGCACAGATTAGTCACGGATGAAACACAGATTTTCACAGATGGTATTGGTTTCTGCTTCGAATCAAGAGGGTAAGGTGAACGAGCCAACCCTTTCGGGTCATCGAGTTAACCTTCTTTACTCAGTTCCTCAACGAGTCGGGCAATTATGGATCGGCAGGTGATGCCTTCCGATTCCGCGGTGAAGGTTTTGATGACACGGTGGCGAAGAACGGGTTCGGCAACTGCGACGATATCCTCCTGGCGAACCATGTAGCTGCCTTGCAGAGCGGCACGTGCGCGCGCTCCGAGAATGAGATACTGCACCGCGCGAGGTCCGGCACCCCATCCGACATAGGGAGTGATCCAGTCGGGAGAATCCTCTGCTTCGGGGCGGGTTCGGCGTACGAGATCGACTGCGAAATGATAAATGTGCTCGGGAACGGGAACGCGACGAACCAGGTCTTGGTATCGTATAACGCGCTCGCCATCGAGAATATGCTCCAGCGCTGGAAGAGCTGCCCCCGTCGTTGTCCGGGCGATCATGACTTCTTCATCCCGGCTTGGGTAATCAACTCCGATCATGAACATGAAGCGGTCCAGCTGCGCCTCGGGCAGTGGGTAGGTTCCTTCCTGCTCAATCGGGTTCTGTGTCGCAAGTACGAAGAAGGGCTGGTCGAGTTCGAAAGTATGTCCGGCAACGGTGACGCGGTGCTCCTGCATTGCCTCGAGCATGGCCGCCTGCGTTTTCGATGGTGCCCGGTTGATCTCGTCGGCGAGAACGATGTTGGAAAAGACGGGGCCTTTCGCAAATTCGAATTGACGACGACCGCTGCCGTCATCCTGGAGGATTTCCGTTCCGATAATATCCATCGGCATCAGGTCGGGGGTAAACTGAATCCGGGAAAACTGCAGGGACATCGTCTCGGCGAGACGGGAAACGAGGAGGGTTTTCGCGAGTCCTGGCACACCCATAATCAAGGAGTGGCCGCGAGCGAAAAGGCAGATCGCGATCTGCTCAATGACAGCTTCCTGACCGACGATAATTTTCCCCAACTC
>Ga0055584_100007923_pt1 | contig 10410 bp, 7 predicted proteins | sample OSDHelmetaG_FD_58716 | JGI IMG/M metagenome (GOLD analysis project Ga0055584, IMG submission 58716) | Pelagic marine sediment microbial communities from the LTER site Helgoland, North Sea, for post-phytoplankton bloom and carbon turnover... | ecosystem: Environmental > Aquatic > Marine >...
TCCAGTCGGTCTGCCACATCCCACATGGTTGTGCTGCCGTTTTCTTCTGACAACTGTTTTGCCACACCCTTGATAATGCTATTGCGTGGATCACCGATGGTGTATACCGGGTGCCCGAAGCCGATAATAATTTCCTTGCGACCGACCCGCTCGCGGATATCGTTTTCTGCTTCATCCGCGCTGCTATAGCGGTTCTGGATGCGTAATGCGGCCTCGTTGGCACCACCATGTTTGGGCCCGCTCAGGGCACCTATAGCACCGGTGATGGCGGAATAAATGTCTGCGCCGGTACCGGCGATAACTCTCGCGGTAAATGTCGAGGCATTGAACTCATGTTCTGCGTACAGAATAAGCGAGGTGTGCATGGCACGTACCCAGCTTTCCCTCGGTGCTTCGCCATGCAGCAGGTGCAGGAAATGCCCACCTATAGAGTCGTCATCCGTTTCTACATCGATCCGCTTACCGTTGACCGAAAAGTGATACCAGTACAGCAGCATGGAACCAAAGCTTGCCATCAGTCGGTTAATGATTTCATAGGCTTCAGCTTCCGGGTGGTCATCCTTTTCAGGCAGGCACGAACCCATTACTGAACAACCGGTGCGCATGACATCCATTGGATGAGCGCTGGCTGGCAGGGCTTCCAGTGCCTGCTTTACAGCTGTCGGCAGACCGCGCATAGACCTCAGCTTAATTTTGTAGTTATTCAACTCCGCCTGGCTGGGCAGACGGTTATAGATCAGCAGAAAGGCAATCTCTTCGAATTCTGCCGTCTCGGAAAAGTCCACGATATCGAAACCGCGGTAGTGCAGGTCGTTGCCGGTACGTCCAACAGTGCAGACGGCAGTGTTACCTGCCACTGTACCGGACAGGGCAACTGATTTTTTTGCTTTCGGTAGTATTTGCTCAGCCATGTGGCCTCCTCATTTAGTGATAATATGTAGTTGGATTATTCCTTCTCAAATAACTGATCAAGTTTCTGTTCGTAGTTGTGATAGCCAAGAAAATCGTACAATTCCATGCGGGTCTGCATGCTGTCGACGGTATTTTGCTGTGTGCCATCAGCGAGGATGTGCTGGTAGACATTCAGTGCTGCATTGCTCATGGCGCGAAATGCGCTGAGTGGAAATAACTGCAGTTTGATACCCACAGCTGCCAGTTCTTCAGCACTAAACAACGGTGTCGCACCAAATTCAGTAATATTGGCCAGGCACGGTACCTGTACGACCTTTGTGAATGCCTGGTACTGTTCAAGGGTATTAATGGCTTCAGGAAAGATCATGTCAGCACCGGCCTCAACGCAGGCAATTGCCCGCTCAACTGCCGAATTCATGCCTTCAACAGCCAGCGCATCAGTACGTGCCATGATGACAAAATCATCATCCGTTCTGGCGTCTACCGCTGCTTTGACTCGGTTTACCATTTCTTCTTGCGACACAATGGCCTTGTTCGGGCGGTGGCCACAACGTTTCTGCATCACCTGGTCTTCAATATGCACTGCAGCAGCACCGGCACGAATCATTTCTCTGATGCAGCGGGCGATATTAAAATTTCCTCCCCAACCGGTATCTATATCTACCAGCAGTGGCAGTGAACTGGCATCGGTAATACGCAGAACATCTTCTAACACGTCTTTCATCGTGGTGATGCCGAGATCCGGTGTGCCGAATGAACAGGCGGCAACTCCGCCTCCTGATAAATAGATGGCTTTGTGGCCAACTTTTTCGGCCATGATGGCACTGTATGCATTGATTGTGCCGACCACCTGTAACGGATTGTTTACTGCTACCTGCTGACGAAATCTGGCTCCTGGGTTCATGATGATTCCTCGATACATGTTTGAAGTGAATTTTTGGCGCCCTGTATATGTCTGCGCATGAGTATTTCTGCCAGCTCAGGGTCACGTGCTTCGATAGCGTCACAAATGCGCTGGTGTTCTTCCAGTGCTCTCAATGGACGGGAAGGGCGCAGGCTGGACTGACGCCGGTACATCAGGATCAACTGGTACAGCTCGCCGCCCATCAGCTTGTAGAGACGCAGGTTGCCGCTGCCACGTAGGATGCGTAGATGAAAATCGAGGTCGCCATGCTGCTGGAAATACGATTGTCCACCACTTTCCGCAACCCTGGATTCGTGCAGGTTAAGCAACTCCCGCAACTCTGCAATATCGTCGTCGCTCATTTCTATTGCAGCCAGGCGTGCGGCCATACCTTCGAGCGCCTCTCGCAAGGTGAAAATTTCTTTCATCTCCTCGCAATTAAGTGTAACCACGCGTACGCCGGCATGCGGTTTTCTATCAACCAGGCGTAGGCCTTCCAGGTCACGAATGGCTTCACGCAGCGGGCCGCGGCTGACGCCGTATCGTTTCGCTAGTTCAGCCTCGCTAATCTTGGAGCCTTGCGGAATCTCGCCTTCTACAATAGCGGAGATCAGCTCTTTCCTTAGATTGTCAGCTAATGTATGGCTGGTTGCTTGTATATTAGACAAAGTGATCGCCCAGTGATTGTCAACAAAAGAGGGGGTATAATAAGGAATTCTGCAAAAAAGTCGAGTTAAATAATATAATTGTCAACAAAGTAGTGTTTTAGGGCTAAGGGCAGGAAGAATTATATTAATCATTTCAGTTAAGCATAAGGTGAAAATTACTCCTCTGTGCCAGGCTTGAATTCGTTACGTCTCATACAATCTGCTACGATGCCTGCGGCTATTCCAGTAATTAATCTTTTGACGATTGTCCTGCTGTTACATATGCCCTAAAGTAGCCGCTATGAGTCATCTGGTAGATTTGTTTATTGACAGATCGGGCCAGCGGGGTGAGAGGGTGCTCTGTGTTTGGCGAGTCCTGATCATATCCTTATTATACTAACAACCGATGAGTCAGAATCTATGCGCGTAGCCCTGTTTGCAACATGTCTTGTGGATTTTATGCGCCCATCAGTGGGATTTGCCGCTGTACAATTGCTTCAGCAGGCTGGCTGCGAAGTCGATGTTCCACTCGCGCAGACCTGCTGCGGTCAGCCAGCCTGGAACAATGGCGATGCCGCTAACGCACGCAAGCTGGCCCGCCAGATGATCGATGTCTTCGAAGGCTACGATCATGTCATTGTGCCATCGGGATCCTGTGCAGGGATGTTGCGTCATCACTATCCTACGGTGCTTGCGGAAGATTCTGACTACAGTGAACGGGCAAACCAGCTGGCCGCTCGCTGCCATGAGTTGACCGGCTTTCTTGTCGATGTGCTGGGCGTGACCAGTACCGGGGCCGTATTTGATGGCCGCCTGACCTGGCACGACTCCTGTTCCTGCCTGCGTGAAATGCAGGTCAGCCGGCAGCCTCGTCAGCTGCTTCAGGCCCTGCAGGGCTGCGAGCTGATAGAATTGCCTGACAACGAAGTCTGCTGTGGTTTTGGTGGTACCTTCTGCGTCAAATTTCCAGAGATTTCCACGCGCATGGTCAATGACAAGGTGGATACCATCGTTACCACCGGCGCGAGTACCGTTGCAGCGGCTGATTTAGGCTGCCTGATGAATATTGCCGGCCGAATCAGCCGAAGGGAATTACCGATAAGAGTGTTTCATGTCGCCGAGCTACTGGCTGGGATGACAGATACACCGGCAATCGGAGAGAAATCATGAGAGCACACTCGCAGTCGTTCCCTCAACGCGCACAGGTAGCGCTGCTTGATGAGCGTTTACAGGCTGCGCTGGCAAAGGCACGTGGCGGTTTTGTCGACAAACGCCGCGCTGCGCTCGATCAGTTGCCCGAGTTTGAACAGTTACGCGTCGCCGCACGGGAAATCAAGGAGCATACACTTTCACATCTTGAACAGTACTTGATGCAATTCGAGCAGCAGGTTGAACTCAGTGGGGGGGAAGTGCACTGGGCTGCGGACCCGGCCGAGGCCTGCGAGATAGCAGTCGGGCTGTGCCGCGACGCAGACGCACAGGCAGTGACCAAGGGCAAGACCATGGTCGGTGAGGAGATTGGGCTAAACGAAGCCCTTGAGGCGGCCGCGTTGCGTGTGATTGAGACCGACCTTGGTGAGTACATCATTCAGCTGGCTGAAGAACCTCCCAGCCATATCATTGCCCCGGCGGTGCACAAATCTCGTGGCGAAATTGCGGAATTATTTCAGGCACATCACCATGGTGAAGAATTTACCCGCCCGCTGGAGACGGTACCGGACATTGTTGATGAAGCCCGTAAGGTGCTGCGTAATGAGTTCCTGGGAGCCGATGTGGGCATCACCGGTGCCAATATGCTGATCGCCGATACCGGCTCGACAGCACTGGTGACCAATGAGGGCAATGGTGACCTGACCGCCAGCCTGCCGCGTGTGCATATCGTCATTGCCAGCATTGAGAAGGTCGTGCCAACACTCGAGGACGCCACAGTACTGTTGCGTTTGCTTGCACGCAGTGCCACCGGTCAGTCAATCACTTCCTATACCAGTTTTTTCACCGGCCCAAAGCGCAGTGAGGATATTGGCGGGCCGGAGCAGTTTCATGTCGTACTGGTCGATAACGGCCGCAGCGAGATGCTCGGCAATGCCTACCGCGAGATGCTGCACTGCATCCGCTGCGGTGCCTGTCTTAACCACTGCCCGGTCTACGGTGCCGTCGGCGGGCATGCCTATGGCTGGGTTTACCCTGGGCCGATGGGTTCAGTACTGACTCCTTTAATGATAGGCCTTGACGAGGGCCATGTACTGGCTGATGCCTCGAGCCTGTGCGGGCGCTGCGAGGCCGTCTGCCCGATGTCTATTCCTTTACCACGCCTGCTGCGTGAGCATCGCCTGCAGTCACACCGGGATGGCTTGATGAAACCGCTTGCACGAAGCATGCTTGGCTTCTGGGCTGCGATTGCCCGGCGACCCCAATTATATCGCTGGCTGGTTGAGCGAAAATCCCGTTTGCTGCATCGCATAGCCGGTAAACGTGGATATCTTCGTCATGTCCCGATGGCCGGCAGCTGGACATGCAGCCGCGATTTACCCGCGCCACAGGGAGGCAGCTTTGTTGCGGCATGGCAACGTCGCCACGGCGGCAAGGATGACAGCCAATGAGCAGCGCAAGTCGAGATCGCATCCTGGCTGCTATTCGCCGTTCACAGAATAACCAGCCTAAGGCAGAGGGCTCAATCGAAGAACGTTTGAAATTGAGACCACGCGGTCCGCTTCCATCTGTAGAAGGTGACCTCGAAACTGTATTGATTGATCGACTACTGGCCGCAGCATGCAGCGTGGCGCACGCTAGTTCTCCGGAGCAGATTGGCGAAAAAATTATTCAATGGCTGCAGCAGCAGGACGCTGGCCTGAAACTGCTGCGTTCGACCAGCCCGCTACTGGATAGTATTGACTGGCCTGATACTGTTGAGGTCTATGATCCGGCTGATGGTGTGGATCACAGTACCACGCTGACTGAGGCCTTCTGCGCCATTGCCGAGACCGGCAGCCTGGTAAAGCTGTCGTCGAACAAGTCGCCCACTGCAATGAACTTTCTGCCTGATAATTTTATCTGTGTGGTGCAGCGCGAACGCATAGTGCGTCACATCGAGGATGCCTGGGAGCGGGTTCGAGCTGAGACTGAAGGCATGCCACGCGCACTGAATATTATTACCGGACCCTCGCGCACGGCAGACGTCGAGCAGACCATACAGCTTGGTGCTCACGGGCCGCGCCTGATGCACGTTATTATCTACTGTAATTAATATATTTAACTTTAAATAAATAATATAAAATGTTGAATTAAATAATAAAGAGGTTTAGTGAGATGGAAAAAATTGCCTATATAGGGCTGGGTATTATGGGTCGGCCAATGGTTCTGAATCTTCTGCAGGCGGGCTATTCTGTCAGGGTCTGGGCACGTCGTTCGGAGATGATGGAGCCTTTAGTAGAGGCGGGAGCAACGGCCTGTAGTAGCCCGGCAGATGCCGCTGATAATTCAGACATTATCATTACCAATGTCTCTGATACCACGGATGTGGAGCAAGTTGTTTTGGGTCAGAACGGAATTATTGAAGGTGCAGCAATGGGCAGTGTGGTTGTAGACATGAGTACGATATCGCCGTCTGTGACGCGGGCTATTGCTGAGCGGCTTGGTGAACGCAATATCGAGATGCTGGATGCCCCGGTATCGGGTGGCGAAAAAGGTGCCATCGACGGAACATTGTCAATCATGGTCGGCGGTAAGGCAGCGGTTTTCGAACGTGTCCTGCCGGTATTCGACGTTCTCGGCAGCAATATTGTCCATATTGGCGATAATGGCGCCGGACAGGTAACCAAGGCCTGTAACCAGACTGTTATTGCGCAGTCGATTTCTGCGATTGGTGAGGCCTTTGTTCTGGCCGCGGCTGCCGGGGTCGATCCCGCCAAAGTCAGAGAGGCCCTGTTAGGCGGGTTTGCCGGCAGCAAAGTACTCGATAGCCACGGTGGGCGTATGCTGATGCACGACTTCAAGCCCGGTTTTAAAGCACGCCTGCACCAGAAGGACATGCGCATAGTACTGGAAACAGCTCACGAGCTGGGCATTGCGCTTCCCGGTGCGTCGCTGGCAACCCAGTTGATCAATGCACTGGTTGGCAGCGGTGGCGGTGAGGATGACTCCTGTGCAATTCTGCGCCTGCAGGAACAGCTGTCCGGCGTCGATGTAAGCAAAAAACCAGGGGACTGATCGCGGCGTTAATTAGCGTACTGTTTCTTCGTCTTGCGTCGGTATTCGTAGAGCAGAGGTTCGGTATAGCCATTCGGCTGTTCGCGTCCCTTGAAGATCAGGTCACTGGCAGCCTGGAAGGCGATGCTGGCATCAAAATCAGGTGCCATATCACGGTAGGCCGGGTCGCCGGCATTTTGCTTGTCCACTGCAACCGCCATGCGTTCGAGGCTTGCCCGAACCTGTTCTGCCGTACAGATGCCATGATGCAGCCAGTTCGCTAGATGCTGGCTGGATATGCGCAGGGTTGCACGGTCCTCCATCAGGCCGACATCACCAATATCCGGTACCTTGGAACAGCCGACGCCCTGTTCCACCCACCGCACTACATAGCCCAGTATACCCTGTGCGTTGTTATCGATTTCCTGTTGAATTTCTTCGTCTTGCAGAACGGTATCGCCGAGCAGTGGAATAACCAGTATGTCGTCGCGAAGTGCCGGCATACGACTGGAGAGGTCGCTCTGTATTATAGCAACGTTAACAATATGGTAATGCATAGCATGCAGAACAGCAGCCGTCGGCGAGGGTACCCAGGCGGTATTGGCACCTGCCAGTGGGTGATTGATCTTTATTTCGACCATGGCATGCATCTCATCCGGCATAGCCCACATGCCTTTGCCAATTTGTCCTCTGCCGGGCAGGCCGCAGTCAAGCCCTATATCGACGTTGGAATCTTCGTAGGCATTGATCCAGATTGAATCCTTAATACCCGCCTTGGTGGCCATCGCTCCTGCTTCCATGCTGGTATGGATCTCGTCACCGGTGCGATCGAGGAAACCGGTATTAATAAACACCACACGGTCCTTGGCTGCCCTGATACAGGACTTGAGGTTCAGCGAGGTACGCCTTTCCTCGTCCATGATGCCCATTTTAAGGGTGTTTCGCGCCAGTCCCAGTGAGTCTTCAATGAAGTCGAACAGGTCGTTGGTGAAGGCGACTTCCTCAGCGCCGTGCATTTTCGGTTTGACGATGTAGACACTACCGGCAGGAGAGTTTTTAAGGCTGCCCGGTCCGACCAGGTCGTGCAGGGCGGACAGACTGGTTATCATGCCGTCAAGGATGCCTTCGGGTATTTCGTTACCGTTACGGTCAAGGACCGCATCAGTCGTCATCAGGTGACCGTTATTGCGTATCAGCAGCAGACTGCGGCCGGGCAGGGTGAAGGATCCATTGGATGGCGACAGGTAATCACGGTCAGGGTTCAGGCTGCGAGTCAGCTGCTTGCCGCCTTTACTGAATGTTTCATTCAGGTCGCCTTTCATCAGCCCCAGCCAGTTGCGGTAGACAAGCGTTTTATCCGCTGCATCGACGGCAGCCACTGAATCTTCGCAGTCCTGGATAGTGGTCACGGCAGCCTCCATCAGCACATCACAGATTTCTGCCGGGTGAAACTGGGCCAGTGGATGATCGCTGTTTATTGTCAACTCAATGTGCAGGCCGTGATTACGCAGCAGGATCGCTGATGGAGAGTCAGGCTTGCCACGGTAGCCGGCGAACTGTCCAGGTTGTGCCAGCCCGGTAGTCTGTCCATCTTTAAGTATTAAAGTCAGCTTGCCGTCAGCCACCACGTAGCCCTGTACATCAGTATGGCTGCCTTTTAGAAGCGGCATTACCTGATCGAGGAAATTCATTGCATAGGCGATCGCCTGCTGTGCGCGCACAGGATTGAATTCAGCTCCGCGAGCAGCATCATCTTGATCCGGGATCACGTCAGTACCATAGAGCGAATCGTACAGGCTTCCCCAGCGCGCGTTGGTGGCATTCAGGGCAAAACGGGCATTCATTACCGGAACAACCAGCTGAGGACCTGCGATACTGTTGATTTCGAGGTCAGTTCCGCTGGTGTTTATATTGAAATCATCACCTTCCGACTGCATGTAGCCGATTGACTGAAGAAAAGACCGGTAGGCGTTCGCATCATGCTCCTGACCTGCGCGCTCAAGATGCCATTCATCAATCTGCTGTTGCAGTTCATCACGTTTTTCAAGCAGTGCACGATTGCGCGGACCAAGTTCATCGAGACAGCGTTCGAGCTGTGCCCAGAACACATCTGCCTCAACACCCGTGCCTGGAATTATGTCGTTCGTCACCAGATCATAGAGTACGTCAGCGACCTGCAAGCCACCGATGCGGGTTCTATTTGTCATCTTGCTGCTTCTCCATCAGAAATTTTACTTATTTTAAATTGCACCGCTGATTGTTGTTCTAGTTACAGGCGATGAGAGAACCACAATACTGCGACGGGGAAGATAACGCAGTTTTCAAGTTCAGTCATCAAAACATTTTAAGGGGGTTGAAGAACGGTATATTTGTATGCATATGTGCCTGTTAATGTACAGCAGTGAAGGTTTGAAATAAGGATATCATGAAGAATATAAAAAATAATGTTGCTTCTATAAAAAATACTTCTTCCAGGGCTAACTATCTGTAAAGAATAGAGGCTACTGGTTATCCGAAAAGTGGCAGGCCGTATATTTTACGGTAATGCGCTATTCGGCTCAGGGATTCACCCTTCACAGCGAATACTAAATAAATGACTGACAATCACGCAGGATTACTCTGATCAGCCAACGACATTGCCGGGATATGGGACACCCGCCAGTACGAGTAGTTAAAGTGAAAAGAATCTTTCCATAATTGCCATCAGAACCCCGTCATTGCTTTCGATGCGGAATCATATAGCCAGCATAATGAGTATTACTGCCGGTAGACTTGTGACAAAGCTTACTCAAATGTGTAGTTTTTTGGAACGACTACGATACCCCCGGGTGAAACGGTAAAGCGTCGGCCGTCTTCATCAGTATCCTGTCCTATGACGGTGCCAGGTGGTATATCGACACCTTTATCTATTATGCAGTGATTCAGTTGCGCCGCAGCGCCGACTGTCACCCCTTCAAATAAAATGGAGTCAGAGACGAAAGCATCTTCATTGATGCGAACATCCGGGAACAGGATAGAGTGCCCTACACCTGCACCTATGATAACAACACCGCCAGCGATTATTGAATTGATGAATATACCCTCATGACCGGATTTGCCAGGTACGGTGCGGGCAGGCGGGTGCTGGGAGGCATACGAGCGGATGTTCCAGTCTGCCTGGTACAGATCCATCGGTGGGACAGCTTCCAGAAGTGCCATGCTGGCCTCATAGTAGGCATCCAGTGTTCCGACATCACGCCAGTAGCGATCCTGTGTCACGCGGCCGCCTTTACCGCCAAAAGAATAGGCAAAAACTTTTGCATTGCCGAGCAACGAGGGCAGAATATCATTGCCGAAATCATGGCTGGAGTCTACATTTTCTGCGTCCTTGCGCAGCACATCTATAAGATGACTGCGGTTAAAAATATAGATACCCATTGATGCCAGTGCTGTGGATGATTTACCAGGCTGAGTTGCTGGGTTTTCTGGTTTTTCAGTAAATGCAGTGATCGCATGTTTCCGGTTAACGGTCATAATCCCGAAACTGCTGGCATCATTAAGCGGAACTCCCATGCAGGCAACGGTGGCATCTGCCTTGTTTGACTCATGAAAGTGCAGCATTTCAGCATAGTCCATACGATAGATATGGTCACCGGATAGGATGATGACATTGTCAGCACTGGCTCGCTCGAGCAAATAAAGGTTCTGAAAGATGGCGTCTGCTGTACCGGAGTACCAGCTGTCACTGGTGCGCATCTGTGGTGGAATCGGAGTGATGTATTC
>Ga0055584_100007924_pt1 | contig 10409 bp, 8 predicted proteins | sample OSDHelmetaG_FD_58716 | JGI IMG/M metagenome (GOLD analysis project Ga0055584, IMG submission 58716) | Pelagic marine sediment microbial communities from the LTER site Helgoland, North Sea, for post-phytoplankton bloom and carbon turnover... | ecosystem: Environmental > Aquatic > Marine >...
TAATAGTATTATCCTCTATATCAAATTTGTTTAGGTCGTTAATTAGAACCTTTTCGTGAAAGCTAAAAAGAGGTATCATTGAAATTAGGTTTCGAGTATGATTCCTTTTTATTGTGTTAAACTTTCGTATAGAATCTAAATTCTTGATTTTATAACTTTTGAACCTATAAATTTCATCTTTTTTTAATCAATATAATATTCTATGATTCCATCAGAAAAAGTCAGAGTAGTATTATCTACAATTTGATATGATATGAATTTGCCTTTTAATATTAGAAACTCTGATTTTTTAGCAACCAAAACGACTTCATTTAATTTGGTGATTGGATCTGGATTTAAGAATATTTCCTGCTCGTTAGTTATATTTTGATAAAGAATATCTTTGCTAAAATAGCTTGAATGAAATGTTTCTATTTTATCTACTTCAATATCTTTTAGCTCAAATCTGCCTTTAAGACCGCTAACATCTATAACTTTGTCATGATTAGATATTAATTTGACATTAGAAATAGGTTGTTTTGTATTAATATATTTAAAAGTTATTTGTGCAGATAGAGTGATATTTAAGAATAATAAAATAATAAGTAGATAAATATTTTATGGTAGAACTTCACGTTTTTGTGTTGCTTGCTGCTAACTATTAGGTAAATTAAACTTATATGAAATTATTTTTTTATGAGTTAGCGAAAGTTTAAAAAGCAATTAAAGTTTCATTATTCTTTTAATCCATTTAAGCTTATTAGCAGTTAAAGGAGAAAATTTTAATGGTAACTCAAACCAAGTAGGCTTACTGATTATACTTTTAAAATGTGAAAAAGTTTCGAAACTATATTTTCCATGATAATTACCTATACCACTAGCTCCAACTCCTCCAAAGGGTAAATTAGAATTTGTAATATGCATTATCGCATCGTTAATACATCCACCTCCAAAAGAAATTTGGCTAATAACTTTTTCTTTTTCATTATTTTCCTCAGTGAATAAATAAAGAGAAAGAGGTTTGTCTTTTTGTTTAATCAAGGAAATAGCATCATCTATCTTAGTATAGCTTAATATGGGTAATATTGGTCCAAAAATTTCTTCTTGCATGCAAGAGTTTTCAAAACTAATATCAGAAATTAAAGTAGGAGCAATATATCTTTCTGCTAAATTGGTTGTACCACCTATTTCAATAGTTCCTTCGTTTAAAAAATGGGATAATCTATTAAAATGATTTTCGCTTATTATTTGTGTGTAGTTATTATTACTAAAACTATATTGGCTTTTTTCTATTTCTTGTTTACAAAGTTTTATAAATTTATTTTTTACAGTTTCCTGAATTATTACATAATCAGGAGCAATACAAGTTTGTCCGGCATTTAAAAACTTAGACCAAACTAGGCGTTTAGCTGTCATTTCTAAATTAGCATGTTCGCTAATTATAGCAGGGCTTTTTCCGCCAAGTTCTAAGGTTACAGGTGTTAAGTTTTTAGCAGCTGCTTGGTATACAATTTTTCCAACAAAAGAGCTTCCTGTAAAGAAAATATGATCTACATTTTGTTCTAATAAAATAGTTGTTTCTGGAATTCCTCCTTCTAAAACGTATAAATAAGAGTTATCAAAATTTGTGTTTATAATTTTAGCAAGTAAGTTACTAGTATAAGTGGTCAGTTCGCTGGGTTTTAATATAGCGGTATTACCTGCAGCCAATGCACCAATAACAGGAGATAGTGTAAGTTGGATAGGATAATTCCAAGAACCAATAATTGTGCATACACCTAAGGGTTCTGGGTAAATATAATTTTTACTAGGTATGTTTAAAGGGTTTGATTTAACACTTTTTTTGCGAGACCATTTTGTAATGTTTTTTAAAGCAGTGTCAATTTCGTGATAAACTAAAGCTAATTCAGAGGTATAAGTATCGAATTCCGATTTTTTAAAATCTTTAAAAATTGCTTTATAGAGAGCAGCTTCATTATCCTGTAAAATACTTTTTAGTTTTTGTAACTGTTCTTTTCTGTAACGTATAGATTTAGTGCTATTTGTGTTAAAATAACAATGTTGTTTTAATACTATGTTAGCAATAGTTTCCATGATGGTTTATTTGTTAAAAGGGTGTTTACTAGTCTTTAATTTAGCAAACGGATGAAAATCTCCTACTAAACTTTCTGTTTTGGCGTGGCGCAGTTGATATGCTAATTCTAAAGATTTTAAAGTTTCGGAAATTCCAAAGCCTTCACCTTTAATTATATGTGAGTAAGATTGTGTATGTAAATCGGTAAAGCCAGCGCTAAACTCTAATTCTTCATTATCAATTGTTATTGTTCTATAAGTGCGTTGTCCGTTTTTTGCTACTTCAGGCGGAAGTGTATCGGCATTAATAGATAGAAACCAACGAACGTTAGCATTCTTTAATTTTAAAACTCCCGAGGCTCTATCATGTTCCATTAAATGGACAATGCTTTTTTCAACATCTCCAAAGATCCATATTAACATATCGAAAAAATGAATTCCAATATTAGAGCAAATTCCACCAGATTTTTCAACGGCACCTTTCCATGAAGCATAATACCAATTTCCGCGAGAGGTAATATAGGTTAAATCAATATCGTGTATTTTATCTTTAGGACTATTTTTTATTTTCTCTTTTAATGCAATAATTGAAGGGTGTAAGCGTAATTGTAAAATTGTATTGACTTTATTGTTGGAAGAGGCTTCTAAATTAGCTAAAGCTTCGGCATTCCAAGGGTTTAATACCAAAGGCTTTTCACATATGGCATCAGCTCCATTCCTTAAAGCAAAACGTACATGTGCATCGTGTAAATAGTTAGGTGTACATACGGACATAAAGTCTATAGATTGTTTTTCTTCTAAGCGTAATTTTTCTATATATCTATCAAAGCGTTCAAATTCAGTAAAAAAATTAGCTTTAGGAAAATAAGAATCAATAATACCTACACTGTCATTTGGGTCGAATGCAGCAAGCAATTTTGAGCCTGTTTGTTCAATAGCTTTTAAGTGTCTTGGAGCTACAAAACCAGCAGCTCCCATTAGGGCAAATTTCTTCAATTTATAAAGGGGTTATGGTATTATTATTTAATTTATAAGTTGTGTTACTTTCTGGGCAAACAGCTGTGTTTGTATTATTGAAATGTAATCGATGCCCATTTTTACTAACCCATCCAATTTGTTTTGCTGGGTTGCCAACAACTAAAGAGTAAGAGGGTATATTTTTCGTTATTACAGCTCCTGCACCAATCATGGCATATTTTCCAATACGGTTACCGCAAATAACAGTTGCGTTTGCGCCAATAGTAGCTCCTTGTTCAATATAGGTTTCTAAAAATTCTTCTTTTCTAATAATAAAGCTTCTAGGGTTTATAACGTTGGTAAAAACCATTGATGGTCCTAAGAAAACATCATCTTCACAAATTACGCCGGTGTAAACTGAAACATTATTTTGAATTTTAACTCCATTACCAATACGCACTTGCGGTGATATTACAACATTTTGTCCAAGATTACAGTTTTCTCCTATATATGAATCTTGCATGATATGAGAAAAATGCCAAATTTTTGTGTTTTTTCCTATATGTGCTTCAGTATTGATTATAGCAGTAGAATGTGCTGTATATTTATTGTTAATCTTCAAAATGGGTAGGTTGTTTTTAATGTGAAGATACTAAATAAGTAGAATAAACAGCGAAGGTTGTTTGTGTTAAGTATTTTTAACCCTGTTTAAATGTTGTTTATCGAATTTGTATATTTTAAGTGTTTTAATACACTGGTTTTAAGATATTTAAATTTGTATATTTATAGTGTTAATTAAAACTATGAATATAATGAAAAGCCTACAAGTACTTTTTTTATTATTAAGCTCATTTATGACTTTCTCTTTAAGCGCTCAGGATATTTCGGCAGCAACACCTACTGAAAAAAAGTTAGCAGCTATAAATGTTGAAGGTTGGCAAAACAAGCTTATACTAAATGTAAAGCAAAAAGAGAAAATGCTAGAATTAGTAACTTTGTATGAAATGAACAAAAATGGTATTTATAAATCCGATAGTGATATGGATACTAAAAACAAAGAATTAGAAGCTTTGGAAACTGCACATCATGCTAAGGTTGGCGAGTTTTTATCGGAAAAACAATTTGCAACTTTTAATACTTTAATAGCAGCAACAAAGTCAGGAAGTTAATTGTTGTATATTTTTAAAAAATCTTTATCGGCCTTTTCTGAATATAATTGGAAAAGGCTTTTTTTACCATTAGCACCAAATCTATTTCTTGTTTCGGCAGAAGAAATTAATTGAATTAGATGTTTCTTGAATTCACTGTAATTGTTGTAGATTAATCCGCAGTTAGAGCTTGTAATAAGCTCTTTTTGAGCTTTGCAAGGAGTAGCAAGTATTGGTATTTGCCCATACATATACTGAAATAATTTGTTAGCAACGCCAGAATCATGTTGAGCATTTACTTCAAAAGGAGCTAATCCTATTTGTATTTTGTTTAAATATGTAGGTAAATACCTAACATCAGCCCAAGGAATGTAGGTGATGCTTTTTTTTAATGTGTCGAGATTAATTAGGTGTTGAAACTCTAAGGAGTCGGCTTTGTCGGTAGGACCGATAATTAGAGTATGAAATTTATGTCCTTCATTTAATAGTTTTTCAATCCAAGGGAGTAGATCAATAATACCTCTACGTTTAGCAACAACTCCAAAATAAAACAAAGTAGGTGTTTCTGAATAAAAATCTACAGATAAATTATCATTTTCAAAAGCTTTAAAACTTTTTAAATCAGGCATATTTGGGTGTACAAATATGTTTTCTGATTTTAATTTAGGGAATCTAAAAAGTAAGTTATCTTTAAAGCTATTACTTAAAACTATTAGTTTATCGGCATGGCTTAAGTATTTATATTCTTTATTATACCATTTTTTAGGTTGTACTATATATTTTCGCCAGCCTTTTGTAGCCCACTGATAACTATTGATTGCAGCAGGATAATTTTCGTGTAAATCTAGCGTAAGCGGAATAGTGAAACCACTTTTTTTAATCCCTTTTTTACTGGCGTTACTCATGTATAAATCATGAGCATGTATGGCGTCAAGTTTATTTTGTTTAATCCATTTAGATATATTGGTACTCCATAGCCATTCGTAAAAACTAAAGTTTGTGCTAAGGAGTACCAGTAGATCTTTTAATTTCTTTTTTAAAGAAATACGAGTTATATGAGTATTTATTTGAGTTTTGTAATTTTTTCCAAAATCAAAACAAAGTACAAAAACTTGATGTCCGGATTCTTGAAGTAATCGAATTTCTTTTTGAACCCGGTGATCGTGGTCAAAATCGTTGTCAACAACTACTCCAATTTTTGACATTTTAGTGCTGATAAATAATAGCGTTAATATTCATTCCGGCACCAACACTAGCTAAAATTAGAATATCTCCTTTTTTAATTTCATGCGGAGCTAATTCACCTTTGATTATTAAGTCATATAAAGTAGGAATTGTAGCAACACTACTGTTCCCTAGTTTGTTAATACACATTGGCATGCAGCCTTCAGGCATTTCCATATCGTAAAGCTCATAAAAGCGTTTAACAATAGCTTCATCCATTTTTTCATTAGCCTGATGAATTAATATTTTGCTTACATCATCAATGTTAAAAGGACTGTTATCTAAACATGCCTGCATAGCTAAAGGAACATTAGTTAAGGCAAACTCATATATTTTTCGACCATACATTTTTATGAACATGCTATTGTCAGCTTCGGTGCTATAACCTTTTCCATTAAAAATATAACTAGCTTCTTGTAATGTAAAACTAGCAGATTTATGTGCTAAAATACCTCCTTGATCAGTAGATTCTTCAATGATAGCAGCACCTGAACCGTCAGCATAAATCATAGAATCGCGATCGTTTTGGTCTAAAACTCGAGAAAGAGCTTCTGCACCAATTACTAAGCATTTTTTCGCAATTCCTGCTTTTATAAAAGCTTGAGCTTGTATAACACCTTCAACCCATCCAGGGCAGCCAAAAATTAAATCATAAGCAATACAACTAGGGTTGGCAATTGCTAATTTTTGTTTAACTCGGGCTGCTAAACTAGGAATCATATCTGCTTGCCCATCACCATATTTTACATCTCCAAAATTATGAGATACAATTATATAGTCTAAAGTTTCAGCATCAATGTTTGCATTTTTAATTGCTCGTTGAGCAGCTGCGAATGCCATATCCGATGTGTTTAAGTTTTCTGAAACATAACGGCGTTCTTCGATACCCGTAATTGCTACAAACTTTTTAATTATAATTTGGGTGTTTTGCTTAAAGGCAGAACCGTCCGCATTTAAAAAAGTATGATTTTCAAAATCGCTATTCGACATTACCTTATTAGGTATGTAGCTTCCGAGTCCAGTTATCTTAATACTCACAGATATTTATTTTTAATTTTTAATTTTTCAAAAAGTAGGTAAAAACCAAAACAGTTTATTAAAACTGACTAATTGAGTGTGCAAATTTACGAAACCTATTTGACTTTAGTTTTCATAACTGTCGCAATTGATAGTGCATTTGTTTTTAACCTTTCGGCAGAAGGTCCTTTAAATTCAGAATCAACACATTTATTTAAAATATGGAGCCATTGATCGAAATGGGCATATTTCATTTTTGATTTTTGATGGATATCTAAATGTATTCGCATTACATTTTTTTTATAGCCAGCTTTTCCCCACAAATTAACTTCCCAAAAATCGAGAATATGTGGAATGTGGCTTTTTAAATCTAAGGGAATTACCTTGGTGAAAAAATGCCCAATATGTTTATCCTTTATAGCTAATGCATAAAAACTCGTAAAAAGTTTTTCTAAATCATCTCTATTAGTAATGTCTTTATGCATTAGCTTTTTTTTAAGCTTCTATTTCGGCGTAAGCTTCAATAGGAGTGCAGCTACAAATTAAATTACGGTCACCATGTGCTTCATCAATACGATTTACAGTTGGCCAAAATTTATTATCGCTAATGTAATCTAAAGGATATGCAGCTTGCTTTCTGGTATAAGGTAAATTCCAGTTGTCAGAAGTTAGCATATCTAAAGTATGTGGAGCGTTTTTCATTACATGATTAGGTTCATCTGCAGTAGCAGTATCAATTTCTTTACGAATTTCAATCATAGCATCACAAAAACGGTTAAGTTCAGCTACGCTTTCACTTTCGGTAGGTTCTATCATTAATGTTCCTGCTACAGGGAATGAAACCGTTGGTGCATGGAAACCATAGTCCATTAAGCGTTTAGCAATATCTATGACTTCGATACCATTTTTTTTGAATGGACGGCAATCAATTATTAATTCGTGAGCAGCTCTGTTCATTGCTCCTGAATATAAAGTATTGTAGTGCCCATTTAATTTTTCTTTAATATAATTGGCATTTAAAATGGCTGTCTCTGTCGATTTAGTTAAACCAGCTTCGCCTAGCATTTTTATGTAGCCGTAAGAAATTAAACAAGCTAAAGCAGAACCAAAAGGTGCAGCAGAAATAGCTGTAATAGCTTGTTCGCCTCCTGTTTTTATAATGGGGTTGCTAGGTAAAAAAGGAACTAATTGTTCGGCAACACAAATTGGGCCAACACCAGGACCTCCACCTCCATGTGGTATAGCAAAGGTTTTATGGAGGTTTAAGTGGCATACATCAGCATCAATAGCTCCAGGGTTTGTTAATCCAACTTGGGCATTCATGTTGGCACCATCCATATAAACTTGGCCACCATGTTGGTGGATAATAGCATTTATTTCGCGAATTTCTGATTCGAAAACGCCATGTGTTGATGGGTAAGTAACCATTAAGGCAGATAGGTTGTCTTTGTGTAATTCAGCCTTTTCTCTTAAATCGTTAATGTCGATATTTCCATTTTCAGCAGCTTTGGTAACAATAACTTTCATGCCAGCCATTACAGCTGAAGCAGGGTTTGTTCCGTGTGCCGATGAAGGAATTAGACATACATTACGATGTGAGTCACCTCTTGATTCGTGATAAGCTTTTATTACCATCAAGCCAGCGAATTCTCCTTGTGCTCCTGAATTTGGTTGTAAAGATGTTGCTTTGAAACCTGTGATTTCTGAAAGCATATCTTCTAAAGATGTTAGTATTTGGTGGTAACCTTTGGCTTGCTCTACTGGAACAAAAGGGTGTATATTATTCCATTGTGGATTACTTAAAGGCAGCATTTCTGCGGCAGCATTCAGCTTCATGGTGCAAGAGCCTAGAGCTATCATTGAATGGTTTAATGATAGATCTTTACGTTCTAGCTTTTTGATATAACGCATCAATTCTGTTTCAGAATGAAAACTATTAAACGTTTCGTGAGTTAAAAAATCAGTGTTGCGTTTTAGGTTCTCATTTATTCGTGTTTCCGTTGAAAGTTCAGAAATAGGAGTAAAGCTAATTTCTGTAAGAGAAGCAAAAATACTTACTATAGTATTTAGGTTGTTTATACTCGTTGTTTCGTTAATAGATATAGAAACAGTATTATTAGAAGGGTAATAAAAATTCACCTCATTAGCCTCTGCTATTTTTTTAATTTTTGATGCATCGGCTTTAATAGATATTGTATCAAAAAACTGAGTGTTAATTTGTTTGTAGCCAATAGTTTTTAGTGCAATTTCTAAGGTAACTGCTTTTGCATGAATATTACTTGCAATAGATTGTAATCCTTTTGGGCCATGGTATACGGCGTACATACCAGCCATTACTGCTAATAATACTTGTGCAGTACAAATATTAGAGGTTGCTTTATCACGTTTAATATGTTGCTCGCGAGTTTGTAAAGCCATTCGTAAAGCTCGTCTGCCTTGGCGATCTTTAGAAACCCCAATAATTCGACCAGGTATAGTACGTTTGTAAGCTTCTTTAGTAGCGAAATAACCTGCATGTGGGCCTCCGTAGCCTAAAGGTATACCAAAGCGTTGAGTTGTTCCAACAACGACATCAGCACCAATTTCACCAGGAGATTTAAGAGAGACTAAACTCATTATATCGGCAGCAAAAGCTACTTTTATATCAGCTTCTTTGGCTTTACTTACAAAAGTCGAATAATCAAAAACTTGTCCAGATTTTCCTGGATATTGAACTAGAGATCCGAAAAAGTCAGTAGAAAAGTTAAAAGTTTCATGGTTGTCAATGACTAATTCTATGCCTAATGGAATAGCTCTAGTTTTTAGCAAAGACAATGTTTGAGGTAGAATTTCTTCAGAAACAAAAAACTTTAAAACATTAGCTTTTTTTTGTGTACGGTTACGTAGTGCAAACAACATGGTCATTGCTTCGGCAGCAGCTGTACTTTCGTCTAATAATGAAGCATTGGCTAATTCCATGCCTGTTAATTCAATTACCGTAGTTTGGTAATTTAATAAAGCTTCTAATCTTCCTTGTGCAATTTCTGCTTGGTAAGGAGTGTAAGCGGTGTACCAGCCTGGGTTTTCTAAAATATTACGTTGTATTGCTGCAGGAACACAAGCTTCATGATATCCTAAGCCAATATAGCTTTTGAAAACTTTGTTTTCTATTCCTAATTCTTGAATATGTTGTAAGTATTCGTATTCTGATATTGGTTGAGGTAAAACTAATGGTTTTTTTAAACGTATATCATCAGGTATTGTTTCGTAAATTAACTGTTTTAAGTTTTTTACGTTTACCTTTTGTAACATGTTTTCCAATTCGTTATCGGAAATACCAATATGACGGTCACTAAATATAGGGGTTTTCATATGCTAAAACATTGAATTCGAGGCTGCGAAAATACGAATATTATCCGCTAGTTTTTATAAAAAAAATAGCGTAGAATTGTTAAGTTTTTAACTTTATGTAATCTATTGTTAACAAGTTTATGAAAGGACTACTAATCAGGGTATTCAATTTCTATATTCAGGCAAGTTTACACGTAGCTTTGGCTGTAGTTTCTTTGGTGTACGTGTTTATGCTTTCAATGAAAGCTTCTGTTGATGAAGACTTATTAAAAGTTATTTTTTTTGGGACAATAACGGGGTACAACTTTGTGAAATATGCAACTGTCGCCAAGTTATACCATAGTAGCTTAACTAGGTCATTAAGGATTATTCAATTGTTTTCCTTAGTTAGTTTTTTAACAATGTGTATTTATGCTATTGGGCTTCCAATTAGAACTTTACTTGTTTTTGCAAGTATTGGTTTTTTTACTTTACTATATGCTGTTCCTCTTGTGGCATCAAAAAATGTTCGTTCTATTTCGGGATTAAAAATATATGTGGTAGCTATTTGTTGGACCTTAACAGCAGTTGTAGTTCCTACAGTTCATTATAATTTTAGTTTTGATATTTTAATACTAATAAAGTGTATCCAAATATTTAGTTTGGTAATAGCCTTAGTTATACCTTTTGATATTCGAGATT
>Ga0055584_100007925_pt1 | contig 10408 bp, 10 predicted proteins | sample OSDHelmetaG_FD_58716 | JGI IMG/M metagenome (GOLD analysis project Ga0055584, IMG submission 58716) | Pelagic marine sediment microbial communities from the LTER site Helgoland, North Sea, for post-phytoplankton bloom and carbon turnover... | ecosystem: Environmental > Aquatic > Marine >...
GTTTGAACCGCCGACACATGGATTTTCAGTCCATTGCTCTACCAACTGAGCTACCGCACCAAATCCCTCTTTTTCAAGAGGACTGCAAAAGTATTATTTATTTCATTTTTACAAACGCATATTTTCAAATTTTTTATTCATCCAAATTGAACACTTGGGCAAAACTATTGCCCCAACAATGCAGTGGTATAATTGGCATTAACTATTTTCGCTTTATGCAAATAGCTCAGCAAATTGTATTTGTTATAGCGCTCGCAGTCGCTACCTATTTTTTCTATAAAAACGTTTCCAAAATACGCAGAAACATTTTACTCGGGAGAGATGAAGACCGAACAGATCAACCAAAAAAACGTTGGTCCATCATGTTCAAAGTCGCCTTTGGGCAAACCAAAATGGTGGCCAGGCCTATCCCCGCCATCCTCCACTTCTTTGTGTACATAGGCTTTATCCTCATCAATATTGAAGTCCTAGAAATCATCCTTGATGGCGTTTTTGGCACACACAGACTATTCGCCTTTTTAGGTCCTGTCTATAACGTGGCCATTGGCTTTTTTGAAATACTCGCTGTCCTAGTTTTGGTAGGCTGCATCCTCTTCCTAACCCGACGATTTGTCAACAAAATACCGCGTTTCCACAAACCCGAAATGAAAGGCTGGCCGACTAAAGACGCTACCATCATCCTCATCACAGAAATAGTACTCATGGCTGCCATTTTAAAAATGAATGCCGCCGATCAAATACTTCAAGCCCGAGGTGTCGAGCATTATACAGAAGCGGGAAGCTTCCCGGTCAGTCAGTTGCTCGTTCCATTTTTTGAATCATTCTCCAGCGAAGCCCTCATCGTTTTCGAACGCATCGCTTGGTGGTTCCACATCATTGGCATTCTCTTATTCCTAAACTTTTTACCGTATTCGAAACACTTTCATATCATTTTGGCTTTCCCAAATACCTTCTACTCGAAGCTCAAACCTATGGGACAAGTCGACAACATCGGTGCGATTACCAATGAGGTGAAAATGATGATGGGCGACCCATCCGCCGACCCAAATGCACCGCCACCAGAGAGTTTTGGAGCCAAAGACATCACAGACTTAAGTTGGAAAAACATCATGGACGCATACACGTGCACAGAATGCGGTCGTTGTACGTCGGTATGCCCAGCCAACCAAACTGGCAAGCTCTTATCCCCTCGAAAAATAATGATGGACACCCGAGACAGAGCGGAAGAAATAGGCAAACGCATGGATTCAGGAATCACTGAACCTGACGACAAAAATTTGTTGAGCTACATTTCCCCTGAAGAATTATGGGCCTGTAACAGCTGTAACGCTTGCGCAGAAGCCTGCCCAATAAACATCGACCCGTTAAACGTAATTGGTCAGTTGAGACAATACCTCGTTATGGAAAAAGCTGAGGCACCAAACGAACTCAACATGATGTTTACCAATATTGAAAACAACGGTGCTCCGTGGCAGTTTCCAGCCACCGATCGCGATAAATGGACGACAGAGATATGAGTAAAAAATTAAAGGATGTAACGGTTGATGGCGAGAAGATTAGTCCAGTACTTGACGACAAAGTAAAAAACTATCTGATTGACATTGATGGCACCATCACGGAAGACGTTCCAAATGAAGATCCAGAAAGAATGGCGGTCGTGGACCCATTTCCAGACGCCTTAGACGTATGTAACCACTGGTACGAAGAAGGCCACATAATCACCTTTTTTACTTCCCGAACGGAAGAAACCCGAGAGGTCACCGAAACTTGGCTCAAAAAACACGGTTTTAAATATCACGCACTTCTGATGGGCAAACCTCGTGGTGGCAACTATCATTGGATTGACAATCATCCAGTGCGCTCAACAAGATACACGGGCAACTTCACCAAAGGTTTTAAAAAGGTGATGATTTACGTAAATGAGTTTGAAGATTAAATAACATGGCAGAAAAGATACACGTACCAACGGTAGCAGAACTGAATGCGAAAGGCATTACTCCTGACGTACTTTTTTGGGTAGGCTGCGCTGGAAGTTTTGACGAACGTGCTCAAAAAATCACCAAAGCCATGGCCAAAATTTTGGCTCATTTGGAAATCAATTTTGCCATCCTCGGCAAAGAAGAATCTTGCACAGGGGATCCAGCAAAACGTTCTGGCAATGAGTTTTTATTTCAAATGCAGGCCATGAACAACATTTCCATTATGAATGGGTATGGCATCACCAAAATACTCACTACGTGCCCGCATTGCTTTAACACGCTTAAAAATGAATACCCTGATCTTGGCGGAAACTACGACGTCATGCATCATACAACGTTCATACAAGACCTTATTAACCAAGGCAAATTGACTTTTGGTAAAGGGGATTATAAAGGAAAGAAAATCACGTATCATGACAGTTGTTACATCGGTCGTGCCAATGGCATTTACGATGCGCCGCGTGAAATACTTCAAAAACTCGACGCAGAACTTGTTGAACTAAAACGTTGTCGTACAAATGGTTTCTGTTGCGGTGCCGGTGGCGCTCAAATCTTTAAGGAAGCTGAAAAAGGCACGAAAGAAGTCAATGTTGAAAGAGCCGAAGAAGCTTTAGAAACGAAGGCGACTATCGTTGCTTCTAACTGTCCGTTTTGCATGACGATGTTAAGCGATGGCGTTAAACATTTCAATAAAGAAGGGGAAGTACAAGTGCTAGATTTAGCTGAATTAGTGGCGAACGCCAACGATTTATAGTCATGAATAATTGGAATCAACTAGCAGACGACGCACGAGTTTGGCTATACGGTGCCAACCGAGCTTTAACGGAGTCAGAGGAGTCGCAAATCTTACTCATGTTAGATCGTTTCTGCGACGAATGGGCCGCGCATGGTGCAAAGCTCAATTGTGGGTTTCAAATCTTACACCACCAAATAATTGTGTTGGGCGTAGATGAAGCAAGTGCAGCAGCATCTGGTTGCAGCATAGATTCATCAGTAAAGGTGTTTAGAGACATTGACGCACAATTTCAACTTGATTTATTCAATCGCTTGAGGTCGTATCACATTATAGGAAATACCATATCTGCTATAGATTCAACTCACGTTAAGGCAAAAGTGGATACCGAACAAGTGAAAGCGGATTCGGGTTTTATTGACATGTTAATCGCAACAAAAGGCGAGGTCAACAATGCGCTGATTAAGCCTATGTCTCAGACTTGGTTGTCGAAATATTTGTAAAACGTTACCCCGGCAAAATCATCAACGGTATTTGAATTTGTCCCGTTAATTTTTTGGTTGTACTTCTACTAAATAAGTAGTCTAAACGTGTATTATGTCTGTGACAAACCACCAATAAATCTAGGTGATTCTCCTTTAAATATTTAGTGATACCTTCTTCTGGTGTTTTGGCATTCACGGTGTCTACATGAATCTGCATTCCGTTTAACCCAAGGCTTTTACTTGCCTTTTCGTCTTCAGTAAGCAAGACATGCAAGATGGACAGCCGCACATTGTGTTTGTTTTTGAAATTCTCTAAAATCTTTTCCAATTCTTGCACATGAGGTATTTCCTGCTTGGCCGTGGCAATACACACTTTTGGCTCGTCTCCTATTACGTATCCCATCGGAATGGCCAGTAACGGTGCGAAGCCAAGTCGTACAATATGCTCAGTGTTCGACCCTAAGACTTTACTAGACAAATCATTCGCACCTCGCGTACCCATCACAATTAAATGTGCATTTTTCGCTGTACAAAATCCAGGTAGGATGTCTTGCAAGTATCCCAGTTTCGCAAAGGTTTCAACCCGCCCACGACCTTCGAATTTTTCATCTAAACGTTTCTTTTCCGCTTTCAAATCACGTTCCGCATCTTTTAGCATCAAATCCGTAATGTTAATCATCATACCGGGCGTTGATCTTGGAGGAACAACGCTATGTATCAAAATGAGTCGAAACCCATCTGAGTCAAACATATCATATACAAAGTCAGCAGCCTGCTGCGCATTGTCTGAAAAATCCGTTGGCAACAAGATGTTCATCATGATGCGGTAGAATTATGGGAGAGTTGCATTTGGTGTTCTAGGCTGTATCCATCTGTTTGGACCGTTTCGATCCAGATGTTCCTCATTTTACGAAATACTTGTACGTGTAATCCAGCTTGTTTTTCAAAAGCCTCTTCAACTTCTGCCACCGTCATTTCTTTGTGTATCTCAATAACTACGGGAAGACTAACAGAAACAAGATTCTCAATGGCTTCTGTCCCAAACACCCTCATTTTAGCATCTGACGATTCACCATCATCATGCGATTTTTTAAACAACTCTATTTTTAATCCCTCATACTTATCAGCAAACTGATGCTTCAGGTCTAATACTGTTTGTCCTTCTTCGATTCTTAAATTCATTGTGCTTTATTTATGTCCGTTGCAAAAATTGATTTCTATCTCTCCCGATTTCCTGTGTTTTATGTTCACTTATTAAAATATCAATACCGGCATTTTACTTGTAATGGCCAGTTGTTTTGAAACGCTTTTGTGGAATAGATTATTGATAAAACTTCGTTTGTGCCTTTTTAATGCAATGAGTTGTAAATCATTCTCCCACACATACTCGTTCAATTCTGCTGCAATATCTTCACCAGCAATGGTATCCACGTTTGCTGTCGGTTCAAAATGTCGTACAACGGCAAGCATTTCATCAGCGTTTATTTTTTTATTCGACACATGGATAATGCTTAAATCAGATGAAAAAGGTTTGACGACTTCTTGAAAATCCAAAATCGCATTGTCCGACTCCATACTAAAATCTGTTGCGTATCCGACCTTGGTCCAGCCAATATACACCGAGCCTTCTGGCACAATAATCATTGGGATTTCACAGCGTTGCATGACGTCACTTGATGTGGTCCCAATCCATTTGTCAAAGGCATTGGTAGCTCCTTTTGTCCCCATCACAACCAAGTATATGGTCGATTCAGCCTGAATTTCACGAATCATATCCACCACCAAACCAAAGGTTTGCCAAATACGGATGTTACCGCCAATCGACGATTTAATGCGACTCGCTAGATCATCTAGCTTTTTAGAGTTTTCTAATTGTTGCTGATCCATTAAATCCTTCACAGTTGAAGGTGGCGCATGGACGTCTAAAACAGGCACATGTTGTGCGTGCGCCAGAATCACTTCGGCATCGAGATCACGGGCAATTCGGGCTGCATAATTTGCTGCATTCTCAGATATATCAGAAAAGTCAACAGGACATACGATGGTCTTCATATAGCTGGGGATTTTAAGTTTAATTATACAAAGTAGTCTGAAACTGTGAAACAGCCTACTGACCATCATCAATTACCACTGTGATATATTACAGTGAAATAAATTTCATTCTTACCCAACCCTTTTGATTTATGCCACGTCATAGGGTCATAAATCACTTTTATATCTATGAACAAACTCACCTTCCTGCTTGTATTAGTTTTTTTCACAACACTATCTTTTGGTCAAAACAAAGAATCTATCCTTTTCGACTCTGATAGTTACCGGTTAACGCCTTTTCAGACCGAGAAAATAAACGTGCTATTAAATCAACGGGAGGGTGATGGTTGTTCGGTTGCTATTTCAGGTCATACCGATTCTGACGCTGACGATGACTACAACTTACAACTTTCACAAAACCGAGTGAAGGCTGTTAAAGCCTTTATAACAACACACTTTAGCGAAGTAGACATAGAAGATGAGGCCTATTATGGTGAACATAAACCCATCGCTGACAACAACAATGATCAAAGCAAAGCATTCAACCGTAGAGTTGAAATAACACTTCATTGCAACAACGGTGAAACCGAAGGCAATGTATGGCCAATACTAACCCAAATTCAACCAAAACCCACAGACTTACATTTTGACGGAGCCAAAGGAGGTGTGTTCGACTTAAAAAACGGCGCGCACATCTCAATAGCTCCAAAGACTTTCCCTGATGGGCAAATAAACCTTAAAGTATCAGAGTGCGTAACCATAGGCGATGCGTTCGCCTATGGCCTCACTACGCAATCTAATCGAACGGGTGACGGCTTGCAATCATCTGGCATGTACCGCGTCGAAGCCTTTCAGAATGGCGCATTAATCCCCAATTTAAAGTACAACGAAATCGTTATTTACGTTCCTGTAGATCAGGAAGACTACCAAACTTTTGACGCCACCGATGAAGGAAAATATACCGAATGGAATGCCAGACCGAAATCAGAAGACAAGTTTATTAAGCCATATCAAAGCTTGTGTGAACTAACCTCGTGCACTATCGAAACTGCAGCCAAAGGCATGTCGAGGTTTGTGAATTGCAAGTTCTTCTGGTGTAAAATAAAGAGTTTCTTTTCAAGAAGTTATAAAAAAGACCGCGACGCTTATGTGTTGTCAACCCTCAAACGCAATCCAAATTTTGACGCGATGTACAACGTATATAAAACGGGTTTGGACAAAGAGTTTAAGAATGAAACCGGCTTTGCCAAATTTGTGGCCAATAACAGTTATGATGACATCCTTGCGAAAATGAATGAGCTTTTTCCAAGATTCACAAACGATGTATTTTATGCCATGCAAATTCCCTCGTATTCATGGGTAAATTGTGATCGATTTACCAACTATTTGAACTTAACGACGGTAACCATTCCCGAAAAAGTGACTGAGGGCAAAGACATTCGGTTGTATTTTAAGAAGTTGAATTGTGTGATGCGACCAAATGGACAATCGCTGAACAAATCTGCTAAATTCAATCGCATCCCAGTGGGTAAGATTGCGACCTTAGTGATATTAAAATCCGTTATCGACGTGTTGATGATGAGCAGTGAAGACTTTAAAGTGGGCGACAAGCCAAAGATTCATTTTAAGCCAGTTCACAGTGCAGACTTAAAAGGCGTGTTTGACGAGAACTAAGGAAGTTTCAATAACCGTCCTGTACTCTTTTGGGTATGCACTTCTTTATGGTCAGTTGGTTCTACCACGTAGTATAAGTTTCCCTTATTGTAAATGCCCGCGTATATCAGCTTGGTAGCGTTTATATAACAATCTAATGGCGTATGGATGTCGATTAAAGCCTCTTCAGCAACAAGGTCTCTCCCGTCAAAGTTTGTAATCTCTTCAATCGATCCCTTTATTTTTTTAGCCGAACCGTGTAAAATGGTTGCACCTGAGTTGATAGACTCTACGTACACTTCTCCTGTTGCCTTTAGCGTCAACTCAATATCCTCCAATGCAGAATGATAGATGTTCAAATTGTTCAACGACAATGTATCACCTGATGTGACATTCGTTGCACCAAATAGCGACAATTCAGTCAGGTCATGAATAAATATTTCTATGGTAATAATGCGGTCGTACGACCGAACAAAGTTGCACTTGTTGCAGTTCTCAATCGTGAGCAATGTTCCGTCTACTTCTGCCTGAACACCTTCCAAAATATTTTCACCCCCAGTTAAGAGCATGCGTTCACCTTGGCTGGTATCTTGAGAAATAATCAGTTTAAACTTATCGCCAATAGATATTTTATCAAAAGACTTTAAAGGTCTTTCAATCGTGACGTCTTTAGCGGTTGAACTGATACAATCATCCCATTGCTCTTTTTTACATCCTGTAAAAAGCAACATGACAACCGATATGGCAGTTAGGATTCTCATAGTCGGTAACCCACCCCCCAGGTAAAATGATCGGCAATGCCGAAGTGTGTTTTTAACGCTGCTAACACATACCCATGCTGGTTAAAATGATAGTTGAAACCAATTCTTTGATACATAATAAATTTGTTAGTACTCGGTTTATAGGGATAAAAGCCCACGTCTGTGATGAAATACACCCGACTAATTAACAATTGATGTCCTACGTAAATACCTAACTCGGTCATTTCTGGAGCCGTTAGTCCCGTAAGTGGGTCGTCGGGATAATCAATAAAATGGTGTGTTTTGTCCAGATAGATATCAAATCCAAACCGCCAGCTTCGTTTGATGTTGATGTTTTGTAACCGCGTAACACCTGCATTCAAAATATGAAAGCCTGTCGTTTTGGTTAAACTCCTTTCTTTGAATCCATAAGCCGCATAGAATTGCCATTTCACTGGATTCAATGTGTCCTTTATGGGATTGCGATGTGGCTTTTGTTCAATCAGGTAGTTGGCTCCAAAATAAAGCGATGGCATATTGACGCCAAGATTTGGAACACGGTAACTCCCATTGCTGAAATGTGTCAAACCCAAGCCCACTTGCAAATGCCAGGGATTGTTGGGCCTTCTTGTTTCCCAGGTTGCAAATCCTTGCATCACGCCATTTAAGTGACTGCCGATTGCTTGATTTCTTCTGTTTGTGTAGATGTCAAACTTTTTTGTGATGTAGGCGAGTCCGGTGCTAAATCGAATCCGAATTTCACTTTGTTTAAGCGACTTTAGTGACGTTTCAAAACCAGGCATGGCGGCAAAGGCATTGCCGGTTAAATCTGGATTACCCAAATTCATATAAAGCAAACCCATATAAATTTCGGGTTTTGAATAATGCTTCGCCCAAGGCTGAACAGATTGTTGTTTAGAAATCTGCAATTCAAAACCATGGGTGTGCGCTTCTAGGTTTTTAGAATCTTCGCGATGTGCTACCAAAAAGCCAGGATAATAATTAAATCCAACGGCCACCTTTGGACGATCTTGAGCTGAGGCCTTTAGACCAAAACTCCAGACAAAAAGTATAAGTAACCCGAATCTCAAAATTCCATCAAAACAAACCATAATTTCGGTCACCTACAACCAGTAATTGGTAAATTTACTGCTCAATCTGACACGTTTTTTATCCATTTTGAAAAATAATTAAAAATAATTTTAAGTGTCGCTGGATGTAGCTAGTCAAAATTCACTCAATGTTTACAAGACTCTTCAGCTACACGCCAGTAATTACGTGGGTTTGGCTTGATTATTGTAGATGTTTAGGAGTAACACATTTAGCAAAAAAAGTAAAACATTAGTATACCTTTGCAAGTTCTATTCAATAGACAGCATACACTAGTAGTTACCTTTAAAATTCTATGAGACAACTTAAAATTAGTAAGCAGTTTACTAACCGCGAAAACAAATCATTAGACAAATACCTGAACGAAATTAGTAAGGTGAATATGATTGATGCACAGGAAGAAGTAATCCTGGCTCAGCGTATTCGTGAAGGCGATCAAGCCGCACTTGAAAAGTTGGTAAATGCCAACTTACGATTTGTGGTTTCAGTATCAAAGCAGTATCAAAACCAAGGATTAACCTTAGGAGATTTGATTAATGAGGGTAATCTAGGTTTGATTAAGGCAGCAAAAAGATTTGATGAAACACGTGGTTTCAAGTTCATTTCTTATGCAGTTTGGTGGATTCGTCAAAGCATCCTTCAAGCATTAGCAGATCAATCAAGAATTGTTCGATTGCCATTAAACAAGGTTGGATCTATTGGACGTATCTCAGCTACTGCCGCTAAACTAGAGCAGTTGCATGAGCGCGAGCCTACTGCGGAAGAAATTGCAAAAGCATTAGACATTCCAGTTACCGAAGTAGAAAACGCTTTTAAAACATCTGGACGTCACTTGAGTATCGACGCACCATTAACCGAAGGTGAAGACAATACACTACTTGGTGTTTTGGATAACAACGATGAGCCTGATCCAGACAATCCGTTGTTGAACGAATCTTTGCAAAAAGAAATCAACCGTGTTATCTCTACACTTTCAGAAAAAGAAAGAGATGTGTTGAAATATTACTACGGACTAGATGGCGGACCAGCACACACCTTAGAAGACATTTCTGAGAAGGTTGGTTTGACAAGAGAACGTGTTCGTCAAATAAAAGAAAAAGCATTGCGCAGACTTCGAAAGTCGTCGAAAAGCAAAATCTTGAAATCCTATTTGGGATAGAAGAGAAACGATAACTTATGTAAGGCTTCCATCATTCGATGGGAGCCTTTTTTATTCCCGGCCATAACATATATTTGGTGCTTGAGTAATTACTTCAACCGCATTAAATCATTCTCAAAATCCTTGGCAAAGTTTCCATGGATTACTATTGGAGTATGTGTCATAAGTGTTTTACTTTTTATAGGTTTTCATGTAGACCCAGAGCTTGACATAACACAAAGGCATTATAACTGGGGCTCCACAGATGTTTATCGGATTTGGGGCGGACATTATTGGGGGGTCATCTCTTGTAATTTTTTACATGTTTCTCTTGTACATCTGTTGCTGAATCTTAACGCAATGTTTTATCTAGGTAGTTTGCTAGAACAACATGTTAAACGTCCTGTTTACATCATACTCATACTTACCAGTTGCATTATTGTCAGTTCCGCGGAGCTCGTCATTTCAAACCAATCGGGCATTGGACTGTCGGGCATTTTATACGCCGTCTTTGGCGTCATCCTATTCAATCAAAAAAA
>Ga0055584_100007928_pt1 | contig 10405 bp, 10 predicted proteins | sample OSDHelmetaG_FD_58716 | JGI IMG/M metagenome (GOLD analysis project Ga0055584, IMG submission 58716) | Pelagic marine sediment microbial communities from the LTER site Helgoland, North Sea, for post-phytoplankton bloom and carbon turnover... | ecosystem: Environmental > Aquatic > Marine >...
ACACTGCCGCACTCAGATTCCGCGGCGACGGCTTTTAGTCAGGGGGATTACACCGCAGGACTCAGGCTCTCTCACCGCGCCCTAGCCAAGGCGGACAGTAAGCGCGGCAGACTGATAGCCCACCACAACCTGTGCATCGCGCAAGCCCAGAAGTCACGAATGAAAACGGCTTTACGTCACTGCCAAGAAACAAGACGCCTTGCAGATTCGGGTTTCATAATCGCCAGTGGCAAAACCTCAGAAACCGCATCCGATATATTGGACTCCAACTTAGCTAACATTGGCATGACAGGACTGGGCACCCTCCCCTAGGCAAACTGCATAGATAACTATGGCAGTAAAGTTCCCTCATTCGCATTCTTTGCATGCCCTATTCAGATTTGATCAATTCACCCAAGTCCCAGACCAGCTTAGAACTTGAGCAACCCCCGCGCCTTGCCCCCTAGGAACTTTAGATATGCCAGTCGCCGCGGTAACCCGCCTTCGCCTCAGACCTGACGCACAGCGCATATCCTTCCTCTGTTTGAGTTTTTTATCTTTGTGGCAAGCGAAATGGGCAAATGGAAACATCGGCGCCCGCATCCGCCGTGTTTCAGATACTGAATATTGGACGCTTACGGTCTGGCAAAGACCAGATCACCTCCAAGCGTTTGTAACGAATGGCAGCCATCGAACAGCGATGCCTAAACTTAGCAAATGGTGCGATGAATCATCTTCGGCACGATGGGACCTCGAAGAGGATGCCTGTCCCAACTGGGACACGGCCGCTTTTAATCTGGGTAGCCACGGCCGCATACACCGGGTTCTTAAGCCATCAGCGGCCCAAGCTGCCGGACTCCCGCTCGGTAGCCGTAGCAAGAATGAACCGGTGCACTAGACCGACATAAATCCAAACGAGAATAGAAAGAGAGCACAACAATGACTGCAATCAACTTTGACCTTCAAATGTTGTGGCCAATTATTGCCGTCGTCGTACTCACGGTATTATCCGGGATACGGCTGATCACGCTTCGCATACGCGCAATGAAAAGTGGAACCATGCGTATGTCGTTTTACCGCAGCTACCGCGGCAGCGAAGAACCAGAATTGATTGCGGTAGCAACCCGTCACTACACCAACCTCTTCGAGACACCCATCTTATTTTATTTCGGCTGTATTGTTGCAGGGATACTGGATCAACCAAGCGCGGTGACGTTGATCGCTGCTTGGGGCTTTGCAGGTCTGAGAATAACGCAAAGCTTGGTTCACTTAACTAGCAACAATGTCAAAGCGCGGGCTTACGCATTCTTTGCAAGCTGTCTGATGCTCTTCACTCTATGGGGTGCCAACATTGCTGCTCTGATAAGCAAGACAACCTAGAAGCCCCATCCCGAATTTCAGACAAGAAAAAGGCCCGCTCAGCGGGCCTTCCTCATCATATCTAAGAAACGCGACTAAGCGGCGGCTGCAGCTTTAGCCTGAGCCTTCTTGATACGACGTTTAATTTTTACAGCTTCGTCTGTCAGCGCAGTATCCTTGGCTGAGAGTAAATAGGCATCCAGGCCACCGCGCTTTTCAATCGAGCGTACCGTGCTTGTAGCCAAACGAAGTTTAATCGGCGCATCCAAGGCCTCACTCAACAGCGAAAAGTCCTGCAAGTTAGGCAGAAAACGCCGGCGGGTCTTGTTATGGGCGTGGCTGACGTTGTTGCCAGTCATGACCCCTTTGCCGCTGATGGAACAGCGTCGCGACATGATAAACTCCTGTTGATAGAGCCTCGCAAAATACACGCAGGCCTTACGGAAGGCCGGTTTTTAGACGCGCCCCCTCATTCCGTCAAGTGCTAGAATACCGTTTTTCTACGGACTACCGGGCTTTCTTTGGGTTTTGCGACGCTTCTGGGGCGCCAAACCCGCCGAGACGCCCTGTTCCTGCCCCTCTTCAAGGAGCCCTCGAACCACTGCGAGCGCGAGGTACTGCCGCAATGGGTGGCTTAAGGTCTCGCCAATGACCCGTTCAGACCCCTTCAGCACAAGAGCCCGGTCAACCTCAGACCGACATGCCGTCAGAGTCGCACCCTGGATAGCGTTCTTTGCGGCATCGACCGCTCCAGCAATATCTGGTTGGGCTCCACGCCCTGCAGCTGAAAAAGCGGCTTTAGCCTCTGCAATGCAAAGAGACCGCGCCCGCCGGGCCTTGATTCGCTCTTCTAAGGGATCAGTAACCGTTTGCGTCCTCTTTGGGCGCCCACGGACCTCGTTGACCGACTTGCCGACCTTCTTTTTACCACCAAAGAGGGACTTAAACACGGTTTCGACCTTTCCCGGAGCCTGCTATGCGGACTTTGATTCAGGCTGAAAAAGCGTCGGCTGTGGCCCCAACCTATCGTCAATCGTGCCGTTCTCGTGGTCCGACGGGTCCGCCTCTTCAACACTGACCGTACTGCCCATATCGCCAGCGAACAGATGCGCAACCAATGCCACTGGTCCGTCCCCTAGGATTTCTTGAATAAGTTTCTGTTCTGCAGGAATTCCGTCACGTGCGCGCATCAGACCGAGACGCCGCACAAAAGCCGCCGCAGCGAGTTTGGCCTGTGCGTCCTCACTCAGCGCACTGGTAAGTCTGTCGCCAAAATCAACTTCTAGAGCCGCACGGTCCAAAAATGGCCGCAACAGAGCCCACCTATCTCCAGACCCATAACGTGCCCACGCCGAAGCCAAGTCGTCAGGGTCCAAAACACCGAGCCGCTCAGCCACAACAGATGCATGCGAGGCCAAATCATCGAGGGCGACATTCAAACCGTCTTGGGCTGCCTGACGCCTTGTCGCGGCAGTGACTTCAAGCAAGGCCCGACCATTAGTTTCCGCATGGTCTTGCCCGCGGCGAATAGCGACCCCGAAATCAAGCACAGCTCTGCGAAGACCAACAAGTTCTTGGCGCTGTGCCGTAACCACGAGAATGAGCCATAAAGCGACCGGAGGTCCGGCAGCGGCGGCTAGCGTCGCCGCGAGGGCACCAGGCTCAAGAGACAGCAACCCGTCCCAACCCAAGCGCGTCAAATAGGTGAGACACAGAACTAGCCAGCCGGTGGTCACTGCAACAGCGAGAACAAAAACACCCCAATGCAGAATCGACTTAATCTTGTTTTCCATGACGGGCCTTAACCAAACGGTGCGGTAAGAATTGCGTGTCTCTGTGACAAGACTATAAGGATCATAGCCGGTTACCGCCATAAACCCACCCTGAACGATTGTTGAACAAAGCCGTTATGAGTTTTCTTGAGCGAATTCGGGTCTGTAATGACTACGACCTGTCCGGTTTCATCCCTTTTCAGATCAACTCACAAACGGTGGGCTGGATTAAGGCACACTTCGTTGAGCATCTCATCGCAGAACCAGGCGTGTTTTTAATCACGGACACCACGGCTTCCTTCGTTGAACGCCTCACAACACCTGAAATGCGATCAGCGGCGCTAAAGGAGGTAGCAACGAATTGGGTCAACGCCGGAATCATCAGGAAGCTACGCGACGAAATATATCCTGTACGCGACACTTGGTCCGGGCCGACCCACTTCCACTTAGATCGCGGCCTTGCCCCAATTTTTGGCGTTCGCGCCTATGGTGTGCATCTGAATGGTTATGTCGAAAAGCCAACCGGTATCCATATGTGGATTGGCAAGCGGAGCTCTGACCGCCGGATTGAACCCAATAAACTGGACAATATGGTGGCGGGTGGCCAACCCGCAGCACTGTCGCTGATGGAAAATTTAATCAAGGAATGTGCAGAGGAAGCAAACTTGCCTCGCGCGCTAGCCGAACGGTCATTGCCAGTGGGCACGGTTACCTATTGCTTCGAGAACGAGAGTGGGCTGAAGCCAGACACGCTGTTCTGTTACGACCTGTGCGTACCTGACACCTTCACCCCGACCAATCAGGACGGTGAAATTGCAGACTTTAGGCTGATGGCGATTGAAGAGACGCTCGATCTGATTCGCAACGGGAGCACCTTCAAATTTAATGTCTCGCTGGTCATATTGGATTTTGCCATACGCCATGGCGTCCTTTCGCCGGATTTAGAGCCTGACTACGAAGGAATTTTGGCCGGTTTGCGCCGAAACTCTGGCACCATACAGCCCGCCCAACATAGAGAACCAAAAGCCCATTTCTTAACCAATAGCCGCCAGGCTAAAGTTGACATATAAGGCCCCGTTAACAAGGATGCGCGCCGCCCACTAACTGTTCGGGCGAAGCTGGAGTACATATGCACTTTCTCGAGTTCGAAAAGCCCATCGCTGAGCTAGAAGGCAAGATTGCTGAACTGCGTCACATGAGCGACGCTGATGGCGTCAACATTGCGGAAGAAGTCAGCCGACTTGAGGGCAAGGTCGACAAGGACCTCAAGGCGACATACGCCAAACTTACGCCCTGGCAGAAGACCCAAGTGGCACGCCATCCGGATAGGCCGCACTGCCTCGATTACGTTGGCGCATTGATTTCAGACTTCATGCCGTTGGCAGGAGACCGCAACTATTCAGAAGATGCGGCGATCATCGGTGGGCTCGGCCGCTTTCGCGGACGATCGGTGATGATATTGGGCCAAGAGAAGGGTCGTGACACAGAAACCCGCCTTACTCATAACTTTGGCATGGCACGGCCGGAAGGCTACAGAAAAGCCAAGCGCCTCATGGAACTGGCAGACCGCTTCGGCGTTCCCGTTATAACATTTGTAGACACAGCCGGCGCATACCCCGGCGTCGGCGCAGAAGAGCGTGGCCAAGCCGAGGCCATCGCAAGATCAATTGAAACTAGCCTCGATCTCCGCGTTCCCGTCATCTGTGTCATTATTGGCGAAGGTGGATCGGGCGGCGCTATTGCGTTAGCCACCGGCAACAAAGTGCTGATGCTCGAACATTCAATTTACTCGGTTATTTCACCGGAAGGCTGCGCCTCGATTCTGTGGCGCGACGGCGATCAAGCCAAGTCCGCTGCCGAAGCTCTCAAACTCACGGCCCAAGATCTGGATCGACTTGATGTCATTGACGGCATTATCTCTGAACCAGTTGGGGGCGCACATCGCAACACACAGGCTGTTTATCAATTAGTTGGCGACACGCTTGAACGCCATTTGGACGAGTTGCTCAAGCTTGAGGGTGGTCAGCTTAGGGCGCGGAGGCGGGACAAATTTATCGCCATGGGTCGTGTGCCTGACCGCAAGTAAACTGCGACACATCGTTTAACTTGAAGCGCTTACCTGCTTCTCACACCAACCGCGCCAAAGCGATCGGTAAGCATCTTCGACAGACCGCGCAAACACCTTGGCATCCCCGAGCGAAGACTGCAGCACGTCATCCCGGAGGGTGTTCCGAATTCGCGCCAAACGGCTTTGGTCTTCGACAAGCTCCCTAGCAATTCGGACATACTCTTCATCGTCTTCTGCAATCCACTCTGAATGCTTAATCTGGGTGAGAAGACTGGCGCTAACCCGGCTGGCCGGCCTGTCGCCGAGCAACGTGACAACCGGCACACCCATCCAAAGCGCCTCACATGTCGTCGTGGTTCCATTGTATGGCGTCGCATCAAGAGCAATGTCTATGTCAGCAAAATCAGAGAGATGATCTTCCGAATTTAGCCGCCATGGGCGTGTCTCTATCCGTTCTGGGTCTAACCCAAACTTTGTGCACTTACTTTCAAACAATATCCTTACGTCTGAGTCAGAAAAGGATTTCGACTTCACAAGCAATCGCGCATTGGGGACGACGCGCAACACCTCAGCGAATAAAGCAAGAGTTCGATCTGACATTTTCGCCAGATTATGAAATGCGCCAAAGGTCGGGTATCCGTTTTTCACCATAGGTAAGGGCGCAGTCGCGGGCGCGCCTTTGACGGGACGGTAGCTATGAAACCCATCAGGCAGGGGAATTAGATTCTCGGAAAATAGATGCGCCATATCTGCCGGCGTTGCGACAGCATCTGTCAGCTTCGCATCCATAGCCGACAGACCTGTCGTATTGGGGTACCCAAGCCACGAGATTTGCACCGGCGCTGGCTTCAAGAGGAATGACGCCAATCTTGTTTGGCTTGTGTGGCCACTGCAGTCGATCAGCAAATCGATCGATCGACTCTGCACTTCGCTGTAAAACTCTTGATCGGACAGCGCCGATACGTTGACCCAAACATCAACCGATGATGCCATTCGTTTAGCAACACCGTCGGGACTTTCAACGCCGCTAAACGCAGTCACATGGAAACCTAACCGGTCATGCTGCTCAAGCAATGGCAGAATAAAATTGGCACAGGAATGCAATCTGAAATCTGACGAAACATAGCCGATCCGCAGCACTCTCGCAGGATCCGGATCATTCGAGAAAGAACCAGCGACTTCAGTCCGCGCGCCCGGCCAACACCTATGGGCGTAGGCAACATCTTCGTTAGATAACTGCGTTAGAAAATTAAGTGTATATAGGCGCGCACTTGCGATAACTCTTGAATTCGGCGCCATCGCAACGGCTGCATCCAAATTCATCAATGCATCTTCTATACGACCCATCGCCCTGTATGCATTTCCAAGATTCGAAAGCGAGTCTGGAACGGTGGCGTCAATCGCTAACGCCTTCTTGTGAGCCTGTACTGCTTCCGTGAAGCGCCCCAAGTCGGCTAATGCGCCACCCCAATTGTCATACAGGTGTGCAGACGCTCCTTTCAGCTTGCTTCCTTTCTCGAAGCATTGACAAGCTGACTCAGACTCCCCAGAGAAATGGAGCGCATTTCCTAGATTTGACCAAAACTCAGGCACCATGGAGTCAATGCTCACGGCACTCGTAAAATTCAATACCGCTTCGTCAAGCAAACCCTTCTGCGCCAATCTCGCACCGACGTCGTTCACCTGAATAGCGATATTTTTTTGGGTCTGTGAAGGACCCAAGAACCGGTCGAGTAAGTTACGAAAAGACATGGCGTTCTGGTTGGTCAAAAATGGGGCGTTGCATACGATCCATCCACCCCACGCTAGCTCAGCACCTTGACGCCGGGCAGGGTCTTGCCCTCAAGCCACTCCAGGAACGCACCGCCAGCCGTTGAAACATAAGTAAAGCGGTCTGTTACGCCAGCGCCATTCAACGCCGCGACGGTATCCCCGCCTCCCGCGACCGAAACCAATTTGCCCGACGTTGTGAGATCCGCAGCCGCAACAGCAACGCGATTAGTCCCAACATCAAACGGCTTGAATTCAAAAGCGCCGAGCGGTCCATTCCAAACCACTGTTTTGCATGTTTTAAGACGCGCCTCGAGATCAGCGATGCTGTCAGGACCAATATCGAGAATCATTTTCGTGTGCGGAACCGCGGTGACGGCACACACGGTCGTTTCAACATCTTTCCCTAAACCTGATGCAACAACCGCATCAACAGGCAATACAATTTCACATCCAGCGCGCTTGGCTTTTTCCATGATCGCAGATGCTGTATCGGCAAGGTCAGGTTCGCAAAGCGAAGCACCGACCTCAATCCCTTGGGCATGGAGAAACGTGTTGGCCATGCCACCGCCAATAATCAGCACATCGACTTTATCAAGAAGATGACCAAGGACAGTCAGCTTCGACGAAACCTTAGCCCCACCGACGACAGCCGCGACGGGTCGATCTGGTTTATCAAGCGCAGCACTGAGAGCATCCAATTCAGCCTGCATTTGTCGGCCAGCCGCATTTGGAAGGAGGTGCGCCAATTGTTCAGTCGAGGCATGCGCGCGATGAGCCGCGGAAAATGCGTCGTTAACATACACATCGCCCAAGTCAGCCAGTGCTCGCGCAAAGTCAGGCGCATTGGATTCTTCGCCAGCGTGGAACCTGAGGTTCTCAAGCACAGCGATATCCCGAGACGCCATACTGTTGACCACACTTTCAGCCGCTTGACCGATACAATCGTTTGCGAACGCAATGTCGCGTTCTAAAATTTGACCGAGGACATCGGCAACTGGCTTGAGCGACATGCCTGCCTGGACTTCACCTTTAGGGCGACCAAAGTGCGACAAGACAACGACCCGCGCCCCCTTATCGGACAGCTCTATGAGTGTGGGGGCAAGCCGGTCCAGACGCGTTGAATCTGTGACGCGTCCGTCAGCCATAGGTACATTCAAGTCTCCGCGCACAAGAACGCGAAGTCCATCCACCTTTAGATCATCGAGTGTGCGAAACGCAGACACCGCAAGTCCTTAGATAAGTTTACCCATAGCCGCGAGTGTATCGAGCATGCGGTTCGAGAATCCCCACTCGTTGTCGTACCACGATAGAACCCGCACGAAGTTCCCTTCGAGAACTTTCGTTTGCGTAGCATCAAAGGTTGAGCTGGCTGGGTTGTGATTGAAATCGATCGAGACAAGCGGCAACTCATTAACGGCGAGAACACCTTTGAGCGGTCCATCTGCAGCTGCCTGCATCGCTCCATTAACATCAGCCTCGGTCACAGTCTTACCCAAGACGCACTTGAGGTCGATCATGGAGACATTCGGCGTGGGCACACGAATGGCAGAGCCATCGAGCTTGCCTTTCAATTCTGGAAGCACTTCACCGACCGCTCTCGCTGCGCCGGTTGACGTTGGAATCATGCTGACAGATGCAGCCCGAGCCCGCCGCAAATCTGAATGCAACGTATCAACTGTTCTCTGGTCACCCGTAAAGGCGTGGATCGTCGTCATGTAGCCATGGTTCAGGCCGAATTCCTGGTTCAGAACATGAGCGACCGGCGCCAGGCAGTTTGTCGTGCACGAGGCATTGGAGACGACCAAGTGGTCAGCTGTCAGTTTCTGATGGTTCACGCCATAGACAACGGTGAGATCAGCGCCTTTCGAAGGTGCCGACACAAGCACCCGCTTAGCACCCGCATCAAGGTGGACAGCAGCTTTGTCTTTGTCGGAGAAGATCCCAGTGCACTCAGCCACGATATCGACGCCAAGATCCCCCCAAGGCAACCCAGATGGATCACGTTCGGCCAGCACCTTAACGCTACGGTCGCCGACCGTCATCGTATCGCCGGACACGTCGACGTCGACTGGGAGCCGCCCATGAACCGAATCGAATCGGAGCATGTGAGCGTTGTCTTCAGCCGACCCAAGGTCGTTGATTGCGACAACCTCGATATCATCCCGTCCAGATTCGGCCAATGCGCGAAAAACCATACGCCCGATGCGGCCAAACCCATTCATTGCTATACGAACAGCCATTTTTTCGTCCTCTACACCTTATAAAACCGATTCGGCCCATCTTCACCAATCGGCACTCTGATATGCTTCGGGGATACACCACCGGCCTTAGAATTCCAAGGGATCACAAAGCAAAGACCTGACGTCGCTTTCGCTTGCGTTCCCCGACACGCGAATTATGGTCAGGCATCGATCACCTAGCCGGTTTTCGATAAGCGGGGATGAAGGTGTCGTATAGAAGGCATCTTCGAGGAAAACATAAAAACAACAATAACAATAATAATAGTCAAGAACGCAGGAGAGGCATGAGCTCAACGGCAGAAACCGTTCCACCGGACGTCCAATCCGGAGGAGCACTGGAGTCCTTAATGGGCCCCTTAGTTCCGGTTCTCCATCAGCTGATTAGGCTGGCGGTCCTTCTTTTCACTGTGACGACTCTGCTGTTCTTTATGCTCAGGCTGGCCGGCGATCCCGCCCTGGTCCTCGCAGGTAACGATGCGACACCTGAGCAACTTGAAGCGATTCGCGCACAATACGGCCTCGATAAGCCGCTGGTCGTTCAGTACCTCAACTACATGGGGAACCTGGTGCAGGGCGACTTTGGCAAGTCGTTAGCAAGTGGCGAACCCGCCATGGAAAAGGTTCTGACTATGCTGCCCGCGACCTTGCTCATTGCCGGGTTAGCTATGGCCTTCTCTATCATTGTGGCGATTCCCTTAGGCGCTTGGCTCGGCTTCAAGCCTGAGCGCGCCGACAGAAGGAGTGTTTCCGGAATCATATTCGTCTTCCAGGGTGTCCCTGGCTTTGTAACCGCCCTCATTTTTATACAAGTTTTTGCCGTCAATTTACGATGGCTCCCATCCCTCGGCATGGAGTGGGGCACTGTTATTGAGTGGGCTATTACTGAGACTCTATCGATCCCAATACCCATACCCTCAAAAACCTGGGTCTTACCTGCCGCGAGTTTGGCTTGGTTTCTCATGCCCAGTTTGACCCGTGTTGTGGCCGCCAACACCGCTGAGGCGATGCGTGAAGACTATATTCGGACTGCGCGCGCCGGAGGCGCCTCAGCCAGAACTTTGTTATGGCGCCATGCACTCCCGAACGCGCTCCTAGGTGCGGCCGCTTTAATCGGGACACAGTTTGCCTTTCTGATGGGCGGCGCCGTCATCACAGAAACTATCTTTGCCTGGCCGGGAATTGGCTGGTTGCTCATTGAAGCGACGCAAACGCTC
>Ga0055584_100007929_pt1 | contig 10404 bp, 4 predicted proteins | sample OSDHelmetaG_FD_58716 | JGI IMG/M metagenome (GOLD analysis project Ga0055584, IMG submission 58716) | Pelagic marine sediment microbial communities from the LTER site Helgoland, North Sea, for post-phytoplankton bloom and carbon turnover... | ecosystem: Environmental > Aquatic > Marine >...
CGGCGCGCATCTACACGGACCTATCGTTCTTCACGACGGACCCCGCGTTGTGCCGCGATGCTGCGCTTTTGTTCAATTACCTTACCGGCTACGCCGCGCCCGTATCGCTCGAGAAGTTGAAGATCTCGCCTACGGCAATGCGGACCACGATACTCGAGATTATCGAGGAGGAAATCGGGCACGCGCGCGCAGGGCGTCCCGCCGAGATCTGGGCGAAAATGAACTCACTGGTTGATGGCGAGACAATCGATGCGCTTTATCGGGCCTCGCAGGCCGGTGTCGAGGTCATGCTGATCGTGCGGGGGATTTGTTGCCTTCGACCAGGCATTCCCGGGCTCTCAGAAAACATCTGTGTACGCAGTATCATCGGGCGTTTTTTGGAGCATTCTCGTATTCTCTGCGCGGGAAGCGGACACGGATTACCCTCAAGGGGCGCCCGTGTCTTCATCAGTTCGGCCGATTGGATGCCGAGAAATTTCGATCGTCGGGTTGAGACCTTGGTGCCAATTGAGAACCCTACCGTTCACGAGCAGATCATCGACCAAATCATGATTGCCAACATCAAGGACAACCAGCAAGCCTGGGAACTTGGCTCGGAAGGGACTTACGAGCGCATTGTTGATCTGGAAGACGAACCGTTCGCGGCGCACACCTATTTCATGACAAACCCGTCGCTTTCGGGCCGTGGTAAGGCCTTGCAAGCCGATAGCCTTCCGCGTTTGGTTCTTGATGAAGGTGACGGATGAACCTGCCTAGTCGCATTGCTTCGATCCCAGGGGCCGTCGACGGTAAGCCGTTTGCGGTGATCGACATTGGTTCGAACTCGGTGCGTATGGTGGTTTACGAATCGCTCAAACGAGCCGCACTCCCGGTGTTCAACGAAAAAGTTCTTTGCGGACTTGGGCGCGGCGTCGCGGAGCGGGGACATCTGGATCCCGAAATCGCTGAACTGGCACTCCACACACTCAAGAGATATGCGGCGTTGGCGGCAGCCATGGGTGTAGGCGCTATTGAAGCGGTTGCAACCGCCGCAATTCGTGACTCGACAGACGGCGCGAATTTCGTCGCTCGGGTCCAAAGTGAATGCGGTATCTCGGTTCGGGTGCTTACCGGCAATGAAGAGGGGCATTACTCGGCCCTTGGTGTTGCAGCGGCGATTCCAAATGCGCGCGGCGTTGTCGGTGATTTAGGCGGTGGCAGTCTTGAACTGGTGGGGATAGATCGGGGCGTGCCGGGGACGCCGACAACTTTGCCCTTGGGGCCCTTACGCTTTGACGGCGGGGCCCCGACGCCCGAGTACATTGACCAAGCACTCGGTCATGCCAAGGGGTTGGGCAATAAGAAGGGCCAGAACCTCTACTGCGTTGGCGGTGTGTGGCGGACGCTGGCGCGTGTCCATATGCGTCAGCGGCAGGCACCGCTACAGATCGTTCATGAATACCGCGTCAAAGCCGGAGATTTTGCTGAGTTTGCGGGACTTCTGACGAACCTAAGTCCGGGGTCGCTCGCGGCGCTAGAGGGTGTGCCGACGAAGCGTGCGCCAGCGGTTCCCGTGGGCGCTTTGGTTCTTGGCCGCCTCATCGCGGCACTGCAGCCGAAAGACCTCGTATTTTGCGGCTACGGGTTGCGGGAGGGATTGGTGCATGACCACCTCCCGGAGGACGAACAACGACGGGATCCCTTTCTGGCGTTCTGCGAAGACGAGGCCGCACTCAGTTCGCGTTTTGCACTACACGTCGAGGAAGTACTGGCCTGGTTAGAACCTGTGTTAGGGCCGGCCGACCTGCACGCCAATCGGTTGCGCCGCGGAGTCATTCTGCTGAGCGAGCTAGGATGGCGTGGGCATTCGGATTATCGGGCCGAGCAAGCGCTCGTGCGCATTTTGCACGCGCCCCTGGTTGGGATTGGCCATCGCGGTCGCGCACTCGTTGCGCTGGCGGTATTCGAGCGGTATCGCGGAGACCCAGACTTCGTTGTGGCTGGCGAAGCCCGCAAGCTATTGGGTGAACGAGAGCTAGAGCGTGCGCTCACGCTCGGCAAGATTCTTGACCTTGCTCAAACCATGAGCGGTGGTGCACCGGGGCTCTTGCCGCAAACGACCCTCACGCTAGAGGGCGATACGTTGTGTCTAACGCTGCCGCCGGAGATCGCTGATTTCGCCGGCGAAGTCGTTAGCAAGCGTCACAACAAGTTAGCGCGGCATCTCGGCGTACGGCCCGCAATAGCGATCTCAGCCTAGTTTTTCACCTCAATAAGGCGAACCTTGCGGCCTGATGCTGCAAGGGCCAACTCGCCGTGCTTCAGTCGCAATGCATCCGTACCGAAAACATCGCGACGCCAACCGCGCAGGGCGGCAACGTCGGCATTATCGTCTGCCGCAATCTTCTCCAGGTCGCTCACGTTCGCAATGAGTTTCTGGGCGACTTCGTGGTGTTCGCATTTCATCCGCAGCAGGACCTTTAGCAGTTCGACCAAAGGGCCGAGTCCTTGGGGCTTCTGAGAGCGGTCCGGCAATACCGGTAGTTCGTCTTTCGGAACGGCGAGGCCTTTCGCAACGGCCTCGATGATCGCATCACCGCGGGGGCCCTCCGCAATGCCCTTAGGAAAACCGCGAATCCGACCCAAATCCTGGCGGTTCTTGGGTGGGTGTGCGGCAATTTCGAGCAACGCTTCGTCACGAATGATCCGATTGCGGGGAACGTCTCGGGACTGGGCTTCGCGTTCTCTCCATGCCGCGGCCTCGCGCAAGATGGCGACCGTGCGCGGTTTTGGGTTGCGCAATTTGAGACGGCGCCAGGTCTCTTCTGGCTTAACCTCATAGGTCTCGCGATCCGTGAGGATGGCCATTTCTTCGCCCAACCAATGGCGGCGGCCATTCTTCTCAACCATCTGCCGGAGTTTGTCGTAGATCGGTCGAAGATGGATCACATCGGCAAGGGCATAACCAACTTGACGCTCTGTGAGAGGGCGACGAGCCCAATCGGTGAATCGCGAACTCTTGTCGATGTGCGCTCCCGCTAGCCGCGATGCCAACGTGTCATAGGCTACCGAATCGCCGAAGCCACAAACCATGGCGGCCACCTGACTATCGAAGATCGGGTAGGGAACCTCACCGCAGAGATGGTAGAAGATCTCAAGGTCCTGGCGCGCCGCATGGAAAACTTTGAGTACGTCCGGGTTTGCCAGGAGCGTGAAGAGGGGCGTGAGGTCGATGTTTTGCGCCAAGGGGTCGATGGCAGCCGATTCATCGGGTCCTCCAATTTGGACCAAACAAAGTTTGGCCCAATAGGTACTTTCCCGCATGAATTCGGTGTCGACGGTGACGTATTCGGCGGTAGACAGGCGCTCGCATAGCGCTGCGACGTCGGCGGAGGTAGTCAGTACGGTCATAGGCGCTGTATACACGATCTGTCAGGTTCTCGCGCGGGGTCACCTAGCTTGACAAGCCGACGATGGCATGGCCATTTTCGCGCGCTTTTTCCCCAAAACCTGCCGGACAAACATGAAAAGCATCTATCGGAGCCATTCCTGTGCTGACCTAACCGAATCGAATGTCGGCGAGACGGCGACATTGTCCGGATGGGTTCACCGGAAGCGGGATCACGGCAACCTCCTTTTTATCGATCTGCGCGACCACTATGGGCTCACCCAATGCGTGATCGAAACCGGCGCTGAGCGGTTTGACGTATTGGAAAGGGTCCGACCTGAGAGCGTGATCAAGGTGACGGGGCCGGTTGTAGCCCGAAGCGCCGATACCGTGAACACCTCGCTCCCCACAGGCCATGTCGAAATTCGGATCGAAGCCGTAGAGGTGCTGTCTTCCTCAGAAGAATTGCCGCTGCAGGTATTTGGCGATCAGGTTTATCCCGAAGACACCCGGTTACGCTACCGCTTCCTAGACCTTCGCCGGGAGCAGCTTCACGACAACCTGATGCTTCGGTCTCGAGTATTCTCCGGCGTTCGGAGGCTGATGGGTGAACAGGGGTTCACTGAGTTTCAGACGCCAATTCTGACTGCGAGTTCTCCCGAAGGCGCCCGCGACTTCCTGGTGCCCAGTCGTCTGCATCCCGGCAAGTTCTACGCTTTGCCCCAGGCACCGCAGCAATTCAAGCAACTGGTGATGGTTGCCGGGTTTGATCGCTACTTTCAGATCGCGCCGTGTTTTCGCGATGAAGACCCACGCGCGGATCGATCGCCGGGCGAGTTCTATCAGCTCGATATAGAGATGTCGTTTGTTGAACAGGAGGACGTCTTTGCGGCCATTGAGCCGGTCGTCAACGGCGTGTTCTCTGAGTATGGATCATGGCAGGTCGATTCGGCGCCGTTCCGGCGCATTCCCCATGCTGAGGCCATGCTCAAGTACGGCAGTGACAAGCCGGACTTGCGTAACCCCATCATCATTTCTGATGTCACGGACGCGTTCCGAGGTTCAGGCTTCAAGATCTTCGCCGGCGCCGTTGAAAAGGGCGCTGTAGTGCGTGCCATTCCCGCACCTGGCGCCGCAAAACGGCCACGAAGCTTTTTCGACAAGATGAACGATTGGGCGCGCCGTGACCAAGGAGCGGCCGGGCTGGGCTATATCGTGTTCGACGATGGCGAGGCAAAGGGACCTATTGCCAAGAATCTGGACGCCGAGAGAATTAACAAAATACGTGAAGTTTCCGGTCTAAGTGACGGTGATGCAGTATTTTTCTCCTGCGACAAGCCCGGCGCAGCAGCGACGCTCGCGGGCGCAGCTCGCATTCGCTTAGGTGAGGATCTCGACCTCTTGGAGACAGGTGTTTTCCGGTTCTGCTGGATCACCGATTTTCCCCTGTACGAGTACGATGAGGACGCAAAGAAGGTCGAATTTGGCCACAACCCCTTCTCGATGCCCCAAGGAGGGCTTGAGGCGCTCGACGCCGAGGATCCCCTCACGGTGCTAAGCCAGCAGTATGACCTTGTTTGTAACGGGCATGAGTTGGCCAGTGGCGCCATACGTAATCATCGGCCTGATGTGATGGTCCGCGCTTTTGAGATTGCCGGGTATGACGCTGACGAGGTCAAGGAACGGTTTGGCGGCCTCTACAACGCCTTCCACTACGGGGCGCCGCCGCATGGCGGTATGGCGTTCGGTATGGAGCGTATCGTCATGTTATTGGCGGACGAGACCAACCTTCGTGAGGTCACGTTGTTTCCGATGAATCAACGTGCCGAAGACCTGATGATGGGCGCGCCGTCGGATGCGGCAACGGCCCATTTGCGCGAGTTGTCGGTGCGCGTTGTTCTGCCGGAACCAAAGAAAAACGAAACCACCAAGTCTTAGTTGTTAGGCGGCGGTGGGTTTAGGCTCTTTCGCTGCCTTGGCTGCGGGCTTTGCTTTACCGTGTTTCTCAACAGCTGCAGATTTCGGTGGGCCGCCAATTTGTTGGGTACTGGCGGCTAGTCGTTCCGCCAAAATCATCGACAGATTGAAGAGCACCCGTACCATGATGTCGGGCATTGCTCGCATGGTTTTGCGCAGGAAATCCTCGGTAAGGACCAGTGCCTCGACGTCTGATTCGGCCACAACGTCCGCCGTACGCGGGGCGGCGGTGATGAGTGCGGTTTCGCCAAAAATTGCGCCGCTGCCCAGCGTGGCGACCGTTTGCCCATTAGCAATAACCGCAACTTCCCCTTGTAAAACGACGAACATTTCCCGGCTGCGCTGACCAGCAGAGACGATCGTATCGCCTTTCTTTGCCCGGATCAGATTGCCTTCGCGGACAAGTTTCTTGGCTTCGCCATGATTTAGGCTGTGGAGGAGAGGAATTCCCTCCAGCGGCGTCTGGTGCATCTTCTCGCTAAGAAATTGCCAGAAGCGCTCTTCATCCATGCCCCGATCGGTCCCTTGCTTAATCGCGTCGGGGAATTTTCGGTCGAACCACTGGGCCGTGGTCCCATTATTCTCGTACTCCTTTGAGATCTTGTAAAAGGGCGAGTTGCACTCCCTAAGGTGGGTGACGTCCTCCATGAGGAGGACCAAGGGGACCTGATATTCGCGGTCATCGCTTTCGAAGTTCTCGCCGTAGCGGCGATAGCCCATTTGTTCGTAGAGGGGTACGAGGGCAGGCGGACAACTCGCAAAATCGAAACGACTTCCGAGGTGGCGCTGTGTTTTGTAGGCCGCACCAAGGAGAACTCGAATCACTTGGCTTTGGCGCCACTTCTTCGCGACGGTGAAATGGGTTGTCAGGCTTAGGCTCGACTCATCGAAGTCCGAGAACGAATCGAATTGGTAGTTTTTTCGAACATTCTTGGGAAATTTTGCAATTCGACCTGACGTGATGCGGATCGAGGCAATGACTTGGCCGTCGGCCGTCAGGAAGAGGTGAAGCGCCTTTTCGTCAAGGGGGTCCGAGACGGTTTTGTCTTCATGATTGGCGTGCACCGAGTCACCGCCCATCTCCTGCACCAACGTGCGAAATCGGAACAGATAAATCCGATGCCGTTCTTCTTCGGTCTTCGCTTGAAGCACCGAAAGCCTGGGCGTGTTCTGGGGTTTCCCCGTTGTCATGCCGCACCCTCCAAGCTGAAGCCTAGGCGTCGAGGCGGAGGGTGTAAATCGGCTTTTCTGCGCGATCCGGGCAAAGAAAATGGGGTACGCCGACGGCGTACCCCAAGGGTTCAGGTCCTTCTAGAAGCAGCTCTAATCAAGAACAACCACTCGTGGAACCACAGGTGTTGCACTTCAAGCATGTGCCGTTCCGTACCAAGGTGAAGTTGCCGCATTCGCCGCAAGCATCGCCCTCATAGCCCTTCATGCGTGCCTCCCGAATGCGGTCCATCGTCGGGTCTTCCTCGATAATCTCGGCGACGAGCGTCGAGGACTCCATAACGACATGAGCGGCAACCGGTGCCGGGGCGGCCTCGATGCTAGCCCCGCCACCAGCAAGGGCGGTGGGCGCTTGAGATTCGATCCCAACGCCGCCGGCGAAGGCAGTCGTGGTTTGGGAACCGTCGACGACCCCGCCATTCACGACATACAGGTTGGTCCGCATGTAGCCATTGCTTGCCACACCCATAACCGCTGCTAGAGGTGTCTCATCGGCTTCCTCTCCCTCGGAGACGGTACTGTCACCGCTATTGCCGCGCAGGACATCGTGACGCAAATCGTTGGGCTCAACGTGTGCAAGATCGGTTCGACCAAGATACGAGATAGCGAGTTCCCGGAAGAGGTAGTCGAGGACCGAGGTCGCCATTTTGATCGCGTCGTTGCCTTCCACGAGACCCGACGGTTCGAACCGCGTGAATGTGAAGGATTCAACGAACTCTTCGAGTGGCACCCCATATTGGAGGCCGAGCGAAATCGCGATCGCAAAGCCATCCATCAGACTCCGGAATGCAGAGCCTTCCTTGTGCATGTCGATGAAAATCTCACCGAGATGGCCGTCCTCGAACTCGCCGGTGCGCAGATACACCTTGTGACCGCCCACGACGGCCTTCTGGGTATAGCCTTTTCGCCTCTGGGGGAGACGTCGCCGTTCGCCACGTTGGCCCTTCTCAGCGATCATGCGTTCGATCGTCTCGCGGGCCATTTTTTCGGCCATCGCAGCAACCCGGGTTGCACTGGGCTGTTCTTCGTAGGCTTCGGCGTCTTCTTCGATCGCCATTGCCGACAGAGGTTGGGAAAGTTTGGAGCCGTCGCGATAGAGCGCATTGGCCTTGAGGGCGAGCCGCCAAGACAGGTTGTAGGCTTCTTTGCAGTCTTCGACCGTCGCCTGACGCGGCATGTTGATGGTTTTCGAAATCGCACCCGAAATGAACGGTTGCGCTGCAGCCATCATGTGAATGTGGCTCTGCCAGGAAAGATAACGCTTTCCAAGCCGGCCGCACGGCGTCGCGCAATCGAAGACGGCGAGATGCTCGTCCTTCAGTTTGGGCGCCCCTTCTAGCGTCATCGCGCCGCAGCAGTAGGTGTTTGCGGCGTCAACATCAGCGGATGAAAACCCAAGGGTTTCGAGCATGTCGAACGAAGGATCATTGAGGTGCGCTGGGTCGAGGCCAAGGTTGTCGACGCAGAAAGCCTCACCGAACGTCCATTTGTTAAAGACGAATTTGATGTCGAAGGCGTTGGTCAGGGCTTCCTCAACCTTAGCCAATGCATCATCTGTGAACCCTTTTGCCCGAAGGGCGGCATGATTGACGCCGGGAGCGTCCTCGAGTGTGCCATTGCCCGTGGCGTAGGTGATGATCGCCTCGATCTCCGATTCGGTGTAGCCGAGCACCTCGAGCGCCTCCGGCACCGAGCGGTTGATGATGCGGAAATAACCGCCACCGGCGAGCTTCTTGAATTTGACGATCGCGAAGTCGGGCTCGATGCCGGTGGTATCGCAATCCATCAGCAAGCCAATGGTCCCGGTCGGGGCAATTACGGATGATTGGGCGTTGCGGAACCCATTCTTCTCACCCAATTCAAGAACCCGATCCCAAGCCTTTGCGGCGGCCTCGGCGAGACCGTCTTCAGGGACATTGCCGATATCGAGTGCGACAGGTGGCGTTGCTAGGCCTTCGTAGCCCTTGGTTTCACCGTGGGCCGCCCGACGATGGTTGCGCATGACTCGAAGCATCGAATCGGTGTTGTCGTCATACCGTGGGAAGGCGCCCATCTCGCCGGCCATCTCGGCCGATGTTGCATACGAGACGCCGGTCAGCAGCGCAGTAATGGCACCACACAACGCTCGCCCCTCATCTGAGTCGTAAGGCAGGCCGCTCGCCATCAAAAGCCCCCCTATGTTGGCGTAGCCAAGACCAAGTGTTCGGTACTCGTAGGAGAGCTGCGCGATCTCTTTGGACGGGAACTGAGCCATCTGGACCGAGATCTCGAGAACCATCGTCCATAGACGCACAGCGTGCTCGAATCCTTCGATGTCGAAGCGACGGTCGTCGTGCCGGAATGTCAGAAGATTGAGCGATGCTAGGTTGCACGCCGTGTCGTCGAGAAACATGTACTCGGAGCACGGATTTGACGCCCTGATTTCGCCGCCGCCGGGGCAGGTATGCCAATCGTTGATGGTCGTGTGATATTGCAGCCCCGGATCGGCACTCTGCCATGCGGCCATAGCGATCTGATCCCACAACTCGCGGGCCTTGACCGTCTCTGACACCTCGCCGTCCGTACGGCGAATGAGGTCCCAGTCGCCGCCGTCCTCGACGGCGCGAAGGAACTCATCGGTCACCCGGACCGTGTTATTCGCATTTTGCCCGGAAACGGTGAGGTAGGCCTCGCCATCCCAATCCGTGGTGTAGGTCGGGAAGTCGATCGCGTCGTAGCCCTGTTTGGCGAACTCGATCACCCGTTGGATGAAGTTCTCAGGGATCATCGACTCGCGCGACTCGATGATCGCTTTCTTCAGGGCGGGGTTGTCGTTGGGCGTGAAACGACCGTCGCCGGTCACGGCATGGCATGCCTTGATGACCGCATTGAGGTGTTTCGAAGTTAATTTGGAACCTGAAACAAGTGCTGCAACCTTTTGTTCTTCAACGGCTTTCCAGTTTACGAACGCTTCGATGTCGGGATGATTTGCGTCGACGACAACCATCTTGGCGGCGCGCCGGGTGGTGCCACCTGACTTGATGGCCCCGGCCGCACGATCACCGATTTTTAGAAAGCTCATCAGGCCAGAGGACTTGCCGCCGCCTGACAGTGATTCTCCGGATCCGCGTAGGGCGGAGAAGTTGGTGCCGGTACCTGACCCGTACTTGAACAGTCGGGCCTCGCGCGTCCACAGATCCATGATGCCGCCCTCATTTACGAGGTTGTCTTGGATACCTTGGATGAAACACGCGTGGGGCTGGGGGTGCTCATACGCCGAGTCAGAGCGGGTGAGTTCGCCTGTACGGAAATCGACGTAAAAATGGCCTTGAGCCGGTCCGTCAATTCCGTATGCCCAGTGGAGGCCGGTGTTGAACCACTGTGGGGAGTTTGGTGCTCCCATCTGTTGCGCCAGCATGAAGCGCATCTCGTCGAAAAAGGCGCGAGCGTCGTCTTCGGTGTCAAAATAGCCGCCAAGCCAACCCCAGTACGTCCAGGTGCCTGCCAAGCGGTCGAAAACCTGCTTCGCCGTGCTTTCGTGCGTGAAGCGTTCATCTTCGGGAAGCTTCGCCAATGCCTTTTCGTCGGGCACACTCCGCCATAGCCAAGATGGAACAGTGTTTTCCTCGACCTTTTTCACGCAGGCCGGGATTCCTGCTTTGCGGAAATATTTTTGCGCGATGATGTCGCTGGCTACTTGCGACCAATCGGCCGGCACCTCGACGTCCTTCATTTGAAAGACCACGGATCCATCCGGATTACGGATTTCACTCATGGTTTTCCGGAAGGCTATTCCGTCGTAGGGCGATCCTCCATTCGCGGTGAAGAAACGTTGAACGCGCATACCCTGT
>Ga0055584_100007930_pt1 | contig 10403 bp, 6 predicted proteins | sample OSDHelmetaG_FD_58716 | JGI IMG/M metagenome (GOLD analysis project Ga0055584, IMG submission 58716) | Pelagic marine sediment microbial communities from the LTER site Helgoland, North Sea, for post-phytoplankton bloom and carbon turnover... | ecosystem: Environmental > Aquatic > Marine >...
TTTTTGATTGCTGCGCTCGGCGTTGGTGTGGCGGGCGGATCGTTTGCCGTCGGTGTGGCTTATGTTTCTAGATTTTATCCTAAGGAGGAACAGGGTACGGCGTTGGGTGTTTTTGGTGCAGGTAATATCGGTGCGGCAGTTACAAAATTCTGCGCACCTTTTGTGATGGTTGCGGCGGGATGGGAAGCTGTTGCACAAGTTTGGGCTGCTGTAATTTTTGTGACGGCTATATTGTTTTGGATTGTTACAAAAGATGACCCTGAGCAGGCGGCGCGTAGAGAGAAAAAAGAAAAAGCGAGAGGTGTCTTCGCACAGATGGAGCCACTAAGGAAACTACAGGTCTGGCGCTTTTCTCTGTATTATTTCTTTGTGTTTGGCGCGTTTGTGGCGTTGGCGCTGTGGCTTCCGCGTTACCTTGTCGGCGTGTATGACTTGGACATTAAGCATGCAGGTATGATCGCTGTTTTCTATTCTATCCCCGCCAGCTTGTTTCGTGTGTTGGGTGGATGGATGTCTGATAAAATAGGTGCGCGGCGCGTGATGTATCTAACATTTATTGTATCGGTTATTTGTCTCTTCTTCCTGTCTTATCCGGCAACAGATTATATTGTCCATGGTATCGATCGTGATATCCAATTTAGTATCGGGACGAGTCTGCCTGTGTTTATCGCTCTAATATTTATACTCGGTTTCTTTATGTCTCTTGGTAAAGCCGCTGTGTATAAACATATACCAGTGTATTACCCCGGTCATATTGGTGCTGTTGGTGGCATGGTAGGCATGATTGGCGGGCTGGGTGGTTTTATTCTGCCGATTTTGTTTGGTGTGCTGAATGACCTGACACATGTTTGGACAAGTTGCTTTATGCTGTTGTTTGTTATCACGGCGATTGCTCTAATCTGGATGCATATCACAATCCTGATCATGGAAAACAAATTTAATCCAGACATCAAGAAGCTGCGCTTCTTGCCTGAGCTTGGCATTATTAAAAGTAAAAACTGAGACGAACTCTGAGAAAGGACGGCGGTCATGGCTAAAGATATTCTCGAATGGGACCCGGAAAACGAACAACAATGGGAGGCGGGCGGTAAGAAGGCGGCTTTTCGCAATTTGTGGATTTCCATTCCCAGCCTATTGTGCGGATTTGCGGTCTGGCTTTATTGGGGCATTATCACGGTCCAGATGCTCAATCTTGGTTTTGACTTTGAAAAATCAGAGTTATTTTCCTTGATGGCGATTGCGGGTCTGACGGGTGCAACACTGCGTATCCCCAGTACATTTTTTATCCGGCTTGCTGGGGGGCGGAATACGATTTTCTTTACAACCGCGCTGCTTATTATTCCGGCTGTTGGCGCGGGGATTGCTTTGCAGGATCAAAATACGCCGCTTTGGGTGTTTCAGCTTCTGGCGCTGCTCTCTGGTTTTGGTGGCGGTAACTTTGCTTCTTCGATGTCCAATATCAGCTTCTTCTTTCCAAAAAAGATGCAAGGCCTGTCATTGGGTTTGAATGCGGGGCTTGGTAATTTTGGCGTGACAACGATGCAGGTTCTGGTGCCGCTGGCTATGACGTTCGGCGCGTTCGGTGGTACATCTATGATTTTGAAGAATACCAGCGGAACACTGATCGGAAAAATCCCGGCCGGGACAGAAACCTATATTCAAAATGCTGGATTTGTCTGGCTTGTTTTTCTTATTCCGCTGGTTGTTGCTGCTTGGTTTGGTATGAATAATATTCGGGCGAGCCATGTTTCTCCGAATATTGGTGGACCTGTGCCTTCATTCTTTAAAATGACCATTATGCTTTTGATCGGTTTTGCCACGGCGACCTTCGGTTTGTGGCTTATGTTGCCAGAGGCGGCAAATGGCTCTGGTTTTGGTATTAGCAAATGGATCGTCTTGCCAATTGTTATTGCGCTGACTGTTTTTTTACTGAAATTGCTACCCGGTGAAACGGGAAAAAACCTGAAGCATCAATATAAGATATTCAAGCATCCTCATACTTGGATTATGACGATCATTTATACCATGACGTTTGGTTCTTTTATTGGTTATGCGGCATCTTTTCCGTTGGCGATTAAAGTGATTTTCGGTTTCCAGCATATAGCGGGTGCTGATGGTGTGATGACGCATGACATAGCCAATCCGAACGGGCCAAGTGCGCTGATGTTTGCCTGGATGGGCCCCTTTATTGGCGCGTTGATCCGTCCTGTGGGCGGTTGGATTTCTGATAAGATGGGTGGCGCACTGGTCACGCAGATATGTTCGATTGTGATGGTGGCTTGCGCCTTGGGCGTAGCTTATTTCATGAAAGCAGCTTACGCCTCGGCGACACCGGAGGAGTTTTTTGTACCGTTCTTTATCCTGTTCCTGTTGCTCTTTACAGCCACGGGGATCGGAAACGGCTCGACTTTCCGCACCATTGCTATGGTGTTCGATAGAGAGCAGGCTGGGCCTGTTTTAGGCTGGACGTCGGCTGTTGCAGCTTACGGTGCCTTTATTATTCCGAAAGTGTTGGGTGAGCAGATTAAGCTAACCACGCCGGAGATTGCGTTGTATGGTTTTGCGACCTTTTACGCTTTTTGCGTAGTACTGAACTGGGCTGTTTATTTGCGGCCTGGCGCCAAGCATAAAAACCCGTAAGATGGAGTAAATAGTATGAGCTACTTTCTTGACCGCTTAATGTTCTTCCGTCAGAAGAAGGAAGATTTTTCTAATGGGCACGGTGTAACCAGTTCAGAGAATCGGAAGTGGGAGGATGCTTATCGTGGGCGCTGGGCGCATGATAAAATTGTGCGCTCTACGCATGGCGTGAATTGCACGGGATCATGCTCATGGAAGATTTACGTTAAGAATGGGCTTATTACATGGGAAACACAGCAAACTGATTACCCGCGTACGCGCCCTGATCTTCCTAATCATGAGCCGCGTGGTTGCTCTCGTGGGGCATCTTATAGCTGGTATATTTATAGTGCCGCACGCTTAAAGTTTCCGATGATCCGTAAGCGGTTGATCAAGCTTTATCGTGAAGCTAAGGCAGAGCATGAGGATCCGGTCAAAGCGTGGGAAGCCATTCAGTCTGATGAAGCGGTACGTCAATCATACCAAAAAGTGCGTGGTCGTGGTGGGTTTGTCCGTTCGACGTGGGATGAAGTGAATGAAATTATTGCTGCTGCGAATATCTATACTATCAAAAAACATGGCCCGGATCGTGTGATTGGATTTTCACCTATTCCCGCAATGTCGATGGTGTCTTATGCTGCCGGTTCGCGTTACCTCTCTTTGTTGGGCGGCGTGTGTATGAGTTTTTATGATTGGTATTGCGATTTGCCGCCAGCAAGTCCACAGACATGGGGTGAGCAGACGGATGTACCGGAAAGTGCTGACTGGTACAATTCCGGATTTATTATGATGTGGGGTTCCAACGTGCCGCAAACGCGCACGCCGGATGCACATTTTATGACGGAAGCGCGCTACAAGGGTGCGCAAATTGTTACTGTTTGTCCGGATTATTCTGAAGCCGCAAAGTTTGCTGATATCTGGATGAACCCAAAGCAGGGTACCGATGCTGCGCTGGGTATGGCGCTGGGGCATGTGATACTGAAAGAATTTCATCTCGATCGCACATGCGAATATTTTGATGATTATACGCGTACATATTCCGATATGCCGTTTCTTGTCATGTTGGAAGAGCGGGATGGCAAGCACATACCGGGGCGTATGCTGCGGGCCTCTGATTTTGAAGATGGTCTTGGTGAGGATAACAATCCTGACTGGAAAACTGTCGCTTTTGATGAGAAGACGGGGGATGTTTTTGCACCACTAGGGACGATTGGTCACCGTTGGGGCGATCAGGGTAAATGGAATATTGCACCGGGTGAGCAGAAGATGCAAAAAACGCTTCTGGGTAGCCATGACGATGTGTTGCCAGTTGCTTTCCCGTATTTTGCGGGCGCTGTGCACGAGCATGAATACTTCGAAAATGATGATCGTGGCGGTTTCATGACACATAACCTGCCGGTTAAAAAGATTAAAACCAAGGATGGCGAAGTGTCTGTGGCTACAGTATTTGATTTGCTGTGTGCTAATTACGGCCTTGATCGCGGGTTAGGTGGTGATGACGTTGCTAAATCATATGATGATGATGCTCCTTACACACCAGCATGGCAGGAAAAAATTACCGGTGTTTCGCGTGAGAAGGTCATTCAGGTTGCGCGTGCTTTTGCAAAAAATGCGGAAACGACCAAGGGTAAATCAACCATCATCATTGGTGCGGCGATGAACCATTGGTATCACATGGACATGAATTACCGTGCCTGTATAAACATGTTGATTTTTTGTGGTTGTGTCGGGCAATCGGGCGGTGGCTGGGCTCATTACGTGGGGCAGGAAAAACTTCGACCGCAGCCGGGTTGGTTGCCTTTGGCCTTTGCTCTTGATTGGAATAGACCGCCACGCCAACAGAACAGCACATCGTTTTTCTATGCGCACACTGATCAATGGCGCTATGAAACATTGAAGCTTGATGAGATTTTGTCGCCGATAGCAGATAAATCAAAGTGGAAAGGCAGTTTGATTGACTGCAATATTCGTTCGGAACGTATGGGCTGGTTGCCTTCTGCGCCACAGCTTGAAACAAATCCGTTTGATATTGTAAAGAAAGCTGAGGCAGCAGGAAAGGATCCTGTTGAGTATGCTACGGAACAATTGAAATCGGGAGATTTGAAGCTTTCTTGTGAAGACCCGGATAACCCTGCGAATTGGCCGCGCAATATGTTCGTTTGGCGGTCTAATTTATTAGGTTCTTCTGGTAAGGGGCATGAATACTTTTTGAAGCACTTGCTGGGCACGCAACATGGTGTGCAGGGCAAGGACCTGGGCGCAGAAGGAAAGCGTGACGCCACTGAAGTTGTTTGGCACGATGAAGCGCCGGAAGGTAAGCTTGACCTGTTGGTCACACTTGATTTCCGCATGTCTACGACTTGTATGTATTCGGATATCGTATTGCCGACGGCAAGCTGGTACGAGAAGAATGATCTTAATACATCTGATATGCATCCGTTTATTCACCCTCTTTCCGAAGCTGTTGCACCGGTTTGGCAAAGCAAATCGGATTGGGAGATTTACAAGGGATTGGCAAAAAAAGTTTCTGAGCTTGCGGTCGGTCATCTGGGTGTTGAGAAAGAGATCGTGCTAACACCAATCATGCATGACAGTCCGGGTGAATTAGCGCAGCCAGTTGATGTTAAAGACTGGAAGCGTGATGAATGCGATTTGATTCCAGGGAAGACAGCTCCGGCTATGAAGGTTGTAGAACGTGATTACCCTAACCTTTATAAGCGCTTTACAACTCTTGGGCCGCTTCTTGAAAAGCTTGGTAATGCTTGCAAGGGTATGGCTTGGGATACGGCGGATGAAGTTGATTTTCTTAAGAAGCTTAATGGAACGACTGAAGGGCGCGCAAAAATTGAAAGCGATATTGATGCTTGTGAAGTGATTTTATCGCTTGCTCCTGAAACGAACGGCGAGGTTGCGGTTAAGTCATGGGCGGCGTTGTCGAAAACAACAGGACGCGACCATACACATCTTGCAAAACCTAAGGAAGATGAAAAGATACGATTCCGTGATTTGCAGTCACAGCCACGAAAAATTATTTCTTCGCCGATTTGGAGTGGGATTGAGTCAGAACATGTGACTTATAATGCCGGGTATACAAACGTTCACGAATATATTCCGTGGCGTACCCTTACGGGACGACAGCAGCTTTATCAGGATCATGAATGGATGCGTGCTTTTGGTGAAATGTTGGTGACGTATAAGCCACCGATTAATACGGGCACCGTACAAATGATGCTTGATAAGCATGGCGATGAATCACCGACTATATTGCTGAATTTTATTACGCCGCACCAGAAATGGGGCATTCACTCGACTTATTCTGATAATTTGCACATGTTGACACTTAATCGCGGTGGTCCGGTAGTGTGGGTAAGCGAAACGGATGCTAATAAAATTGGCATTAAGGACAATGACTGGTTGGAGGTGTTCAACAGTAATGGCGCTATTGTGGCCCGTGCAGTTGTAAGTCAGCGTGTTAATGAAGGCATGATGCTCATGTATCATGCGCAGGAAAAAACAATTAATACACCCGGTAGCCAGATTACGCAGGCGCGCGGAGGTATTCACAATTCTGTGACACGTGCAACCGTGAAGCCAACACATATGATTGGTGGTTACGCACAGCAATCTTACGGATTCAATTATTACGGCACAGTGGGCTCAAACCGCGATGAATTTGTTGTTGTTCGCAAGATGGCAAAAGTTGACTGGATGGATGAACCAACCGGCACGGAGGCAGCATAATGAAAGTACGGGCACAAATTGGAAAAGTCCTAAATCTGGATAAGTGCATTGGTTGCCACACTTGTTCGGTTACATGTAAGAACGTCTGGACGTCACGAGAGGGCGTTGAATATGCATGGTTTAACAATGTTGAAACCAAACCCGGAATCGGCTATCCGATGGAATGGGAAAATCAAGATAAGTGGAACGGTGGATGGGTACGCAAGGCCAATGGAAAGATTCATCCAAAAATTGGCGGACGTTGGCGTGTGTTAGCAAATATTTTTGCTAACCCTGATTTGCCGCAGATTGATGATTATTACGAGCCATTCACTTTTGATTACGAGAACCTGCAGAAGGCCCCAGAATCAAAGGCGATGCCTGTGGCGCGTCCGCGCTCGCTGATTTCTGGTGAGCGGATGGAGAAAATAAAGTGGGGGCCGAACTGGGAAGAAATTCTTGGTACCGAATTTGAATCCCGTAAGCGTGATTATAACTTCAAGGACATTGAAAAAGAAATTTACGGCCAGTTTGAAAATACATTTATGATGTATTTGCCGCGTTTGTGTGAGCATTGCTTGAACCCGACCTGTGTGGCGGCTTGTCCGTCTGGCTCGATTTACAAGCGTGAGGAAGACGGAATTGTTCTGGTTGACCAAGACAAATGTCGTGGCTGGCGTATGTGTATATCAGGGTGCCCCTATAAAAAAATCTACTATAACTGGAAGAGCGGTAAGGCAGAGAAATGTACTTTCTGTTATCCGCGCATTGAAAATGGCGAGCCGACGGTTTGCTCGGAAACTTGTGTTGGGCGTATTCGTTACCTAGGTGTCATGCTGTATGATGCAGATCGGATTGAGGAAGCTGCAAGCTCTGAGGATGTTAAAGATCTTTATGATGCTCAGCTTGATATTTTCCTAGACCCGCATGACCCAAAAGTGATTGAACAGGCGCGTAAGGACGGTATTCCTGAAAACTGGATTACAGCTGCGCAACAATCACCTGTATATAAAATGGCGATGGACTGGAAAGTAGCATTTCCGTTGCACCCGGAGTATCGCACGTTGCCTATGGTTTGGTATATTCCGCCGCTTTCACCAATTAAAGCGGCTGCGGAGGATGGAAAGATTCCAATGATGGATGATGGCATTATTCCAGATATACAATCGCTGCGTATTCCCGTGAAATATCTCGCTAATCTTCTGACGGCAGGTAAGGAAGAGCCCGTGATTCTTGCTTTAAAGCGTATGATCGCTATGCGTCATTACATGCGCAGTGTTCATATTGAAGATAAACCAGATACGCGCGCTCTTGAGCAAACAGACCTGTCCGTTGAAATGGTAGAGGACATGTATAAAATTATGGCGCTTGCTAACTATGAGGATCGCTATGTGATTCCTACCGGCCATAAGGAAGAAGCGCTGGATGCTTACGGTGAAAGTGGCGGTTGCGGGTTTACATTTGGTAATGGTTGTTCATCACATAGCAATAGTAAGTCGGATATGTTTGAATCGGAAAAGACATGGCGCGGGCGCAGTGGATCCGGTAAAGACAACCGTGTGAATGCGCTTTTTACAAAAGAATTGTTGGTGGATCAAAGTGCGTCTGGCTGCGGATCAGGTGGTTGCGGTGATGGCGGATGCGGGACAAAGAATGATAATAAAACGAAATCTTGTTCGGAGGTTGCAGAATGACTTTGACATTAAAAGCACTGGGTATTTTGCTTACCTACCCTTCGGCAGAATTGCTGACAGCTAAAGACGAGATTAAAACTGTTTTAAAGGCAGAGGGGTGGATTTCTAAAAGCACTGTGCGTGCAGTAGAGCGTTTTCTTGATAGTGCGGCAAAGAAGGATATTTACGACCTACAGGAAGATTATGTGGCGTTATTTGATCGTACCCCCTCACTGTGCTTGCATATGTTTGAGCATGTACATGGCGATTCCCGTGATCGAGGGCAAGCGCTGGTAGAGCTTGATACGCTTTATCGTGAGGTTGGATTAGAAAATGTATCCGATCATACGCCGGACTATCTACCTTTGTTTCTTGAGTATTTATCGTTGCTGTCACCGGAGCAGGCACGGGAAAATCTGGATGGTGCCGTTGATGTTATCGCTGTTATTGGCGAGAGATTGAAAAAGAGAGAAAGCGGTTATGCCGTCATATTCGATGGTTTGTGCGAGGCCGCTGCGCGCAAGCCAGATATAAATAAGATTCAAAGTGCCTTGAAGTTGAATGAAGGGCATGAGCTTTCGCAAGAAGAAATGGATGAGGCCTGGGAACAACAGTTTGCCTTTGACGGTGTTAAGGATGACAACGGAGGCGGTTGTCCCAAGGCGGATCAAATGCTGAAAAGAATGGAGGCAGGGTCATGAATTTTGATTTTAATTTTTTTCTGTTCCAGATTTTACCGTATATATCGTTATCGATACTGCTTCTGGGCAGTGTTGTGCGCTTTGATCGCGATCCATATAGCTGGCGCTCGAAATCCAGCCAGTTATTGCGTAAAAAACAAATGGTGTGGGGAAGCAATTTGTTCCATATTGGTATTTTGGTTGTGCTGATGGGGCATGTTGTTGGCCTTTTGACCCCCATTGCCGTATTTGATTTTATTGGTATATCTCATGGTTTCAAACAAATCATGGCGATGAGCGTTGGCGGTATTGCCGGTGTCATGTGCCTTGTTGGACTTTTGATGTTAATCCACCGTCGTTTATTTGACCCACGGATACGTGCGACGAGTTCATTTGCTGATATTGGTGTTCTTTTTTTACTGTTAGCACAGTTGCTGTTGGGTCTGTTTACTATCACCGTATCTATGCAGCATCTGGATGGACATGAAATGCTAAATTTCATGGAGTGGGCACAACATATTGTGACATTTAGAGGTGGAGCCGCAGAATTTGTACGCGATGTTCATTTGGCTTTTAAGCTACACCTGATATTAGGTATGCTTATTTTCATCATATTTCCGTTTACGCGTCTTGTTCATATTTGGAGCGCGCCGATGTTTTACGTTTTACGTCGGCAATACCAGATTGTTCGTCGAAGAGAGGTGTGATGTGATCCAAGCTCCTGGAGTTACCGTTAATGGCGTAGCAATAACGCCAGAACAGATTGGTGCTGAAGTGCAGTATCATCCTTCTGAAAATCTTCCTGATGCTAAATATAGAGCTATGCAGGCTCTGGTTATACGAGAGTTGCTTCTTCAAAAAGCATCCAGTATGGGGTTGTATAATCGTGGTGACACCTCAAAGGATGCAGATGAGGTCATTGAAAGCCTTCTCGAGCGTGAGATTCATGTTCCCGAGCCTGATCATGATGAATGTGAGAGGTATTATAAGAACAATAAAGGGAAGTTTCATACGGCACCTTTGTTTGAAGCATCTCATATTTTTTACCCAGCACTGCCACAGGATTGCGAAGCAAGGGATTCTGCTTTTGATCGCGCAAAGGCATCTCTTAAAAAAATTAAAGACAATCCAGACCTATTTGAATCAATAGCACGGGCTGAATCAGCTTGTTCTTCTGCTCAAATGGGTGGGTTTTTAGGGCAAATTAGTAAAGGGCAGACGGTGCCTGCTTTTGAAAAAGCACTTATGTTGATGGCAGAAGGCGATGTTTCGTCTGAGCCAGTAGAGACGGAGGTTGGCTATCATATTATCCATGTTCACAAGAGAGCAAATGGTAAGCCGCTACCCGCAGAAACAGCAGCTAAATGGGTTTCTGATTATTTAAAAAGAGAAAGCTGGCAGCGTGCATTTAAGCAGTATATCCAGATACTTGCTGGTGAGTCGGAGATAAGCGGATTTCGGTTGAAGGCTTCTGAGACACCTTTGGTACAGTAATGTACGGCTCTATTGTCTTTAGGTCGGATGTTTATATTATAAAGGCGCATTATTATTGCTTTGTAAAACTTCCTTTTTGAGGTTTGCTATCTTTAAATGCTTCTCTCTTCATAATGCTGCTGAAGCACTCCATGCAAGAGCTGTTAGGGCTTGCACTATAATTATTTTGTGACATGAAGGGGCAATTCAGACAGCTTTTGTAATTAACCAGCGTCAT
>Ga0055584_100007931_pt1 | contig 10402 bp, 5 predicted proteins | sample OSDHelmetaG_FD_58716 | JGI IMG/M metagenome (GOLD analysis project Ga0055584, IMG submission 58716) | Pelagic marine sediment microbial communities from the LTER site Helgoland, North Sea, for post-phytoplankton bloom and carbon turnover... | ecosystem: Environmental > Aquatic > Marine >...
ACTGTAATTCTATATCAGGATTTAACTATTAACCTGTCAACTTATTTTAGGACGATACACTCTTATCAATCCTACCAAAACGTTCATTCAATTATTCAATAATTCTATTATTCAATAATTAACACCGGTACAGAATACGTATCACCTTCGTGTTTCAAAAGAATCATATACGCGCCTGCTGTCTCAATTTTTGTATTGAGGTGAATCAAACCGTTGCTTATGGTTTCGTTTTCAAATACAACCCGACCATATAGGTCAACCATTTGAATTCGCACCGTTCCATCTAAATCAGATTGTATGGAAAAAGAACCTGAGTTCGGATTTGGATAAAGCTTGATGTTTTTAGTCTGGAAATCAAGAACCGACACATTCGCTCCTCGGATGTCCAAAGAAGATTCGCACGTACAGCCCGCAGAATTTATCACTTGGAGTACGACAGTAAAGCTGTCTTCAGTGCTATAATCATGCGTTGGGTTTGCATCAGACGATGAATCGCCATCACCGAAGTACCATTTGTAGGATGCATATCCACTGCTGTCTGCGTTAAAGACAACGTCTCTCGCTGGCCAGGTATAGCTATAATCAAAGCCACAGTGTGGTAAGGCGTGTATCGTGATGTTTTTGTTCTTTCGATCTGTACAACCGACACTGTTTTCCAAAATTAAGGATGCTAAAAATGTTGTAGTGACATCAACGTCATATTGGTGGTTTGGACTTGTAGCATTAGATGTATCACCGTCTCCAAATCTCCATGAATACGTCGTATTGGCAACTCCTGGATCTGATTTGTCTTCGAAAGCTGTGGTCTCACCAATACAAATTCCGTCTATTTCGAAATCGGCAGTAGGTGTTTCCAAAACTGTTATTACCGATTGCTGAACAGATGTACAATTGGCGCTCGATGCTGTTAGCGACACGGTGTAATCACCCTGTGAAGCGTAATCAGCAAGTCCATTGGTATCCGTACTCATCGATCTGTTTCCAAAATTCCATTGGTATGAGAGACCTGTGCCGATTGATTGATTGATAAAGGGTTCAATGGCGTTCAAACAATAATTTGTAGCGTCAAATAGGGCTACGGTTTCTTCAATGAGAATGGTGTCATATGCAATGACTTTACAACCATTGTCATCACGCACTTCCAAACCAGCTATCATAGGCTCGGATTTAGTTGCAATGTTATATGCCGTATCTTTTTTATACGGTCGGTAAAAACCAAAGTCCCATTTAAACCAGGTGATAGACGTTGGATGCGATGTGGTATTAATAAACATCACTGTATCGTCGTGACAAGCGTTTTCATATCTAAAGCTTGGTTCTGGATTTTTATAAATCTCAATCGTGTCGACATCCGTCGATTTACAATTGGTCCCAAGATCTGTGGCGGTTAAGTTGATATACACATTTTGAACTTCATTTAAACTGAGTTGTGGTTCAAATTCTGTGGAAGTAATGGCATTGGTTTGCTGATCACCTGTGATTGTCCAGTCGAAGCGCACTTTTCGTGAAGTATCTGATAGATTGTCGATAATGATGTCCGCACCTTGGCACACCGATTTAGACGTGAATTTGGCTTTGGAGACTTCAACAGGTGATATAAAGATCTTTGTCTTTGATTCACAACCTGTTTTGTAATACGCCTTTAATTCTATGCTGAAATAGTACTGTAAATCTTTCAGTGGAAGTCTTAAATCAGTCGTTGTTTCCTGTATATCATAAGGTTGGATATCCCATTCATATAGCAAAGTTTGCGACTTATCGGCATTTACCGTGTTATTAGTCACCACCAATGTGTCGTTAAAGCCCTTGCAAAACTCAGTTTGACTTGGTGTAAACTTAGCCTCTGGTTGTGCGTTGAGCGTAAAAACCAATGTATCGTAAAACACCTTGTTACACACAGAGGTTTGAAGCTCTATGGTTGTTTGTCCGAATTGGGTAAAGGACTTCTGAATTGACAGTTGAGAACTGGTATCGCTTGTACCGTATTTCCAAGAAACACTTCTACTTGGGTCGCCAATAGACGCAAATTTTTGTGTCGCTGGTAAGTGTGTACATCGTGTGCTTGGCCCAACGATACCGTGGTCAAAGTTGGTTAACTTCACCGTTGTGTCAATGATGCCAACAGCATCCCACGCATCCCAAACCATTTGAAGTTCTTTACCGCAAGTGCCGTATAAATCTTTGGTTGCTTTTAACGTGAAGCTAGCCATATCTGCAAATTGGGTGTTTGGCGTAACGTAATAAAACATCGCTCTAAACATAATTTGAATGGCGGTGTCTCTACCTAAACCTGGGATGTTGTACACCACACCGTTGTCATTGGTTCCGGTATCGCCTTCAACCATCATGTAAAACCAGTAGTTTTGAACTTCTCCATTGTTGTGGCAACCACCAGCCCAGTACTGCCCTTTGTAAGTATCAGGGTGGTTCATTGCTTTAGGTGTTTTCATGTTCCGGATGCCACCTCTGGAAACCCAAACTTCTTCACCTAACAACCAGTTTGATTTGCTCGTGTCCTCGTAATACTCCAACACACTTCCGCTAATGTCGGCAAACGACTCATGAAGCATGCAGGATTCACCAGAATACACTAGGCCTGCATTTTCATCGGCGATGCCATGACCAAATTCATGACCAATAACGTCGATCGACGCGCATGGATTTAGACTGGTTGTTTTGGCAACCAGAAACGTGGCATAATTCCCAGCCAAATTCCAAAAAGCATTTCCGCTTCCACCAAAATTCAATACACTGGTGATGGAATCTCCATTGTTGGCATAACTGTCCCAACCAAAAGTGGTATCCATAAATGTATGCAGCAAATCCACCGCATAATGCACGTCGCCAGCGATTTCTTTACCGCTGGTATTCCAGTTGTTGTCTGTATCTGTTACGTAATCACCTAGTCTAGAGTCGTAGGTGTTAATGGGTTTTGCATTTTGCTTCATTCTGAAGCTATTGGAACCTAAAAAGTCTGTCGTAACAGGCTTTGTACCTCTGTAAAAGGTTTTTGCCGTACCAACGGAATCACTGTGAATTAACTGTGGCTCTATTCGGGTCAATATGTTTTCAGACGGATTAAAGAACACATAATCATCGCGTTCATGGTTTGGAGATTGTAGTCTGAACCGAAACGCATATTGGATATTGGTAAGGTCGTGGGTTGGACAATACAGTCCGTGGGCATTTTGTGCTTCGTCGACAAAAGTCCAAGTAGCATATTCTGGAAATTGTGTTAAAAATTGTCGCTTTGCCTCTGAATACGTAGTGGTGGTAAGTGTTACAGATGTGTTGTAAACTTCTCCGTTAAACGACTCAACGATGCCTTCTTTAAGATGTACATTGAGTATGCCATGCATCACCTCTAAGCCATTGATGCTTTGTTGGTAACGAATATGGGTAAAACCAACTTTGTCGGTTGAACGTTTAATTTCTTTGAATGCGACTTTTGTATTGTTGAAGTATTGTGTTTTGAACTGATCGAGAAAGGGATTCTCTGTCCATTGATGCTGGGAAGTAAGCTCACCATACCACGGAATGTTATTCCCGGTATTTAATTTTACTGAACTAAAATCAAATGATTGACTTTGACCATAACTGGAGAAAGTGATTAGTAGTAAAGCAAAAATCAAAGATGAGAAACGGGTCAAGTTTTTCATATTTGAAATGTAATGAATTATTCCCAAAACCGCCCTATGTCAGGTCATGGATAGCAGAATCGTGACAATAGCCATACTGATGTTACGCTCTAATTTTTGATTATGTAGGGAGCCACCAACACAACTTCTTCACGATCTACGCGTACTTGACCAGGTAAAGCGCCTTTGAATTTACGTACGTATTTCGGACTTGTATAAATAACCGCAGCAAGGGTGTCATGTTGATTTTTAGAAAAACGAGCAGCTAAAGACGCAGCAAATTCTAAGGCTTCTTTGCTTACTTTTCTGTTTTCTCTGTTCTTTAACAAAACGTGCGAACCCGCTACACCCCTGGCATGTAGCCAAAGGTCATTCTTGTGCGCAAGTTTTAGCAGTGCATCATTATGCTTCGCACTTTTCCCAACCCATATCTCGTAATCCTGGAAAGTGAAAAGTCGATAAGGAAGTTGGTGATTGCTTTTGGCCGCATCATCGGATTTTGTTTTGACCTTTTCGAATGATTGTAAACTGCGGTAATTGTCTGTTTGTTCTATGGCTTCTTTTTCCTTTTCAAGCGCTTCCAACTGTTTAATGATACCAGTTTGTAGTTTTTTGTTATGGGCGATTTCAACGTGGACGTTTTTCGATTTCTGGTAGTACCGCTCCGCATTTTTTTGAGCTGTTAGATTTTCTTTTAAGCGGATATCGATGTCTTTGTTTGTATAAAAATTAAACAACGTGACTTCTGTCGCTTTCGCTGGAATAACATGCAAGTTGGCCATTATTACATCGGCAATTTCCTTGAGGCTATCTCCTTCGGTGAGTTTTGTTAAGTGCTTATCTATTTTGACTTTTCGCGACCTGAGTTTCTTAATGTCTTTGTTGATTCTAGAAAGTAAGCTGGTCTTTAACGCGTCAAATCGGTCATGGGCCATGTACAACTTGCCGAAATCATGTTGTGCTTTCCCAATGTCCGAGTAAGTCTCAATAATTTCGTCTGTAGGGAACAAGGTCAGCGAATACTCGTTTTGCTCCGACTTACAAACGTATATTGGTCTAGCGACCAACGCTGTTGTGTATTGCAACCATGCGTCTTTTTGATTTGAAGATGTAACGAAGGATTGCTTTTGTAAGTCAGTTATGATATCGTTTGTGACAAACGGATTGTTTTTTTGGAAGGCCAAGGCATCTGTATAAAACTCGACTTCTCGATTTTTTAGGTCAATAGTTTCAGGTGGTTGAAGCGTTTTGAAATGGTCGATTACGCTAGAGCCTTTTGTGATGAGAACACCGCTTCTACGGCCATAACACTGTATATGTAATACCAACTTTCCTATGAAAAATTGAAAACCTCGGTCGTTCTCATATGGTTTTACAGATTTTACTTCTTTGCCAACTAATGCTGCACATTGTGTTTGTACATTCTTTTTAGGGAAATGGTCAGCCTCGGGTAATAAGAAAAAAGTGTGTTGTTTATAAAATCGAATCGATAGATAGAAGTCATTGCTGAACAGCAGATGTAAATCAGTAGGAGAGGTGCTCACACATTGAACAAGCTTTTGATGCAAACAGATGTCATGCAAATAATCCGCATACCGCTTTAAAATAAATGCGTTATTGTGCATGATGCAAGTATTAGTAATCTCCGAAAACGTCTGTCAGTGCCTCGCAGCCGTCTTCTGTGATTAAAATCGTGTGTTCATATTGAGCCGATAGTCCGCCGTCAATGGTGCGTGCCGTCCAACCGTCAACTGCATCTACCTTGCTTCGTGCCTTTCCAATATTGATCATTGGTTCAATGGTGAAAATCATGCCTGGGCGCATTCGTTTTCCTGTGTTTTTATGTGCGATGTGACTCACTTCTGGATCTTCGTGAAACTGCAATCCAACGCCGTGCCCACAAAACTCATATACTACACTATAGCCTTTTTCATGGGCGTATTCAGAAATTTCATAACCAATATTACCAAATCGGCTTCCGGGATAACATTCCTTTAAACCAATGCGTAAACATTCTTTGGTAACCGCCATTAATTCCTTTGCTTCATCAGAGACATTCCCAACTTCGTACATTCTACAGGTGTCGCCGTAATAACCGTCAAGGATGGTCGTGACGTCGATATTTAAAATATCACCGTCTTTTAGTTCATAGTCGTTTGGAACACCATGGCATATTACGTCGTTTACCGACGTACAGATATGGCCACTGAAGGGTTGAACACCATGCCCTTTATAACCTCTTGTGGCTGAAGTGGCATTGTGTTTTTTCATAAAATCGGCTGCAATCGTATCTAATTCCTTGGTCGTGATTCCGGGTTTTACGAAATCATCAAGGTGTTTCAAACACGTTGCCGCCAATTGGGAACTTTTACGAATTCCTTCGATTTGTTTAGGTGTTTTAATTTTTATCGCCATAAAGTGGCGCAAAGGTATGTTTTATTGTGTTTTAGAATAATGACTAGCAGTATTGTCATTCTCTCTCTATATGGGAAAATTGTCCACATATGGTATGAAAACAACGACCTGTAAATGAGAGAAACTGAGTTAACTGTCAGAATTACAGCGTTTTGTGTGCGTTGGTATGATTTTTACATGTGAATAGATACTACTCGCATGTTATGAATTATTATTCTACGTCATTACAATTTAATCCCACTATTCATTCTTTTCAGCAGTTTAAGTCTGTTGAGCCAATTAAAGCCATCAACTTAAAAGCACATGTCAAGCTTGGTTTTAGCCAACGAATGCGCACTATCTTAATTTATAGAGCGTTGCCAACCAATGCCATCATGATGCCGTTGTTGATGAATGAATTAATGAAATATGTTGGGTAGGAGTAAGGCAAAGCAAAGAAATACAAAGACACTAATTCGCATTAGTTATATCAATTAGCGTAGAGTCGTGAGACTTACGTAGTTAAAGTAGAAAGAGCACGGCAATGCCGTGCTCTTGTGTTTTAAGGTTTTTACAACGTCAAACCGTGCTCGTCTCTTGTTTTGATTGCAATGTCATATCCTGCATCTGCATGTCGAATCACACCCATAGCTGGATCATTGTGTAACACACGTCGAATACGTTCGTGTGCATCGTCAGTACCGTCGGCAACAATCACCATTCCGGCATGTAAGCTGTAACCCATACCTACGCCTCCGCCATGATGAAAGCTTACCCAACTAGCTCCACCGGCTGTATTGATTAATGCATTCAAAATTGGCCAATCCGCAACAGCATCACTACCGTCTTTCATCGCTTCGGTTTCTCTGTTTGGAGAGGCAACCGATCCTGTATCTAAATGGTCACGTCCAATAACAATAGGAGCGGAGACTTCTCCGTTTTTTACCATTTCGTTAAAGGCAAGGGCCGCTTTTTCGCGTTCGCCCATTTTTAACCAACAAATACGAGATGGTAAACCTTGGAAAGCAATACGCTCTTTCGCCATGTCTAACCAACGCAATAGTCCAGTGTTGTTTGGAAATAATTCTTTAAGCTTTTCGTCTAATTTATAAATATCATTTTCATCCCCGCTAAGCGCGACAAATCTGAATGGTCCTGAGCCTTCACAGAACAACGGACGAATATAGGCTGGCACAAAACCAGGAAAGTCAAACGCATTTGTAACACCATTTGCCAGTGCCTGACCACGAATGTTGTTACCGTAATCGAAGGTGATGGCACCACGTTTTTGTAATTCCAACATCAACTCGACATGGGTACACATCGAAGCAAGTGACTGCTTACAGTATTCATCTGGGTCAGCTTCTCGAAGCTTGTTGGCTTCTTCAACACTCAATCCCTCTGGAAAATATCCTACCAGTTCATCGTGCGCTGATGTTTGATCCGTTAAGGTATCAGGTGTAATGTTGCGTTCGACCATTCTTTTTAACAAGTCGATGGCATTACAAACGACACCAATAGAAATGGCTTCTCCATTCTTAGCAGCTTCAACTGCCCAATCAATGCCCTCATCAATATTGGAAGTCATTTTGTCGAGATACCGAGTTTCTAAACGTTTAGTTACCCGCCATTCTTCCATTTCTGCCGCCAAGGCAACGCCTTCGTTCATGGTAATGGCTAGTGGCTGTGCGCCACCCATTCCTCCTAATCCTGCGGTTACGTTTATCTTGCCTTTTAAAGAGCCATTGTAATGAATTTTTGCCAGTGACAAATATGTTTCATAGGTGCCTTGAACAATGCCTTGTGATCCAATATAAATCCAACTTCCAGCCGTCATTTGGCCATACATCATCAAGCCTTTTTTCTCTAATTCATTGAAATGCTCCCAATTGGCCCATTTACCCACCAAATTAGAATTGGCAATAATGACTCTTGGGGCATCTTTGTGCGAACGTAGAATCCCAACTGGCTTACCCGATTGAACAAGTAAGGTCTCATTCTCTTCAAGTGTTTTTAACGCATTTAATATACCATCAAGAGATTCCCAGTTACGCGCTGCTTTCCCTCGACCGCCATATACAATCAGGTCTTCAGGTCTTTCCGCCACGTCAGGGTCAAGGTTATTTTGCAACATTCTGTACGCTGCTTCTTGTACCCAACCTTTTGTATTTAATGTATTTCCAGTAGGTGATTTAATCACTCTGCTTTTTGATGATGTCATGTTTCAGTATTATGCGCCAAAATTACAATAGGGTTTGCAATTAACAATTGGCTTTTAGCGATTAGCAATGTATAATTACACTACGCGTCATTCAGAAGTTCGACGGTAGGAGAACTGAAGAATCGCATTTGGCTATTGGCGATTAGCTGTTGGCTGTTGGCGATGTACGATTTTGCTACGCGTCATTCAGAACATCCGAGGTTACGAGGATGTGAAGAATCTCATTTGGCTATTGGCGATTAGCTGTTGGCGATGTACGATTTTGCTACGCGTCATTCAGAAGTTCAAGGTTAAGAGAACTGAAGAATCTCCATGGCCTTCAATAGTCTGCCAGGTCTAATCCCCAACCTGAAACACATATTGCATTCAAAATTTCCCATTATCAGCTATTTTTGTTTATGACCAAATTGCTTGAAATACAGATAAAGCGAAATAAAGGAGTAATATTTTCAGTTGTTGGAATTTTGGCATCTTCTCTATTTACAACATTCGACTCCAGTGTGTACGCTCAAACACAAATCGGCCAAGATATTGACGGTGAATCAGCCGGAAATTTTTCAGGACATTCTATTTCTTTAAACCAAGATGGGTCTACAGTTGCTATTGCAGCAATAGGGAACACCGATATAGGCACAAACGCAGGACAAGTAAAGGTTTACTCATTTACCGATGATATATGGAACCAAAAAGGTTCTGACCTCAATGGTAATACACTGGACAACCTCGGAGCTTCAGTTTCGTTAAGTAACGATGGAAATATAATAGCAATTGGTGCTCCACAAGTTACTCTAAAAGAAAATTTGAATGGATATGTACGTTTGCTAAGATATGACAATGGTGCTTGGAGTCAGATTGGTAGAGATATAATTGGCGAATCTCCTGGTGACCAGTGCGGAATGTCAGTATCATTAAGTGGAGACGGAAATACTATAGCTGTCGGTGCGCGCAATAACAGTGGTAATGGACAATATGCTGGCCATGTTAGGGTATATACAAACCTAAATGGAGATTGGACACAAGTTGGATCAGATATTGATGGAGAATCAGCAGGCGATCACTCTGGATGGAGAATATCATTGAGTTCTGATGGAAATATAGTAGCAATTGGAGCGAACAGGAATAGCGACGGTGGCAATTCTGCTGGCCATGTTAGAGTTTACAAAAATATGGGTGGCAGATGGACGAAACTAGGATCAGATATTGACGGGCTGAATGAAGGAGATGCTTCAGGAAGTTCTGTCTCTTTAAGTAGTGATGGCACTGTTCTTGCCATTGGGTCACCGAATAATTCAGGAGCTAGAAGCTTAGCAGGACGTGTGCGAGTTTTTAAATATAAAAATGAAACTTGGACACAGCTAGGCACAGACATTGAAGGTGAAGCGGTTGGAGAGCATTTTGGGTGGTCTGTATCATTAAATGACAGCGGTAGTTTAATCGCAATTGGAGCTATTGCAAACAACGATAACGGAAATTGGGCTGGACAAGTTAGACTATATAAGTATAAAAACGACATCTGGAACCAGATTGGTTCAAATATTAATGGGGAAGGAGACAATGATCAATTTGGAGGATCGGTTTCACTAAGTGGTTGTGGTAACACCTTGGCAATAGGAGCACAATACAACGATGGTAATGGGACGAACGCTGGTCACGTGAGGGTATATGACATTTTTGGTATTCCCACTAAGCAAGACTCAATAGTAACAAGCTTTATTCAAGTTTATCCTAACCCGATTTTGAATGAAATAAGTATTGAGGTGGATTCAAGTTTAATTGGAACTTCATTTATCTTTTATAACGCAAAAGCACAAGTTGTGTTTGAAGGACAAATAGCTTCTAATCGCAATTCTTTAGAAGTTGAACATTTGGCAGCAGGTGTGTACGTACTCCAATTTGGTATTGATCTTGAATGCAGATTAAAAGTTATTAAGTTTTAGGGCTTAAGCTTTCCTACTTCTCAAGCAGAAGTTGGATTTACTAGAGATGATCAACACACTAAGGTTACATTCATAATTCTCCATACAATTTGGAATAAGTGAATGGTAGTTGGGGTAATCAATGAATAATAGAATTATTGAATCATTATGCTTGTATCGTCCTAAAATAAGTTGACAGGTTAATAGTTAAATCCTGATATAGAATTACAGTT
>Ga0055584_100007932_pt1 | contig 10398 bp, 11 predicted proteins | sample OSDHelmetaG_FD_58716 | JGI IMG/M metagenome (GOLD analysis project Ga0055584, IMG submission 58716) | Pelagic marine sediment microbial communities from the LTER site Helgoland, North Sea, for post-phytoplankton bloom and carbon turnover... | ecosystem: Environmental > Aquatic > Marine >...
GCCGATTGACGCACATCTGGCGGAGAGGTGACTAAGTGCTGCCTAACCATTTGCGGCAAGTTGTTCCTTTAAGTAGCTGGACGCGTCTACCGACGCGCCCCCGTTGCAGGCGTTATGGCGCTTAGTTCTGGCTTATGGCGCACCTAGGCTGGTAATGCTTAATCGATGAGCGTTACGGTAATTTCACCGTTGGCACCCAGCGGCGATACATCCAGTTTTACGCCCATGACTTCGGCATAGGCCATGTAGCGTGGAATAATGTAATTGTTGTGGACCTCCTCTTCCGTCAGGTTTGCAAAGATGCCGACCTTCTGACTGGCCTCCATCACTCGACTGAATGGCGTCGTATAAGTAACACTGGTTGGGCTATTCCATTGCAGCTCATCGACCAGCTGAAAGAAACAAGTGGTTTGCTCGAAGATCGCCATAAGTGCAAAATCTTCGCGACCGGTCATCTTTATCGCGCTGCCAATTCGTTTCATCATGTATTCCGTGGTCTTGACATCAACTTCGACCAACTGCTCATACATATCAGTCTCTTTGGCAAACGATACGGCCGTCAGATGAAGTTTAACCAACGCATCGTTATATTCATGCTGGTATGACGCATTGTGATTCATCGTTTTGACTGCCGTCAGAATATAGCGGCCCAGCGCTTCATCGCTCGATTTGGACAGATCAAGCTTGCCATCCAGTTCCTGAACCAGAGCAACAATGCCCTGACCCAGCTCCGCCTCTTTGCCTTCAAGGCCCGTCTTATGGTCCAGGCGGTCCTGCATAAAAGCTTCCATCTTCTTAGGGTCTTTCATAGCTTCTTTGATTGCCGCATTGTGACCGCTGGCCATCGCGCACGAACTTATGAGCACAAAAATTACTGACGTAACTATTTGGCCAAAGAATAGCTTCTTCATGATGCATCTCCGTTGCCGTCCTAGCCTGTAGAATAGAGGCTTGAAAGGTTATGAAATCTATTTTAAATTCAATGAATAGAGCAGACGATGCTTTGTTTTCAGGCAAGCCGCAAAATTTTGTGGCGGTCAGACTGCTGGATGGCCAAAGCCTTGGCCGTATTCTCGGCATTCGGCTGGCCTCTGTTGCGGGCGTTATGGGCTAGAAGCGTGGAGTCCAGCTACTTCGGAAATAGTATGAATTTGAGTATTAGCATAGCCGCTGAAAACGATATTCCTATAATCACCAAAATTTACAATCAGGCTGTGGTACTGCGTTCAGCTACTGCTGATATACATCCTGTGACAATAGACAGCCGAAAAAAATGGCTGCAAGAGCATTCGCCAAACCAATACCCTGTTTACGTGGCAGAGACCCAAAACGAAATAGTGGGCTGGTGCAGCCTTAGCGCTTACCGGCCGGGCCGAATGGCACTTGGACATACAGCGGAGATAAGCTACTACGTTGATGAAAACTTCACCGGGATGGGAGTTGGTTCTGCAATGATTTCACATGCCATTGAGAATTGTGATCGACTGGATATTAAGACCCTTTTTGCAATCATACTCGACGTCAACAAGGACAGTACGCGGATCCTTGAAAAATTTGGCTTCAAAAAATGGGGGCATTTACCAAATGTTGCAGATTTCGATGGGCGAGAATGCGGGCATCTCTACTATGGTTTTCGAGTCGCATCATGAGAACCAGTAGTTCGCCCCATAACCAGTTAGGGCAAATTGCTCACTACATTCGCGGTCCGTGGCTTTGGCCACACTCGTGCCCAGGGCTTTGTGCGGCTAAGTAGCCGCGAGTAGACAATGACGGGAATTGTATACATTGCGACCAGCCTCGATGGCTTCATTGCCAGAAAAGACGGAGGGCTCGACTGGCTGCCCTCTCCAGGCGATGAGAGCGAGAGTGATTCGATTTTTGACACGTTCCTGGAATCTGTCGATGCGTTAGTTATGGGCCGAAACACTTACGATATGGTCCAAAGTTTTGGTGTTTGGCCATACCGAGACAAGCCCGTTTTTGTCCTTTCACACCGGCCTGTTGATCCGCCGCAAGATTCTAGTGCACAGGTTAATTCTATATCTGGTACACCCGAAACAATTGTTTCAGATTTGGCGAGTTATGGCCTAAAGAATCTCTACATTGATGGAGGGAAAACAATTCAGGCGTTCCTCCGTGCTGGTGAGATTCATCGACTTATAGTTACGCGTATTCCAGTTCTACTTGGTGGAGGAATCCCATTGTTTGGGGAACTAGAGGCCGACGTAGTATTCAAGTGTATCCGGGCAGAAAGACTCGCAAACGGCCTGGAGCAGGCAGAGTATGAAATTACCGGATAGCCAATTGGGGCAAATTGCTCACTACGTTCTCGGGACATGGTCTTCGCCACCCCCTTGCCCAGGGGGGACAAGCCTATGGTTTCAGCTTCCTAACGAGAACGCACCAGTTTCTAGCGTATCCCGACATGCTTAACCAAAACACAAGTCATCTGGGTGCTGCTGCTTCATTGCACATCGAATGAGTACGATTTCCGCACTAGAAGCAACGAGGTGAAATAACGACTATGTACGACGTGATGTTTACCAATTCCGGGGGAATACGGATCTGGTTCTACTGGTTGGGATTTGCGATTGTCGCCACGCCAATAATACTGGCATTCTCAAAGGCCACGCGTCGCGATGCGCTAATTGTATTGCTGATAAATATCAGTGTGATTGTTTCCATGGGCTGGCTGTTTCGACAGATCGGCTATGTTCGACTACTAGGAATCGTGCATGTGCTTTTGTGGACGCCGCTCTTTATCTATCTCATTCGCCGCGCAAAGAATGGCGAAATGACCATACCTTTCCGGTTGGTCATCTGCATATTTGCGGCGACATTGGCGGTGTCTTTGGCCTTTGATTACGTTGACGTCGTGCGCTATTTGATGGGTGAACGAGACAGCATGATCAAGTAGTGACGCTTTTTTTGTCTAATTGTCGGCCACGTGCCGCTTTTGGTCGCAAGCAGACATGTTTGCCTCCCATTTTTGCCGCCAGAATAGCAAGATCACGTTGATCTAGGAGGTCCATACTCGCAAGAACAATCTCAGCTAATTGTTTGTTTTTCTATTGCCAGCATTTCTTGCGGTACACTCGATGCATGTTTGCTCAGTAACCGGCGCAAGCAATCAGACCAGCCTTCCCCTATCGGCGGGGTGCGGCGCCCTTACTAATAGAGGTTCCAAATGTATTACATAGTTGAGACCGAGAAGTCATTTGAACAAGCATCGACAGATCTTGATCAATCTGTGAAAAAAAATGGTTTTGGGGTTCTGCATATTCATAACCTGGGTGACACATTGCGCAGTAAAGGCATTGATTTTGAGGAGCAGTGCAATGTTTTTGAAGTGTGTAACCCTGCGCAAGCTGCTGAAGTTCTGGCAACGGATATGCGCCTGAATATGGCATTGCCATGTCGAATATCAGTTTTCACTGACAAGGGTAAAACAAAAATCGGCTTGATTAGACCTGAACAAATGTTATCAGCGCTTTCCCAGGACCCTGCTCTTGCCAAAGTAGCTAAAGAGGTAGAGGAAAAAACTATCGAAATGGTTGATCAAGCAAAGTAGCTAATTAGCATCTAATCATTGTTGGCTGTGGCTCACAAAGACGACCCTAAATTCGCCACAATAATCCGGTCCAGGAAATTCCGCCGGCGACTGCTAGGGAAGCAATGGTCTCATCAGCAATGTCGCCGCCATTGCTGCGACGTCTTTGCCAATGCAGCACCATTGCGGCCAACGGACTGGCGCAACCTATACAGCCATGCTCAGCGAGTAAGGCAATACTGTCCTCGCCACTGACACCAAATTGCTCAACACACTGAACTACCTGATCACGCGTTACCGCATAAGGCAATACAGCATTCAAGCCTGGCTGCTCACGTGGGAAAGCATCCCGTAAAGCCTTACCAGTCTCGTCCCAGCATCGAGCCAGGTTCTCGCGATAAATGGCATCCGGTCTCTGAAATCGATAATCCTCAACACTATAATTTTCCGGTGGCGGCAATACACCCGGAACGGTAAACGCTGAGCCCTGCCAGTCGCTGTTGCCAATAACGGCTCCCACTAACCCGGCTTCCCCACCGTTCGGGTCGGAAACCAGCACCAACGCGGCTGCGCCATCGCCAAACAACAGCGCATTGGAAAGATCATGGTCGCCGAGATACTTAGACGAAACTTCTGCCGCAATAACAAGGGACACCTTGCAGCCAGCGGTATGGTACAAGGCCGCCGTGACCAAAGCGTTCAGGCCACCAGCCCCACCCGCGCGAATATCAATCGCTGCAGCAGTGGTCTTCAAATGCTTGGCAAGCTTACCGGCTATCGTACTGGTGATATGGTTTGGCGAGCAGGTTGCAGCAACAATGCAATCTACATCAGATGCTTTAATCCCCGCATCGGCAAGTGCTTTCTTACCAGCAGCTATGCCCAACTCCAGACTGCCCACGGCCGTACCGCGCGTCCATCCGCGGCGGCGAACACCGAACTCTTTCCACGAGCGTTCAAAATCCCACTGCCGTTCTGTCAGGTACTCGCGCCAGCTATCGCCGAGGATCGATGCGTAGACATCCGCATCGTGCATTTCCGCAGCGGGACCTAGCAAGTCCTCGGGCCAGGCCGTCGCCATTCCCGTAACGGTAATTCCCTTAACAGGATTTAGCGTCATTGCCATGAAAGCCCTCCCCGATTATCGTGATGCGCAACCTAGTGAGCCCATCGGCACACATTGCGCTCTAAACTGGGTATCGTTGTTCCGCTGATCAATTAAGTATACCGATCTCTAAGAACCTGTTTCTTAATCTTGCCCGCCGGGGTTCGTGGTAGTGCCTCGGTGATAATAAAGCGGGTAGGGCATTTAAAGTCGGCCAGTCGTTTTCGACTAAATCCGACCAGTTCATCCGCTAGCGATAGAGAAGGACTCGATGGATCCTTGCCATTTTCACAATCGCTTTCGCTTACGACAACAACCGCAACAACCTCTTCACCGGTCGATTGGTGTGGCAGGCCAATGACCGCTACTTCCGCAACTCGCGGATGTTCACTTAAAACATTCTCTACCTCGGCGGGATAAACATTCTCGCCGCTAAAATCGATCATATCCTTGGACCGACCAACAACATAAATATATCCATCAATATCTGCTCTGCCCAGGTCCCCAGTTCTCAACCAGCCATCAACGATCGTTTCAGCGGTAGCTTCTTGATTATTCCAATATCCCAACATCACATTAGAACCACGTACTGCGATTTCGCCAATGACACCTGCAGCGACGCTTTCAGCAGTGCCATCTACAATGCGCACTTCACAGCAAGACAATTCACGGCCTGCGGCCGCCAAACGTTCAGCCTTGTCTCCTGAAGCAGAAAAATCATGGTCTTCCGGCTTAAGGCTTAGCGCAACACCACTGGTCTCTGTTAGCCCATAGCCTTGTAAAAACTGGCAGCTAAAAATCTGATGCGCATGACGTAAGACACTGGTTGGCATCAACGAGGCGCCATAGACCATGGTAGTCAGGTGCGAAAATTCCAACCGACCGATATGCGGTAGTGACAGTAAGCGTTGAATCATGGCCGGCACCAGCAGAGTGTCAGTGATACTCTTCTCTATGAGTGTTTCACACGCTAACTCAGGCTCGAATTTGGGCAGCAGGATCAGAGTTGCGCCGGCTGCAATCGTTGAAAGACATACCAACAGCCCACCTACATGAAATAATGGTGTCGCCTGCATAAAGCGGCTTTCGTGCGCCACCAAGGGCATTTCATGCAACCATGAGACAACGAGACTGGTCATATTATCGTGACTTAACATGACACCCTTGGGCCGGCCCGTTGTTCCGCTTGTGTACATCTGTATAGCCAGATCATCGGCTTTGGCAATTGCGTCAGGTTCGGTGCTGGCATTGACCCGAGTTTCATACTGTATCTGGCCGGACGATCCTGGCTGTTTATCCGCTTGAATATGCGAAAGTGCAATCCAATCGCTGTGGCGTGCGCCCTGCGCAAAGCGCAAAATATTTGCAAAGCCTGTGGCGCGAAGGGCCCTGCTGAATGTGCCAAGGTAGCTTGCTTCAACGACGACTGCTGCCGGTGAGCAATCTTCCAGAATCCATTGGATCTCTTCTTCTTTTAGGTGTGCATTCATTGGCACGATCACGAGCCCAAGATGCGCACAGGCGAAATATATCGCCACATAGTCTGCGTTGTTCGTACTGAATACAGCAAGATGCTGCCCGGGTTTGAGGCCATGCTGAATGAAAAGATCGCAGAGACTCTCGACTCGGGTTACGAGCTGAGTGTAATTAAGTTGTTCTACGCCATCGTCGATGGCTATAGCATCAGGATACAAGTGTTCGCTGTGCCGAAGAAATTGTTGAATTAATACGCTCACAATATCTTAAACAACAAAACAATCCCCATGCGAATCAACGAGGCTCGTTCGTGGGTGCGAGACCCAAACCCATTCCACCATCGATGCGCAGCGTGATGCCACGTAAATAAATCGCATCGGGTGATACCAGATATCGTACCGCTGCTGCGACATCTTCCGGTGTTCCAATACGACCGGCGGGCGTGCCCGCGGCCATCCGCCTACGTGTAGAATCAGTCATTGACTCATGGGTGCGCTCGGTATCAATTAAGCCGAGCTCCAGTAGATGTGCGGCAATGCCGAAACGTGCGTTTTCAGCAGTCAGGCTGCGGACCAGAGCCTCTAGCCCGCCTTTTGCTGTTGCATATAAGACCTGGTTTGCTGCCCCCAGAGAAGCAGCTCGCGAACCGATAAATAGCAAAATGCCGTAATTATTTTTCTTCATCTGCGGCAGTAGTGCCCCAGAAATTCTTAAGGCCGCAGTCAGGTTTGTTTCGATGACGGCTCGTATTTCCTCATCGGTTCGTTCCTCCAACGGCCCGTAGTCGGCAAAGGTCGCTGCACAATGAATGAATATATCGATTGCATCATCCTGATCACACAAAGCAGTCAGCCATTCCTTCTCACATATATCGACTGGAAGTGTATCGATTGAACTCGAACTAGCTTGATTATCATCCGCTTTGATCTCCGCTTTGATCTCCGCTTCGACAGCCTGCAGTCGCTCAGCGGTGCGCCCTGCCAAGATCAAGTGGCAACCCAATGTTGCCAGTTCCTTAGCAACTGCCGCGCCAATGCCTCGTCCGGCTCCGGTTACCAAAGCCGTTCGCCCGCGTAAACTAAAGTGCTCTTTCAAAACTTGTGGACGATCGCGCCAAAGGTGTTGCCGGCCCCGACGGCAGCCAGGAGGACATTGTCACCGGCTTTCAGTCTGCCGCTTTCATGCGCCTCTGCAAGCGCGATCGGAATACTCGCACCGGCCGTATTACCGTGCCGCGAGACATCATTAATTGTTTTCTCAGCTGGAAAACCAATAGCTTCGATGGTCCGCTCGACAAGATGAGCATTCCCCTGATGGGGAATAAACAGGTCAATATCCGACAAATCCATGCCAGCCTTGTCCAATGCCTGATCAACAGACTCCTGAATATAGCCTACAAACATTGAAAAAATATCCTTGAGTCCCTCAACATGCAGAAAGTGCTCGCCGCTGGCGACTGTTTCAAGTGTTGTTGGTTTAAGTGCACCACCGGCGGGAACCCAGGCACCGAGGCCCTTGCGGTTGCCATCTGCACCGAGGTGCACACCGGCAAGTCCAGTGCTCTCCGTGCGTTGCACCAGTGCACCCGCCGCACCATCAGCAAATAACACTACACCGCGCCGATTAGATTTGTCTATAAAACGGCTGCGCGCGTCTGCACTCAGCACCAATACATTCTCATCGCCGTTGGCGATCGCTCCAGCCGCTATATCCAAACCGTAGAGGAAGCCTGCACAGGCTGCAGATATATCATAGGCGGGACAACGGGTCTGCAGTTTTTGAGCGACCACTGCCGCTGTAGCAGGAGAAGGGTAGTCCCCGGAAATCGTGGCAAGCACGATACGATCCAGTTGTTCGGCACCAAGATCGCTACTAGCAAGAATCTTATTTGCCGCGGCAACGGCCATGTCGGATGTGGTCTCGTCGTCCGTCATCCAGTGGCGAGTAATAATCCCGGTTCGGCTTTCTATCCAGGCTTCGTCAACATCAAGATCAAAACGAGCGATCAATTCGCTATTACTGATAATGACCGATGGCAGATAGCAACCGACCGCTGTAATACCAGCTCGTAGCAATGCGTTATCCCCCTTTAACGAATCTACCCAGAAGATCAGTGCCTACAACCAACATAGAGCCTCCTGAGAACCCAAGCTAACTATAATCTCAAACCGAAGCTAAGTATAATATCTATCTGAATTTACGTTAACTATTTGTGGCTTATGTTCAGTAAAATCGTCACGAAGGACCATGCTTGGCTTATGAAGCAGCACAACATAGTCGCTTCCGTGTCGACCCGGGGTATTGAATGATAGTCAAAGCGGCCCCGATAGCTCGTGCTATTTAACTCAGCGGAATTTCTATTCCTGTTTCTGCCGATCGTCTTTGTCGGCTATTTCTGCCTGCTCAATCTGCGATTTGTTCTGCCGGCTAAGCTGTGGCTGCTCGCCGCATCCCTGTTTTTCTATAGCTACTGGGAGTTAAGCTATCTACCTCTTCTCGTTGGCAGCATATTGTTTAATTTTTATGTCAGTCAGATACTGAACTGGACGAGCCTGTCGAACACAAGCCGACGCTACATCCTGGCATTCGCAATCTGTGCAAATATAGCCTTTCTGGGCTATTACAAGTACGCTGATTTTTTGCTCGAAAACATCAATCTGGCTTTCGGCACTGGTTTTTCCTTAATGAATATCCTGTTGCCGCTGGCAATTAGTTTTTTCACCTTTCAGCAGATTGCGTATCTCGTAGACAGCTACCGAGGTGAGGTAGAGGAGCGTAATTTAGTTGATTATGCGATATTTGTTTCGTTCTTCCCGCAACTGATTGCCGGTCCCATAGTCCACCACAAGCAAATGATGCCCCAATTCGCGAGCATCCAAAACAGTCGCATTGACCCTAAAAATATTTTTGTCGGCCTTCTGCTACTTGGTATCGGCCTGTTCAAGAAAACCGTCATAGCCGATCAATTCGCACCATGGGTTGCAAGCGGTTATGCCAGCACTGAGGGTCTTAGCATGATAGGCGCCTGGGCGCTTAGCCTTGGCTTTACCATGCAACTGGTATTCGATTTTACTGCCTACTCGGATATGGCTATCGGGATCGGACTATTGTTCAATATCCGTCTTCCCATCAATTTTTACAGCTCGCTTAAATCCACAAATATTGGAGAGTTCTGGAACCGCTGGCACCTGACGCTGACGTCTTTCCTGCGTCAATACATCTACATTCCGCTGGGCGGCAACCGAAACGGCTTTGCCCGATCAAATGTAAACCTGTTCATCGTGTTTATGGTTGCCGGAATATGGCACGGATCAGGGTGGAACTTTATTATGTGGGGTGTCCTGCAGGGCACGGCAAATGTCCTTTTTCGCATCTGGAAATCAAAAAATCTTTCTATGCCACCGTTACTCGGCTGGTTCCTAACCTTCAATTTTATCAACGTTATTTGTGTGTACTTTCGAGCGCCTACCTTTACAGATTCTACCAATGTATTAAAGGGTATGATCGGCCTCAACGGTATAGCACCCAGTACAATAGAAGCCGGCTTACAGGGACTAGAGCAGATCAAAGTACTGCTATCCGAGGTTGGTGCCGACTGGAAATACCTGTTGTGGATCAGTGTTGCCTTCTTTTTGGCATTGGGAACCCGCAATGCAATGGAAATAGCAAAAAATGTTGAGATCAACGTCAGAACTGCTTTCTACACAGGTTTCCTGATAGGGATTTCAGTGCTGACGACATTCGATCGCAAAGACGAGTTTATATATTTCAACTTTTAGGTATTTGAGACGCGCCTATATGTCAGAATTATTTGCCCACAATTCCACGACAGTCGCATCTGATGGCGCCGGCCCAGGCGCTTTAACGTCGGTGAAAATCCAGTTTGTGCGTATCTATCTTTGCCTGATACTAGGGCTGTTGATTCCCCCGTCATTAGTGATGGGCATTAACTATTTTAACGACAGCTTCGCGATCTTTCATGATGACCGTGATTTGATCGGCCCCGCCAATCTGAATTTTGTGAGGATGAAATACCTGATTGAGAGCGGTGCTCAGCACAAAGTAGTTCTCCTTGGATCTTCACGAACCAATGTGCTTGATATCGGTTCTCATATCTCTGAATCTGCTTACACTATTTCCATACCAGGCGGCTATACCGATCATCATTTGCGTAACCTGAACGCGCTAATTGAGAGAGGGATCGTTCCTGATATGGTTCTTCTGGGGCTAGGTGAGGCTGCGATCCAGGTGCCAGAAGAAGGTGATG
>Ga0055584_100007933_pt1 | contig 10398 bp, 3 predicted proteins | sample OSDHelmetaG_FD_58716 | JGI IMG/M metagenome (GOLD analysis project Ga0055584, IMG submission 58716) | Pelagic marine sediment microbial communities from the LTER site Helgoland, North Sea, for post-phytoplankton bloom and carbon turnover... | ecosystem: Environmental > Aquatic > Marine >...
AGAGAGTGGCCACCCAGGTGAAAGAAATTGTCGTCCGGCTCCACGGCGTCCAGCCCAAATAGGTCACGCCAAACCTCCGCCAGCAGCTGTTCTGAGTTCGAAAGCGGGCTCCGGGGTGGCCGTGTTCCCGTGCCAGAGACAACAACCTCAGGCAACGAACCACGGTCCAGCTTCCCATTCAGGGTCCGTGGAAGATCGGAGACCTCGATGAACAGAGACGGAACCATGAACCTCGGCAACTCCAACTCCACGGCCGAACGCAGGGCGTCAATCGACACACCGTGCTCGTTGATCAGATAAGCTACGAGCCGGTCATCCGAGACGGCGACAGCGACCTGTGAGATGGTCGCAACGTTGCGGATCGCCGCTTCAACTTCACCCGGCTCGATTCGACCCCCGCGGACTTTGAGTTGTCCGTCTCGCCTTCCGATGAAGTGCAGCGCGCCATCCTCATCCGTGCGAACGAGATCTCCTGTCTGATACCAGCGGTGTTCATTGGAATGGGGAAGCGTGATGAATCGTTCCGAAGTGAGCTCAGCGTCGGACACATAGCCACGGCTCACACCGGCTCCCCCGATGAGGAGTTGGCCGACACTGCCACGGGGAACTGGAAGTAGCGCTTCATCAACTACGAGCAGCTGCGTATTGTCCATCGCCCGACCCACGGTCGGGGCAGTCCCCTGAGTCACCCGGGCGCATGTCGACCAGATGGTGGTCTCCGTGGGGCCATAGAGATTCCATAGCTCCGCTGCGCGAAGGCACAATTGATCTGCCAGGTCTTGTGTGAGTAGCTCCCCACCGGAAAAGATCTTCAGGTTTGGGTCACCTTGCCAGCCGGAGGTCAAGAGCATTCGCCACGTTGAGGGAGTCGCCTGCATGACCGTGACATCATGGGCTCGAACCAGTTCGCCCAGTCTGCGGCCATCGGCTCGGTCCTCTCGACTCGCAATGACGACCGACCCGCCACAATAGAGTGGGAGGAGAAGTTCGAGCACGGAGATGTCGAACGCTTCCGTGGTGACGGCGAGCAGGACATCGTTGGATTCGAATCCCGGACGTACCGCGACGGAAGAGAGCACATTCGCTAACGCCCGCTGACTGACCTCTACGCCCTTCGGCTCTCCCGAAGACCCAGAGGTGAACATTACGTACGCTGGTTGGTCCAGAGAGACGTCGTGGAGGCCAGCGGGGGGTGTGTCTCCGGATCCTCTCCGGATTGTCGGAATGCCCGTGCTCGAGAGTGGTGCTTTCGGCAGGTCGGTGATGATTGCAGATAAGCCAGTGGCGGAGGCCATGTGCTCCAATCTGCGCTTTGGGTAGGTCGGGTCGAGAGGTACGTATACGCCGCCAGCTCCGAAAACACCCAGCAGGGCAGCGACGAGCTCAGAACTTCTCTGCATGCACACGCCGACTCGTGGACTGGGCCCGGCGTTCAGCTCATACAAGGCTGAGGTGTACCCTCGAGCCCGATCGCTCAGCTCTTCATATGTCCATGAGCTCGCTGAATCTGTTACGGCGGTAGCATTCGGTTGGTGGACAACGTGCTGGGCAAAACGCCGACTCACCGATGGTCCGATGGTCCGGGAAGGTCCTGCCGACTCCGCCGCTTCGAACGACGTGAGCAGCATCTCGGCGAGCGGCTCGTCTGGCTTGACCAGGGCCTTTTCCAAAAGCGCCTCAAACGAACATGCCCATCCGTCCACGACGCTTTCCGACAGTGCGTCGGGATCGTACCGCCAGCACGCATGATAGTCGACGCCGCGGCGCGTGATATCTAATGAGACCGGAAATTGTGCGTCGGTTTGTGGAAGCGAGAGCATTTTCAGCTCCTCGTCCGGCTTCTCCTCGGCCGACGCCTTCACAAAAGCGTCCAGGTCGGTCAGGCCAAAGGTGGTTTGCACGGGAGGAGCAATGAATGCTCCCGTTTCACGCAGTTCTTTGACGAGCAGTGGATAGGGATAGGACTCGAATTCTTGAGCTGATCTGACCGCCGAGCTGGTTTCCTTCAAGAGTTCCCTAAATGAGCAGCCGAGAGGAGACCGGGTCCGAATGGGTAGCAGGTTCACGAATGAACCGAGTGCGCCAGCAAGATCAGCGATCCCGCGTCCGTTCACTGCGGTCCCCACAACTACATCCTGCTGGTGAGTCACTCGACGCAATACCGCGAGGTAGGCCGTCAAGAGGGTTTCAAAGGGCGTTGCGACGGACTGACGAGAGAAACTGTCGATCCGATCGCTCGACTCTGTGCCGATCACTCGCTCAAGAACGCATGCCCGACGAGGAGCACGGGACGCTCGCCGGACGAGCGGCAGGGTCAGTTCCGGCACTTTCGGTGTGAACACCTCGTTCCAGTAGACACGCGCACGCTCCGCACTCTCTTCGAGGTAGCGCTCCTGAACGTCAACGAATTGGCTGAACACGTCTGTGGGTGAGCGGCTTTTTCGTAACGGGGCATCCGTCGCCAGGGAGTGATACACCTGGGCTAGCTCCTGGCCCAGGAAACGCATGGAGAGTCCGTCGACTACCAAGTGGTGGGCGACGAGCAGGATGACCTGTCCCCCCGCGGAGAGCGGCACATGGTAGACCCGGAAGAGTGGAGCTTCTTCCAGGTCGAATGGGTGGTGTATAAGCGCGTCCAGCACTCCATCGAGGGCGTGTGGTGCAGTGGTCGAGCCCGGATCCACAACAATGCGTCGAAAGCCCCAGACACGGCGGTTCGGGCGCCCATGATTGCCTGCGGCCTGAGCAGTTCGGGGAAAATCGGTCCGCAGGACCTCATGCCGATCGACCAACACCTGGGCCGCTTGAGTGAGTAACTCGAGGCGAATGGGCTGCTCCAGCTGGACAGCGTGTCCGAGGTTGAGGCCGAGCGGCGCACCGGCGTCCACTTGGTCATGCCACATTCCGAATTGATTCCAGCTCATAGGAACCCGGTGATCCTCTTCAGAACGTTCCTGTCGGAGGATGTCCAGAACTTCCGAGCGCACCCCTGCTAATGCGTCCCGCATGCTGATCGGGATGCTCCCATCCAGTGCTCGATATCTGAGACGTGGCCCCTCGGGCCACATTTGGATACCGAGAGATTTAGCCTGCTGGCGAATGCCTCGGGCGAGGTTCAGGACATCATTTCTCGATTCTATCACTCTCAGATCTCGCCCTCGATCGATGTGTCCGACGAGTCGGCCTGCTTCACTTCGAATGACTCCAACGACCTCGAGAGAGTCTGTGCGATGCGTGCTGCACTGAGTTCTTCCATGAGTGCACTCACGGGGATCAAGAGTCCCAGTTCAGCCTCTACACGATGTCGAAGCTCGAGCAACATGAGCGAGTCGAGACCTGACTCACGGGCATCTTGGTCCGGGCCTAAAGATGCAGCGGCGACCCCCAGGGCATCAGCCATGAACTCGATAATGATGACCTCCAGCGCCGACGCTCGCTCAGATGCGGGCAGTTGGCGCATCGCCTCCAGTTTCTCCTCTGCCGAGTTGTCGCTCTCACCGTCTTCAGAGGGGGTGTAGTCCACCAGGTCCCCTAGCAACGCAGGCACCTCGTCCGGACGAGTTGACCGAGAAAAGCGATCCCAATCGATGCCCATGACCGTCGCTCGTGAGGATGCCTCCTGCATCAGGCTCCCCAGAGCGTCCAAGGCAAGTTGCGGAGGCAGGAACTGAAATCCCCGGCTTTGCATGACGGTCTTCGGGCCCTCTGCCAAGCGGCTGGCCATACCACCGCCCGACCAAGGCCCCCAGTCGACAGCAAGCGCTGGTAGTCCTTTCTGCTTTCGGATGGTGGACAGGGTAGCCAGGCACGCATTCGCCGCCGCATAGTTGCCTTGCAGAGGAGGCGCCATAAACGACGAGATCGACGAGAAGAGTACAAAGTGTCTCAAAGGATCTGGCCGCGTGGCCTCATGCAGGTTCCACGCGCCAGCGACCTTTCCGCTCATTACCGCTTGAAAGCTCAGGGCTGTCAAATCTTTGACGAGTCGATCGTCCAGCGCACCGGCGGCATGAAACACCCCGTCCAAGGGGTATTCGGATTCTCGGATTCTTTTCGCCATCAGCTGGACTGTCTCAGGGTCAGCGACGTCCCCAGCGAACCACTCGACCCTGGAACTCGTCCGGCTGAGTTCTTCCATCCATTTCAAGTGGGAAGGCTCCGGAGCACGCCGGCTGTTGAGCCAGACCATGCCGGCCTTCTGCTCGACGAGCCATGCCGTCAAGCTCCGGCCCAAGCCTCCGGTGGCTCCAGTCACGAGATAGCTCTGTCGCGGTCTAATGCAGTCGACTCCACCTCGTTCTGACCCTTGAGAGCGGATGAGCCGCGGGATGGAACGATTCCCGTCCCGATATGCTACGCGGTCCTCTCGATCCCCAATCAATTCGGCGTAGACGCACGCAGCCAATGCAGCGTCGGATCGAGGAGAGTCCAGGTCAATCAGCCGCATGTTGAGCTCAGGATGCTCGGAGCGGGCGACCGGCACTGTGCCCCATAATGCGCTCCTGCCTGGCTGGACCCCAAGATCGGAAGTCCCTGTTGATACCGCATGCTGCGAGAATACGAGTAGCTGGTCCACGACCTGTGAGTGGGTCGCACAGGCACGAACGAGTGTGGCGAGGCCCATGCCGACTGCCATGTTACTTTCGAGAATTCTCTCGCCCGCGAGCTCTTGGTCGAGGTTACAAGATCCTTGCCCAAACACGGCCAATACGGATACGCGTCCGCCCCCACCACCGTGTGCGTCCTCCAGAGCGTCGTCCAGGCGTCGACTCACAGCAGGCAGATCCGTAGCGTCCTCAGAGATGCTCGTGATGTCGGGGAGTTTCCCCCTGGACACGCTCGCACCTCCATCACGAAGAGCTTGAGCAATGCGGTCTGCGAGAGGGGACCCGTCGTCCATGAGAACGACAGATTGTCCATGGACCGTATCGATCGGTAGCGCTCGAGCTCCACGCCACTCGAGTTCGTAGACCAGTTCGTCTGATCCGACCACAGGGACGTCAAGAGTTGGGTCCGGTTCTGCCAACTCGACGCGGTCAAGTGTCAGGAGCAGCGTCCGTTGATCTGAGTACCCAAGCACATCGAAAGAGGGTGATGCGTCTGCGTGGTCGGAGTCGGTCAACGGGCTTGATGGGACGACATGGATCCATGTCAGGGCCCCTGCGCGCCCGGTCACACAGACACGCTGAATGCTTTGAACCCTGAGTCGCTTGGGATCTTCGTCCCAACCGGGAACAAGCGTGCACGGCAATTGCAGGGCCGCCTCGAGCAAGGTCGGGTGAACTGCATACTGATCCACTTCGCCCGCGAGCTCTTCTCGAACAGACAGCCGCGCAACCAGTTCACCGTCACCCATGTGAAGCTCATCGACCGTCTGGGCGAGCCCGAGAGTGCGGGTTCCCGACCCCCGGAGTGCTTCGTAAAAGCTTTGTGCATCCGTCTCTCGTCGACACGAGGACAATGCCGAGTCCAGGTCCAGCTCATGTTCGGGTGGGGTGAGACCCAGTGTGGAGAATGATGCCGTCACATGCGCAGACCAGATCGGGGCGCCTCGACCATCGCGCGAGCAGCTTGCTATCGAAGTCGAGCCTGTCCTGCCGTCCACAGTATTGATGGACAGCTGCGAAACTCGCCCAAGCCCTCGGGAAACCCTCAATGGAAGATTGAATTTCACGTCTTCCAATTGGCACGCTTTTGACCCCAGGCTGTGCTCCAGACCTGCCCGGGTCATTTCGAGGAGTGCTCCCGCTGGAATCGTGGGCGTTCCCCGGACCCGGTACCCCGAGATGGAACGGGACTCATCGCGGCTAAACGGGGTCTGGTAGACGATCTCGCTGAGCGCCGGCGATTGCAGGCGCTGGAAGAGAAGGGGGTGGGAAGGCTCGTCCGCCGGCCGGTGGCTTGCGCCCCTGTCACCTTGTTCATCGGACCGTCCCGGTGCGTGATCCCGCGGATCGTGGATCGTTCCTTCGAAGGCATAGAGCGGAAGCTCCGCCTGTGCTAGAGCGAGATCGCGCTCGGCCCCATCAGAACCCACAGTCAGAGGTGCCCCGGCGACGTACAGCTGAGCCGCGGCTTTCTGGAGGACCTCCTCCTCGTCATGCTCACGACGCAGGGACGGTATCAAGACAGCCTTGGAGCCGGCCATGGAAAGCGCGGCCATTCCCAGCATCGTCGGATGCGGGCCAATCTCGAGCCAACACTGCACACCAAGCTGGCGAAGACAGGCAACTCCGTCTGAGAACCGCACAGGCGCTCGGACATGGCGCGTCCAGTAATCAGACGAGGAAGCATCTTCGTCTGTCAGGATACCGCCGGTGACATTGGATACGATGGGAATTCGAGACGGGGCACGAGAAACGAGCTCCACAGCACTGTGGAAGTCGCGGAGCATGGGCTCCATGAGTCCGGAGTGAAACGCCCGCTGAACCGACAACTGACGGGTCTTCACGCCATTGCTGTGAAGCGTGTCCACGACCTCTTGCAGGTCGGGCCTTGAGCCCGATATCACGACCTGGTTGGCCGAGTTGACTGCAGCAATACAGACCGATCCGCCGTGCTTCACCAGGATCTCACTTACCCTCTGCTCATCAGAGGATACCGCTGCCATCCTGCCTGGTCGGCACTCCTCCGTCATCAACCGACCCCGCTCAGCTACCAGCCTGAGCGCGTCAACCCGGGTGAACACTCCGGACAGCACGGCAGCGGTGAACTCGCCTACGCTGTGTCCGATCAGGTGTGTCGGCTTGACACCGCGTTTGGCCCAGAGCGCCGCCATAGCTAATTGAAATGCCAGGAGCGCGGGTTGGGTGTATTGGGTCTGGGCGAGCAAGTCAGCGAACTCGTCCTCAAACATTACGGAGCGTAGCGAGACGTCCAGATTTCCTTGGAGAATTTCATCGCACTCATCAATCACATCGCGAAAGGCATCACTGTTCCTGTACAGCGTCTTCCCCATTCCGCTGTACTGAGCGCCTTGTCCGGTGCAAAGAAATGCGATCTGCGGGTGTGCAGGTGACGCGGGCGGAAGGGGGCGGGCCATGGCATCCTGCATCTGCTGCAGCGCCTCACCCTTCGACCTCGCCGTAATCGCGATTCGGTGTGTCAGATGACTCCTGCCAGCCATCGCAGAATGAGCGACAGAGGCGAGTGAGGCTGCAGAGTCTTCTAACAGTCCAGAATACGCTGCGACCATCCGTCGAAGACCGCGATTGGAGTGGGCCGAGATGGGCAAGAGTTGCACGACAGAGGACGACTTGCGCGGCCGCATCACAGAGGGTTGAGCGTTGGTACTCCCCGTATGCTCTCGAAGAATCAGATGAGCGTTTGTGCCACTGAGGCCAAAAGAGTTGATGGCTGCGATCCGGGCTCCAGATGCTGGATTCCAGTCGACGGTCTCGGTCGGCACTCTGATCTCTTCCGAGTTCCATCCGATATGCGGGGAGAGTTGGGAGAATGAAGCGTTGGCCGGAATAGAGCCGTGCTTCACCACGAGAGCCGCCTTGATCACGGAAGCGATTCCGGATGCGATCTCGAGGTGGCCGATGTTTCCTTTAACTGCTCCGATGTACAGGGGAGCTGCCCGGTCATTGCCGGATCCATACACGCGTTGGATCGACTCAGCCTCCGTAGGATCTCCTACCGGCGTACCTGTCCCGTGTGCTTCGAGAAAGGTCACATCCACTGGCCTAGCTTGGGCATCCGCCAAGGCCAGGTTCATAATTCTTTCTTGGGCTTCCATCCGTGGCATGGTGAGGCCGGCGCCACGACCATCGTGACCATAGGCCCCCCCCATGATGACTCCGTGGATCCGATTTCCATCCGCGAGGGCCCGCCGGAGAGGTTTCAGGACCAGCACCCCACCACCCTCGGCGCGCACGTAACCATCGGCATCTGCGTCGAACGGCCGGCAGCGGCCGGAAAGCGACAATGCTCCCAGTCGGCACAGAACGATGAATGAGGTAGGCGAGATCAGTACGTTGCTGGCGCCCGCCAGGGCGAGATCGCAGTCTCCGGCTTCCAAAGCCTGAATTGCCTGTAGCGTGGCAACGAGGCCGGAGGAGCACGCGGTGTCTACTGCGACGCACGGGCCCTCGAGGCCCAGAGTATGCGAGATACGCCCGGCTCCGAAGGAACTGGCGAGGCCCGTGCCGTGGTACGGGGACAGATCACGCAAATTTCCCAGTCGAGCTTGCTCTATGGCATACTCGTTTGTGCTCAGACCGACGAAGACGCCAGTCTTCGAACCGACGAGGCTGGACGGAGGAATGGATGCGTCCTCCAGCGCATGCCACGCGAGTTCGAGGAGCATCCGCTGCGCCGGGTCCATCGGCCAGGCTTCGTTTGGAGAGATGCCGAAGAAGGCCGCATCGAAGCCGAGGAGGGGTGCTCTCTGGAATCCGCCATGACGCGAATAGCTTTTTCCGCGAGCGCGCGGGCTCGGGTCAAAATACGCACCTGAGTCCCAGCGTTCGGGCGGGATCGGCCCGATCCCAACCTCTCCCCGCTCTAGCAGCCTGCGGTAACCGGACAGGTCTGAGGCCGGGCCAGGAAACCGACAGGCCATGCCGACGATTGCGATCTCTCGTTTGGTCGCCGCAGTCATGAGGTAGGGTGCGCTTCGTCAGACCGGGAGCGCAAAGCGACCTTGTCGAGGGTCGTTTGGGTCATTTCTAGATGGTACTCCTCAAACACGAGGTTGGGAATGACGGCATTGTGATGGGCAAACTGTGACCCCTTTTTCGGCATCGGGGCATCGGGGTCCGCGCCTGAGTTGTCTCGGCGCACACCCAGGAACATCGAAACCGTTCTGTCACTCCCACCGGAAAAACACCCGTTCCTTCTTCCGTCCATTCAGGGTCATCCCGATGAAGGTGGAGCGGACGACGAGATCGTAGAGAACGAGGGAGAGTCCGATCGTCAGCATGGAAATGGCGATGAGCTTCAGCGACCAGTGGAAAGAAAGCTGGGAGACCGCGATCTGAAGCCAGATCACGATCGGGAGATGAATCAGGTACAGCCAATAGGATGCATCGGCGATGAATCGGACCGTCTTGTTGGGTCTGTCCAGGAATCGCTGGAACAGACCAATACTCAGGCCGACGAGCGACCACATCATGACCGCGTAGCTCAGTGTGAATCCTGCCCGAATGAGACCGAGCAGCGGATGTCCCGAATCAAATTGGAACATGGACAGGGCGAGGCTGAGCGCGACGCTCGTGATGCCCAAGGCGAACCGGCCCTTGGAAAGCTGCGCGAAACGGCCGATGAGTTCCTCTTGCCGATGCAGCAGCCAGCCTAGGGTAAAGAACGCGCCGTAGATCACAAGAACGGGCAGATGAGGGATGAGCGATTCGTCGGGAGTATCCATTCCCCAGCCGCTCATCAACCAGACGCAAGCGGCTGTTGGCAAAGCAAGCGCGGGCCACGAGTAGCCCGAGGTGGCGATCTGGGCGACAGTCGCATCCGTCCACCTTGTTGCCTTCGAGCGGAGGCTGGGCGCCAGGTCCAGGAGCGTGCGGGCGGCCAGAGCAATGGCCGTGACGAGGAGGAGGTAGTAGAGAAACCAAAGATGGGTGCCGATCAGGAGATTCTGAGGTAGTTGTCTCAGAGATTGAAAGCCGACCTTCAAGCCGCTCACGACATGGACTTCGCCTCGCATGCTCTCGGCGCCCATGACCCATGCGGAAACGATCAGGGGTCTCAGAAGGAACCACCCGATAACGAAGGGGATGGCGATGCGAATCAGCCGCGAGGTCACAAAGCTTCCAGCCCCCTTGCGGCGAAAGGTCATGTGACTGAAGAAACCGGCGATCAGGAAGAACAAGTGCATCCGGAACGAATGGCTGACCAGTGCGAATCCCGCGACGATCAGGCTGTTTGCCGGGTCCATGACGGCCCATTCGAGGTATGGAGCGAAGGACAGGCTGGAGTGGAACACGATGCCGAGCAGCAGGGCGAACGCTCGGACCGCATCTAGATAGTCCAGGCGGTGGTCGAGTGCGGGCGCGTTGCCGGGCGTCATGGAGGGTGGTTGATGTTTAGAAACGGTGAATCACGGGCGTCGTCGCGCAGACCGAATTTCAGAAGCCGAGTACCACGAGAGCTGATCTGGCGGGGACAGTGAGTGGTTTCTTTCAGTCAGTTTAGCGAAGTGTCCCCAGATGCACACATACGTCGGACGCAACGTTCTCCCTGAGGTTTTTTCTCGCGGGCGGACAGCACAGGTCAGCGAGTATCCCCCGTAACGATGGGTTCCGTATTGTGAGTGGAGCTGGTTGCGGCATGGCTAAACGGATCGAGCCCCCGCATCTTGGCCGCATGGACGCGATAACCCGCCTGAACACAGCCCTGGAAGGCCGCCACCACATCGAGCGAGAACTCGGTGAGGGTGGTATG
>Ga0055584_100007935_pt1 | contig 10397 bp, 6 predicted proteins | sample OSDHelmetaG_FD_58716 | JGI IMG/M metagenome (GOLD analysis project Ga0055584, IMG submission 58716) | Pelagic marine sediment microbial communities from the LTER site Helgoland, North Sea, for post-phytoplankton bloom and carbon turnover... | ecosystem: Environmental > Aquatic > Marine >...
TTCTACTTTGTCGCCTACTTTTTTTAGCCAAGTAGCAACAGTACCTTCCTCCATGGTATCGCTCAAACGCGGCATTTTTATTACTTCTGCCATAACTTATAGTTTATGTTGTAAAAATGGATAATCTTCTTGTTCGTAAACAGCGTCATACATTACATTTGTATCTGGATACGGAGATTCTTCAGCAAATTTTTCGCATTCGTCCACCAAATCTTTTACGCGTTTGTCAATTACCTTAATATCGTCTTCACTAGCATAATTGTTTTCTAGTATGATATTTTTGACTTGGATGATTGGGTCAATTTTTTTGTATTCTTCGACCTCTTCTTTTGTACGATAATGCTGTGCGTCACTCATTGAGTGCCCTCGATAACGATAGGTTTTTAATTCTAAGAATGTAGGACCTTCTCCTCGTCTTGCTCTTTGAATAGCTTCATCAAAAGCTTCGGCAACTTTAACAGGGTTCATACCATCAACTGGCCCACAAGGCATTTCATAGCCAAGTCCTAATTTCCATACATCGGTATGATTTGCAGTACGTTCTACTGAAGTTCCCATCGCATATCCATTGTTTTCACAGACAAAAACAACAGGTAGTTTCCATAGCATAGCCAAATTGAAAGATTCGTGCAAAGAACCTTGACGAGCTGCTCCATCACCAAAACAACAGATAGTCACAGCATCACTTCCTTTGTATTTATCGGCAAATGCTATACCTGCTCCCAATGGGATTTGCCCCCCTACTATACCGTGGCCACCATAAAATCTGTGCTCTTTTGAAAAGATGTGCATAGAGCCTCCCAAACCTTTTGATGTCCCAGTGGCTTTACCATAAAGTTCTGCCATCACTTTTCTTGGGTCTACTCCCATTCCTATAGGTTGAACATGGTTTCGATAGGCGGTAATCATCTTGTCTTTGGTGAGATCCATAGCGTGGAGTGCTCCTGCCAACACGGCTTCTTGACCATTGTACAAGTGAAGAAATCCTCTTACCTTTTGTTGGATATAAACGGCTGCTAGCTTGTCTTCAAACTTTCGCCAAAACAACATATCCTCATACCATTTAAGATATGTTTCTTTAGTTATTTCTTGCATCTATTTTCGTTATTTAGTAAAACGGAATAACAAAAATAGCCTTTTTGTCATTAATGCAAAAACTGAACGGATTAAAAAAAGTTTTGAAAATGTTAAAGAACCGATTTATCAAAAATCAAAGGCAATAAATCTGCAAGCGAATTGGACTTAACTACCTTTCCTGTTTCTCCCATAAAATAAATTTCAATGGGCTGTTCTTGTTTTATTTCATACTCTGCTATGGCTTGCCTACAAGCACCACAAGGCGGGATAGGTGTTGTAGTTTTATGTACTTTTGATCCAGCAACCACAGCCATTTTTAGAATTTTGGTTTCTGGATATTTTGCTCCAGCATAATATATTGCTGTACGTTCTGCACACAATCCTGAAGGATATGAGGCATTTTCTTGATTGCTTCCTGTTATCACTTCTCCATTTTCCAACAAAATGGCAGCTCCTACACTGAATTTTGAATATGGCGAATATGATTTTTCTCTTGCTTCAAATGCTTTGTCCAACAAAACAGATATCTCTTTAGGAAGCTCTTCCTTATTTTCAAAAACCGTTAAGGTTGTTTCTATTTTTACTTCTTTCATTATAATTAAAATTAAGGAAACCTTTTTAGACAAAAAAACTATTGCGCTAACACAATAGTTTCATTTGGTTGATATATTTTTTATTTAAACATAAGACGATTACCATTCTTGATATTTACCATCTCCAAAGTTAAATGTCAAAGAAAAACGCAAGGTGTTCTCCAGTGGGCTTTGAACTTTTGATGCTGAAAACAAATACGACATATCAATATTAATGGTTGTATATTTAAAACCTGCACCGAGTGCAAAGAACTTACGAGCTCCTTTTTCTTCACTTTCGTTGAAATATCCTGCTCTTAGTGCAAATGAATCTTGATATAGATACTCAGCTCCCAATGCCCAAGTAAATTCTTTCAACTCTTCGCTAAACCCTCCTGGTGCATCACTAAATGACTGTAACGCTCCTTTAAGAAAACTTACATCGTTTGATTTTCCTCCAATGATGACTCCTGTCCTTACCGGATTATCAGCCAATTCATCACCTTCATCATAAACTCCATTATTATTATTGTCTGTAAACTCGTACTCGCTACCATATTGTGGTGGTGTTGGCACTAGTAATTTAGTTACTTCAGCAGTAAGACTCAACTTGTTGTATTGATCAAAAATAAAATCAAAACCACCACCTAAACGCAAATTGGTTGGAATAAAGTTTTCTTGACCACCATCGTCATATTTAATTTTTGGCCCTAAATTTTGAATAGCAAAACCACCTCTCCATCTACCATTAAAATCGTTATAAGCAATCTCTTCACTTTGATAATATCCTGAAATATCAACACCAAAGGTGCCTGCTGCACTCGCATCGTCGTCAATAACCCGAATTTTTAAATCAGAACGCAAATAACGTAAGGCGACAGCCATAGAAAACTGATCTGACAAACGCAATGCATAAGAAACATCTATAGTCAATTCGTTAGGCTTTTCAGTTAAAGCTTCTGAAAATTCATCTTCTACAAACTCTATCTCACCAAGACTAAAATATTTAAAACTAGCTCCAAAAGCACTACGTTCATTGATTCTGTTGAAATAAGTTACATTTCCTAAAAAAATATCATTCACCAATTTACTCAAATAAGGAGTATAACTCACCCCGATACCTGATTTAGCAGTTGAAAAGGCATATTTTGATGGGTTCCATTGTTGAGAATAAGCATCTACCGATGTAGCTACTCCCATATCTCCCATCCCCGCTGCTCTAGCATCGGATGCTATAAGTAAAAATGGCACCCCAGTGGTAATAACTCTATAATCTGTATCAGGAATAATAACTGTATTTGTTTCTTGAGCATTAGCACTCACAAACACGAATAGCGTAAGGAGGGTAAAAAAATAATTTTTCATACGATTGTTTTTGAGTTCTGTTTTCATAGCCAACTACTAGCTCTAAATAAACTGCTTGTAGCAAATATAATTTTTTATTATAGTATTACAAGTTTTTCAACTTTTTCAACTTGTTTGTTAAGTTGTGGCGAACGCACTTTTAGTTTATAAATATAAACACCTTTTCCAATTTTTTCTCCAAAATCATCCCGTCCATCCCAAATAATGTCACGTGATAATGAAGATTGTCCATTATTGCAACACCCCTCTACACCTGTTTGACCATTGAGTGTTCTTACCAATTTTCCAGAAATGGTAAATATTTGTATAGAAACGTCTAAACTAGTAGAACTATTGTGATTGAACCAAAATTCGGTATAATCCACAAAAGGATTTGGATAGTTCAACACGTTATTTATAATCAATTTTTCATCTTTATCATACACAACAAATTCTATTTGAGTAGTAGATGAATTATTGTATACATCCCAAGCTTTCAAAGTCAAAGTATGCAATCCTGGCTCTAGATCTCTCAAAGGATAAGTCACTTCTCCAGATTTATAATCATCAATATTGGCTTGATAATAATTATTTAGCACAATAGGATTAGCTTCATCACCATCCAAAATAGCCACGATATCGTGGCCAATGCCACTTGCTGTATTGATACCATTCTCGTCTTCTAGTTTTGCCAAAAGCGTTGGTTCTTCATTAGTAATGCCTCCTGACACAAAGTTTTCATCATTCATATAAAGTTTAATCACAGGGCCAACATTGTCTTCTTCTGCATTTTCATTAATTCCTCCTATTTCAACATCAAAACTAGCTCCTGCTTGGTCTTGCAAAGGCAATTCTGTTTGAGCATAAAAACTTACTTTACCTTGACCTACTGGAACACCAATATCTTTAGGAACTACAAATTCCACATCAAAAACGCCATTGGTTACTGTTGCTTTTCCTTTAAAAATGATCTCTCCTAAAGTTTCAAAATTAAGTTTTACCAATTCGCCATTTTGTACTACTCCATTATTAGCCAAAGTTTCTCGCTCAATGTTTTTATCAAATACGGTAATAGTTATTATTCCATTATAATTTGACAAAAGATTGCCTGTTTCATCTACAACTTCTCCAGACAATTTAACCTTATCCAAAGCACGCAAGGTATCTGTATTATTACTGACAGGCTGATCATTAATATGAGTTAGATTTACACTTGGTTTTGGAAAAGCAAGTTTCATGGCAGGATCTCCTATAAAAAACACTAAATGCCTTTGAGAAATTCCAGATATTGAAGTACTAGTTTTTGTCAACCTAAGAGCTTCTGCCATTGAAGGATATTCATTAGTCCCATAGGCAAAAAGGTGTTGATTAAGCTCCAAATTGAAAGAAATTCCAACACTCACAAAGATTTGTCTAGTAGTCGTTATCAAGCCTATTGCTCCTCCTTCTGTATTCCAGTAAACATATTCTCCTGCTGTTGGTCTTGTTGGGTCGTCAAACTTTGTATACTCACAAGTTACCGTTACAAAACAATTATATTTGCAAGTATTTTTTATTTCTTGGGAGTCATTTTTGTCAAATATACGTTCATTGGCCAATCCATCTTCTCCCCCATGTCCAAAATAATTGACAACCAATGCCCCTACTTCCACAGCATTTTTAATTGCTATATTCACATCAGGATAGGTGTCACCACTAGAAGATGATTGTTGTTGATATGCATCAGAAAAGATTTTTATTGGATTTAGAAATGGTTTGTTTTGTGTAACTTGATCTGCTATTTCGTTTGATGTCTCTTGCAAAATTCCTTCCCAATCTTCATCTACGTCATCAGAAATCACGATAAAATTATTTCGCCAACTTCCATAGGAACTCGGTTTGTAATAAGTTTCAATTTTATCAACCATTTCTTTTGCTTGTTGAAGATCTTCCACCAAAATTCTTCCTACAGCAATGTCTAGTTTATCAGAATTAAGCATATTTCCTTCATTACTATCCATCATTCCATAAAAATCATCAGAAACAAATGAATTTGATAGACTAAAGCTTTCGTAAGAATACCAAGAGGGAACAACATTCGTATTATTAGGGAGTCTATCTTTGTAGTCAAAAGAAGCATCTCCAAACAAGCACAAATATTTCAAGCGATTTTCTGCCGAACTAGCATTGTGATAGACATATCTAACCATATTTCTAATAGCTCCTACATCTTGATTTCCTGAGCTAAATTCATTATAAATTTCATTAAGAGTAAGCACTTTTACAGTCAATCCGTATTGAGCTCTATTAATTTGTGCCAAGCGCTCTGCCTGAGAGACCAAATTATTAGGTGTCACAATTATATAATCTACGTCTTGAAACAGACCTTGACTATTTTTAAGTACAGTTCCTTTAATATCTTGGTTGGTCACAAAAGTGGTATTGCCTCGTTTAGGGTTTAAGAAATCTGACGATGAGACCGTTATATAAGTTCTTTGACTTCCTGCCGAAGCTTTAAAATCAAACACCTCATTGCTCTGCTCATTTACTACAGAAGTCACATTATATTTATCAGTAATATCCCATACTTCATCGACTGTTGAAGCATTACTCAAATTATATTGAACTATACCTGAAACATTAGCGACGTCAGGATTTTCAAAAATCATTTGTTCATTGGCATAGACAAGCTCGCGGGTAGCTTCTAAAGAAATGTAATCTAAATAGGCATAAGAGGATGGCAATCCTCCATTATTGTATGTAAAGTCAAATACAAAATTTTCAGAATTTGGTAAGATTTGCCCCGTATAGGAACTTTCAGAAGCCAAAACATTTCCATTAACGGGCAAAAAGTTCAAAGTAGTTAAATTATTTCCATCCAAGAGCACTTCCATAGAAGTAAAACCTTCTGATGTTGCTGCGACATATATTTTAATAGCAACAGGTTCGGTGGCAACAATATTTGGAAATTCAAATTCAAATGTTTTTTCATTTTCAATGCCAAATCGATCACCAAACCAACGGCGTCCCAATTTTGCAATATTGTATTCATCAGCTTCATGAAATTGATAGTCCCTAAACGTATTAACAATCAAATTTGGCAATCCAGAAGGTTGTTGCATTTCTTGGATACGCTTTCCTAAACCAGGACTTATATTTACAAAGTAGTGCGCACGATCTGTATAAGGATTTAGGTTTGTATTTATATTAGAATCAGAGACATCACCTTGGGGACCTTCGGCATAAAACAAAATATAATCTCCATTATCAAAACTTCCATCTTCCTCTCCAACAAATTTAATAGCATTTTCGGTCAAGTCGATAGGGTAACTAGCGTCATTGGCCATTGGCAACATTTTTCCTCCATTTCCAAAAATTTTGATTTCACGAGGATCTACATTATTGGTATTAATTCCTAATTGATTCAAAAAACTTTTAGACAATCGATAAATTCCAGATTCTTCGACATAAAATTTATACCATTGTCCTGAGCTTAAGACTGAACTTTGAATTATTTGCGGGCTCGATTGAGCTGAATTAATCCCATAATTGTTTGTTGAATAAGAAACGGTAAACGAATTGATACGTTTTATTGTGCCTTTATCATTAATAATTGGCGAGACTCTCAACATCACGGATCGATTCTCTCTAGCCTTGACATTAAACAACTTTACAATAGGTTGTTTGGGTAAATCTTTCTTTTTCAGGTCACCAAGCTGTTCATCAGAAAGTGTCTGGTAACTCACATTAATCAATTGAACAGACTGCTCATCAATGATATTTGAAGTGGTCCATTCCGCAAAGAAAACTATCCCTTCATTGGGGTTATAATCGTAATTGGTTTCTTGAAAAAAAGGAAGTTCAATAGAGTTTAATACAGTAGAAAAAAACTTATTAGGTTTCCAGTCAATATTAAAAGACTTCTGTTGCGAAAAAACAACGGAAGAACAAGTAACCATAAGTAATAGTACGCGGATTTTCATAGTGCAATAACGCCATAAATATCTATATATTATGACTTTTCAATTTTTATTCAAAAGTACAACAATAATTATTTTTAAAGACCGTTAATTAATAGAAAATAGAACGATAATGTCACTAAAAATCCGATATCTTGTATAAAAAAAAGGATGAAGTGCATAGTTTTTATGGTTTTTTCCAACAAAAAGAGTTGTAATTTTACCTTTAATTATTATATTGCATGCCTAAAAATAATTTAGCTTACTTAAAAAGTATGAATATGAAAAACGTTTTAAACCTAAAGATAATGTTAGCCTTAATGTTGTCTTTAGCTATGTTCAGTTGTAAGAGGTCTTCATCTGGCAAAAACATTTCTAGAGCTACCGGATGGAACATCAACGACAAAAACGGTGGCTTTCAATACAATACAGATTTTAAAGAGCAGCAAACGGCTCCTGGATTGGTTTTTATTGAAGGTGGTACTTTCACTATGGGAAGAGTACAAGATGATGTAATGCATGATTGGAACAATACTCCGACTCAGCAGCACGTTCAATCATTCTATATGGATGAAACAGAGGTAACCAACAAAATGTACCTAGAGTACTTAGATTATCTCAAAAGAGTTTACCCTCCTGACGATCCAAAATTCAAACAAATTTATATAGGAGCTTTACCTGATACTTTAGTATGGAGAAATCGATTGGGGTATGCTGAAATGATGATCGAAAACTACTTGCGTCATCCTGGTTATGCTGAATATCCTGTTGTTGGCGTTAGTTGGATTCAAGCTGTTGAATTTGCTAATTGGAGAACAGATCGTGTAAACGAATTGTACTTAGAACAAGAAGGTTATTTAGCTAGAGACGCTAAATTAGCTGCAACTGCTGAATCAAATTTCAACACAGACACCTATATCAATGCTCCAACCATGACCTATGGGGGCAATGACAGTATCATAAAACCAGAGCGCGGTCATCGTCCACAAGTAACCGCTAGTGGAGATACCATAAATGTTTATGCTGGAAGAGAAACAGGTATTATAACACCTGATTATAGACTTCCAACTGAGGCAGAATGGGAATATGCTGCTTTAGGCTTAAGTGAGCTTAGAAATTACAACGTTTACAGAGGTAGAAAGAAATATCCTTGGAGTGGTCAATATACACGTTCTGGGAAACGTAAAACAAGAGGAGATCATTTAGCTAACTTCAAACAAAGAAAAGGAGACTACGGCGGAATCGCTGGTTGGTCTGACGATGGTGCTGATATCACTGCTCCTGTAAAGTCGTATGAACCTAATGATTTTGGGCTTTATGATATGGCTGGTAATGTTGCCGAATGGGTAGCTGATGTTTACAGACCTATTGTAGATGATGAATTTAATGATTTCAACTACTACAGAGGAAACGTATATACTAAAAACGCTATAACAGAAGACGGTTCGGTAAAAATAGTTTCCATTGAGGAAATTGTTTATGATACTTTACCTAACGGAAAAATTGTTGCTAGAGATCTTCCTGGAGAAATTGCTCAGGTTCCTGTTGACGAAAATGAAACCTATTTGAGAACAAATTTTGACAGAAGTGACAACCGTAACTTCAGAGATGGTGATCTTCAATCTTCTCGCTATTACAGCGATGGGTTTGACGATGAAATTAATGAAACAAGTGCTGAAACACGAAAAATGTACAATTCTCCTAAACATAATATCAAAGCAGATTCAACAGGAGTACTCATCAAAGAATATGATGAATCTAGTTCTAGAACGTCGCTTATCAATGATAATGTGAGAGTTTACAAAGGAGGATCTTGGAGAGATAGAGCTTATTGGTTAGACCCAGCGCAAAGACGTTATTTCCCTCAAGATATGGCAACAGATTATATTGGTTTTAGATGTGCTATGTCTAGAGTTGGTTCTAAATCTAAAAACGCAAACAAAAAAAGAAACTAATAATAAAACCACAAAAAATTTAAAAGCCCTAACTATATAGTTAGGGCTTTTTTATTACTTTTATTTTATGAATATAGAAACTATTTATCAAAAGTTTTTAGAGTGCTCATCCGTTTGTATTGATACACGGAAAATAAGCAAGAACACTATGTTTTTTGCTCTTAAAGGAGACAATTTTAACGGCAATACATTTGCTAAACAAGCCTTAGAGAATGGCGCAAAATGGGCAATAATTGACGACAAATCTTACGCTCATATAAATGGAACCATTTTAGTTGAAAACACCCTAAACACACTACAATTATTAGCAACTCATCATAGAAAAACTCTCAATATCCCTATAATAGCCCTTACAGGTAGTAACGGTAAAACCACAACAAAAGAACTCATTAATAGCGTACTTTCTACACAGTATAATACAACGGCAACCATAGGCAATTTAAACAATCATATTGGTGTTCCTCTTACGCTTCTCGCCATGAATAAAACTACAGAAATCGGTATTGTCGAAATGGGCGCTAATCACAAAAAAGAAATAGAAACATTATGCAACATTGTTTTACCAGATTATGGATTAATAACCAATTTTGGTAAAGCTCATCTTGAAGGTTTTGGAGGTTTTGAAGGAGTCATTCAAGGAAAATCTGAAATGTATGTTCATTTAAAAAATCATCATAAAACTATTTTTGCAAATACAGATGATGACTTACAAGTGAAACAAATAGGGCACTACAATAAGATTTTTTCCTTCGGGAACAAACAATCAGATGTATACCTTACATTTTTAGAAGCCAAACCTAATGTACGCATAAAATATCAGAATCAGATTCTAACAAGTAATCTCACTGGAACATACAATTTCACCAATATAGCCTACTCCGTTGCTGTTGGTGCCTATTTTAAAATTTCTACGGAAAACATCAAAAAAGCTATAAAATCATATATACCAAAAAACAATAGATCACAAATCATCAACAAAGGGACATCAGAAATTATATTAGACGCATATAATGCCAATCCAACAAGTATGAAGGCGGCACTTTCCAATTTCTTTAAATATGATAACGATAAAAAGGTACTCATTCTTGGCGATATGTTTGAATTAGGAACATCCTCTAAAGAAGAACACCAAAAGATTGTTGATTATATCTCAGAACACTTCCAAGGAAAAACCTTTTTGGTTGGAATGCATTTTTTTCAGACTAAAACAAATAGAAGTTTTTTAAAATTCAAATCATTTGAATCTTTAAAAGACGGTATCAATCTTAATTTGGACAATACTTTAGTTCTAATAAAAGGCTCAAGAGGAATGGCCTTAGAAAGAGTTTTAGAAATAATCTAAGAAATGTATTAACAATCCACATTAAACATTTCTAAAATTGCTTAAAACTAGGCTGTGATTAATTCCAAAAAGGGGCAAATAAAAAACCCAGCATAAAAATGCTGGGTTTTTTATTTGTGGGTCATACTGGATTCGAACCAGTGACTTCTACCCTGTCAAGGTAACACTC
>Ga0055584_100007936_pt1 | contig 10395 bp, 8 predicted proteins | sample OSDHelmetaG_FD_58716 | JGI IMG/M metagenome (GOLD analysis project Ga0055584, IMG submission 58716) | Pelagic marine sediment microbial communities from the LTER site Helgoland, North Sea, for post-phytoplankton bloom and carbon turnover... | ecosystem: Environmental > Aquatic > Marine >...
AATAGAATAGATGAGATAGCAGTTGGAGCGTATTCCGGTAGTACGCTTTCGGCTGCGGCAAAGCGGTATTGTTGTACAAAAGCCACACTTAGACCAATGCTAAAACAAGCAAAGCAGTAGAGCCAAAAGCTAGCCATATCGATGGCGACTGCACCTACTAAGGCGGCACAGCTGGCAAAAATAGCGGCGCTAACAAAACCAAAACGGCGGCCCTTGCGACTCATGATCATAGAAGCAGGGACCGTGCCACTAGCTGTACCAACGATCATAAAGGCAACAGGTAGAGTCGCTAATACTGGGGACGGGGCCAATATAGAACCAACAATACCACCTAAAAAGATGGTGACATTGGTGCCAGTGAAGGCAAAAACCTGTGCTAGGCACAATAACCAGACATTACGAGTAAAGTTTTGAAAAGGCATAGTTAAAACGCGCTTTGAAAAATGGAAGCGCACATAGTAACTGATGTTACTAAATTATCCTAACTTAAGCCCTTGGTAAGAAGCAGATCCTTGCACCTGTTTGGGCTTCGTGTTAGCGTAAAACAAACGTTTAAAACACTATCTATGTGTGATCTATATAAGGACAAACCTGTGAAGAAGGCAACAGTTGAGCGTATTCTCGATGCTGCAGAATTTGAGTTTGGCGCCCATGGCTTTGTAGAGACTTCGCTACGCACCATTACTAGCAAGGCCGGGGTAAACTTGGCGGCAGTGAATTATCACTTTGGTTCTAAGAAGGGCTTGATTCAAGCTGTTGCGGATCGTTTTTTTGAGCCGTTAACCTTAGGCATACAAAAACGCTTACAAAGTATGGATACAAAACAGCAAACAAAGCATCAGGTATTAACCAATATCTATACGGATTTGATGCTAGAGGCCCTTAATATTGCCCAGCGCAATCCAGCACGTTTGGCTTTGTTTGCACGACTTATCAACTCGGCCTATACCCAATCACAAGGCCATTTGCGCAAGCACTTAACTTATCAGTATGCGCCTTTATTTATATTGTTAATGAAAACCATGCGTGAACATATGCCAGAAATGAGCCACGAACAGTTCTTTTGGCGCTTTCATCATCTTATGGGCATGATGGTATTTACGCTGTCCAATAGTGAGTCTTTAGGGGCCATTTGTGCCGCCGAATATGATACGCAGCGTGAGCTTCCCGAAATTCTGCAGCAACTGATTCCTATATTAGTTGCCGCTGCCGAAGCCCCAGTCCTACCCATTGAAAAGCTAGCGTAAGGAATGCACACATTATGTTGAACGAATTAATGCAGTTCATTGACGCAATCGATGCCACCCATCTGATATTGTTAAAGGTGGGCCTGTTGGCCGTATTGGTGATGATTGCCCAATGGCTTACGGGCAGTTGGATGCACCGCTTTGCCGATAACCATGAGGAGTTGGATGTTGCATTGTTGCATTCCGCGCGACGTCCTTTGTTAGCGGGCTTTTGGTTATTAGGTTTAAGTTGGATAAACGACGTTCTAGTCAGTTCTATTCCAAGCTGGTCCAATGATTTGCCAAGTCAGCTACGTGAACCTGTATTAGTGATTCTTATTGCTTGGTTTATGGTGCGTTTGATCACCGTCTTACAGGCTTTAGTGTTACACCCAGCGGGTAACCGTTTGGCTTGGGATGCCAGTACCGCTGAAGCCATGGGTAAAGTACTAAAAGTTGTGGTGGTTATTAGTGCGGTGCTGGTACTGATGCAGCTATTTGGCTTGTCAGTGTCTGGTGTTTTGGCCTTTGGTGGGGTAGGTGGTATTGCCATCGGCTTTGCTGCAAAAGATATGCTGGCCAACTTTTTTGGCGGTTTGATGATTTATATGGATCGTCAGTTCTCAGTTGGAGATTGGATTCGTTCACCAGACAAAGAAATTGAAGGCACCGTAGAGCATATTGGTTGGCGCGTAACCCGCATTCGTACCTTTGATATGCGCCCTTTGTATGTACCTAACGCAACCTTTACCAGTATTTCTGTAGAAAATCCTTCGCGCATGAGTAATCGTCGTTTTTATGAAATATTTGGTTTACGTTATGCCGACCAAGCTAGTGTGGAAGCCATAGTTAGTGATGTTAAGGCTATGTTGCTAGCCCATGAAGCTATTGATACTAACAAGACTCTGATGGTGAATCTCAACCAATTTAATAGCCATAGCTTGGACTTCTTTGTTTATTGCTTTACCAAGACCACGGCTTGGACAGAGTTTCATGTGATCAAACAGGAACTACTGAAAACCATTGCTGACATTGTTGAGCGCCATGGTGCCGAGTTTGCCTTCCCTACGCAAAGCTTGCACATTCAACAACAAGAAGAGGCTCCTGCAGGTGATGGATAAGCACTATATATTTGGCTACGGCAGCTTGATCAATAGTGCTAGCCGCCGTATCACGGGCATTGCTGGTGATTCCATACCGGTAAGGGTGCATGGCTTGCAGCGTTATTGGGTCAGTTTTACCGGTGTTGATATGCGTGCTGTAGGGGTTAGATTAGAAGCCCAAAGCCAGTGTAATGGCGTACTGTTTGACGTGCCTGCCAGTGAACTAGGCAAGTTTGATTTGCGCGAGCGCGGCTATGTTCGACAAGCCTTGGATCATCAGCACATTGAATACTTGGAGGCGGGCTCACCTGTGTCTTTGTCGGCACTGTCGGATCACCCAGTTTGGGTTTATACCTATCCTGATTGCCCCCGTGAATCGCAATTTAGCCCTATTTCACAATCTTATTTAGACGTTATCATACTTGGTTGTTTGGAAGTGGGAGAGTCGTTTGCGCGTGAATTTTTGCAACATACAAACCTTTGGCAAGACTGGCACGACGACCGCCTTAATCCACGTTATCCACGAGCTACTGAGCATGATCAACATGAGTATCTGGATGATTTGATAGGACAGATGAGAAAAGAACTACAACACCGTTATTGAGTGTTTGATTCTCCTTGGAACTCCATGATCTCTTGTTCCACAAGCATTATCTCTTCTTCTACTAGTGCACTAAGTGTTACTTCGGCAATGTTGTCAGAGGTGATCTTGGTGGGGCTGTTGCCATTTGTTTGTTTTGGTTTTGGTAACGGACCTGTTTGTGGATTATAGGGATCAAATCGCACTAACAGAGCCAGTTTAGGGTGGTCTAGATAGTGTAATTCCACGCTACGCATTTTGCGCTTTTGTATCATGCTATAACGTTGAGTTACCTTAGTTTGAGAGGTCGGGTAGTTAAATAAGCTACTCAGTTCAGTTGTTGGTGTGCTATTAGCTTTAGCAAATTGATTTAGATGCAACTTGGTGTGTAGGTGCAAGAAACGACCTAAGCTCACGCCAATGGCCCCCTCTAACTGATGGCGATCAGCTTGTTTGATGCCAGCATTGATATTGATCCAGGTTGCTGAGTTTTGCTTTGTTAGCGGCATGGGCCAAGCTTCGTGAAACAACACATTGAATTGCCCAGAACGCTGTAGCTTTGTTGCCGTGTGATTTAACTGGCGCTGTTCCTTGGGTAAGCGTGTATAGGCCTGAGAGCCAATGCTAGGGTAGGCCAGTAGTTCTTTACTAGTACGTACTTTGGTGGCCAAAGTCGTGGGATGCTGTTCTTCGCTGTGCAGGTTAGCTAAACGCTCAATAATCATTACCTCAGCCTGGTACCAGCGTATGTCTTCTTCTGCATGGGCTGAAGAAAATAGCACCATGGTCAACAATCCTATAGTTAGGGATCTTAGGCGAGGCAGTAACTGTATTGAGGTTTGAGGCATTATTTAACCAATAGTTTTAGCAAGTCTTCCACGCGTTGAAAACGCGTCTCAGGGTGTTCCATAGGTAGAGTAAAGCGCAACTGATTGCTACCTTCAAGTTTAAATTGCCTTGGTTGCGTTTGTACCAGCTTTACTAAGGCCATCGGTTCTACTTGAGTGTGCTTATCAAATAGCAGGCGGCCACTTTGACTAGACGCTTCAATTTTGCTTATGCCGATGTCCTGTGCTTTAAGTTTTAAGCGCGTTTGACGGAATAAACTCTTGATAGCTTCGGGCAATAATCCAAAGCGGTCGATCATCTCAACCTGTAGCTCCTTCAGTGTAGCCTTGTTTTGCGCGTTGGCAATACGTTGGTACATGATGAGTCGATTATGTACATCAGGCAAATAGCTTTCTGGGATTACCGCAGGCAAGTTTAAATTAACTTCGGTGCCGCGTTGTATCGGCTGGTCCAAATTGGGCGTTTCGCCTTTTTGCATGGCTTCCACAGTGGCGTTAAGCATTTCCATATATAAGCTAAAGCCAATGCTTTGCATCTGGCCACTTTGTTCTTCACCTAATAGTTCGCCCGCGCCACGTATTTCTAGGTCATGGCTGGCTAGGGTAAAGCCTGCGCCTAGGTCTGCGGTGGCTTCAATGGCCTCTAAGCGCTTGTTGGCGTCTTTGCTGAGTACTTTAGGGTGCGGTGTCATCAAGTAGGCATAGGCCTGATGATGGGAGCGACCGACACGGCCTCGAAGCTGGTGCAACTGTGCCAAACCAAATTTATCAGCACGATCGATAATAATGGTGTTGGCGCTAGGTACGTCGATACCTGTTTCTATAATGGTGGAGCAAACCAGAACATTGGCACGACGGTGATAAAAATCACTCATCACTTGTTCTAGTTGGCGTTCACGCATTTGGCCGTGGGCTACGGCAACACGAGCTTCGGGTACTAATTCACGAATCTTGTCGGCTGCGGTTTCAATAGTGCTAACGTCGTTGTGTAGGTAATACACCTGACCACCACGCAATAGTTCACGCAGCATGGCTTCTTTGACTAGCTTGGTCTCGTATTGGCGCACAAAGGTCTTAATAGAAATGCGCTTGGCGGGAGGCGTGGCAATAATAGATAGATCGCGCATGCCCGCCATGGACATATTAAGGGTTCGTGGTATTGGTGTGGCCGTTAAGGTCAGAATATCCACTTCGGCACGCAGCTTCTTGAAAGACTCTTTTTGCTGAACACCAAAACGATGCTCTTCATCGATGATTAACAAACCTAAACGTTTAAAGTTAAGCTTGCCTTGAATAATTTTGTGGGTGCCGACTAGTATATCTAAACTGCCGTCTTCTATTTGTTGCTCTACCTTGCTGTGTTGTTTGCCCGATTGGAAGCGCGACATGACGGCTACGTTAATTGGCCAATCGGCAAATCGATCCCTTAGGGTTTCATAATGCTGTTGGGCTAGCAGGGTCGTTGGTACCAGTATGGCTACCTGCTTGCCGCCCGTAGCGGCTATAAAGGCGGCGCGCATGGCCACTTCGGTTTTACCAAAGCCTACGTCACCGCACACTAGGCGATCCATGGGTTGGTCGGCTAGCATGTCTTTGATAACGGCGCTGATAGCTTGTTGCTGATCAGGCGTTTCCTCAAATGGGAAAGCATCGGCAAAGGCTTCGTAGCTATCATCCGGGCGTGGATAAGCATAGCCGTCGCGTGCAGCACGCATGGCGTAGATACGTAGCAGCTCAGCGGCGGTGTCTTTGATTTTTTCTGCAGCTTTGCGTTTGGCCTTTTGCCATTGCTCGGTGCCTAAGCGATGCAGCGGTGAGTTTTCACCACCACCGGTATAACGGCTAAGTAACTGTAAGCTGGCTACAGGCACGTAAAGAGTGGCTTCGTCGGCATACAAAAGCACAAGGAATTCGTTTTCTTGGCCGTCGACAGACAAGGCTTTAAGGCCCTGATAGCGACCAACACCATGGTCTTGGTGTACTACTGGGCTACCAATGGTGAGTTCCGCTAGATCGCGAATAGCAATATCGGAATTGTTGGTTTCTTTATCGCGGCGACGACGTTGCAAAACCTTTTGGCCAAACAGCTGGGCTTCACTAATCAGACACAGCTGCTGGGCAGGGAAGTTTAAACCACGTTCCAAAGGTGCAACGCAAATGGCAAAGTCCATATCCGCTTGGCAGAATTCCAGCCAAGACTCCACTTCTTGTGGTTGCTGAGGTAGCTTTTTGAATAGCTCTAATAAAGCTTCACGGCGGCCTGCTGATTCGGCACAAACCAAGACTCGTGCTTGGGTTTGTAACAAGCTTTCTAGAGCAATCAACGGCTTAGCCAATTGACTGTTGATAGCGACTTCAGGCAAGTTGGCAAAACCTAGATTGCTTTCACCCTTGTTGGCCTGTGGTTCTACGTGGGCTGCTGTTTGCACGTGCACATTGCCGTGTTGCTTAAGTAAGCCAAATAACTGCTCAGCACTCAAAAATAGATGCTGAGGTGGTAGCAGTGGGCGTTCTACATCGTGGCCGTAATCGTCGTAGCGCTGTGCTACGTCCTGCCAGAAATGCTCTATGGCGCCATTGAGGTCACCATTGCGGATGATTTGTACCTGTTGCGGCACGTAATCCAATAAGGTTGACATCTCCAAGTTATAAAACAAGGGGATATAGTATTCGATACCCGCTGGCGCTAAGCCTTGGCTTACGTCCTGGTAAATAGGACAGTTGTTGGCTTCAACGTCGAAGTTAGCATTAAAAGCTTGACGGAACTGGCTAATGGCTTGGGCGCTTAGGGGGAATTCTCGCGCCGGTAACAAATTGAATTCTTCTATGATGCTAGTGGTGCGCTGATTGTCTGGATCAAAGTAGCGTAGGCTTTCGATTTCTTCGTCAAACAATTCAATACGAATAGGCGCTTCGCTACCCATGGCGAATAGATCGATAAGGCTACCGCGTACGGCATACTCACCAGCTTGGGCCACGGTTTCGGTATATTGATAACCGGCTTCGTTTAAGCGCTTGCGAAAAGGCTCAAGTTGTAAAGGGTTGCCTGTAGTCAACGCAAAAGAGTTTCCCGCTAGATAACTAGTAGGGGCAAGGCGGTGTAAGAGGGTAGCAATAGGCACCAAGATAATACCTTGCTGCAAATCGCTGATGGCATTAAGGGTCTTGATGCGTTCCGAAATAATATCAGGATGAGCTGAGAAGCTATCGTAAGGCAGGATTTCCCAGTCTGGCAGCATGTACACCTGTAACGTAGTAGCCCCTAGGAAAAACTGTAATTCTGCCTTTAGTGTTAAAGCGGCATCGGTACTTTCAACTAATACTAGTAACGGCGTAGTCGAGGTTTGTGCCCCCTCGGCAATAGCCAAGGCGCTGCCGGCGCCGGTGGTTTGGCCCCAGTGTTGATGGTTGTTGGTAGATGACGCAAGTGGGAGTGATTCGATTAACACGGTGGCAGACTTAATTAGTAATGACAAAATGATTGTCGCTATTGTAGTTTTTTCAAAGCCGCTTTGCACCTTTCTAAGGGCTGTTTCATATATATGTTTTTGCCGCCAATTGCCATGAACTGGATTCTCTTGCATAGAGGCTTAGGAATTAGTCTGAATAAGCCTTGTTTATGGTCAAGATAAGGGGTGGATGGATTGCGCCTTTAACCACAATCTAGGATAATATGGGTCCCACAACTTTAGGTAGGGGCCGTGAGCGAAGGGTGTTCGTGAACCAGCCTGCCACCACAACATAGGTATTCCATTGTGAGCCAAGAACAAGTGTTTTCTGACTGGAAAGAACGCGAAGCGCTAGCCGAAGCCATGATCCCAATGATCGGCAAGTTCTATCGCGATAACAACGTTGAAACTTCCGTATACGGTCGTAACATTGTTAACCGTTCTGTAATTAGCATTCTTAAGTCTCACCGTGCTGCGCGCATGGTAGAAAAGAATGAAATTTCTGTACATGAAACCTATCCAGTTGTTGCAGCAATGCAAAACTTGGATCTAGCCAATGTTCATGTTGATATCGGCAAGCTTGCTACCGGTTTTGCAACCGATGGCGGTGACCTGTCTATTGATGAATATGTTGCTCAGGAACTAAAAGGCGCAGTAAATGATGACGCCAACGCTTCTGGCACCGATGTTGTGTTGTACGGTTTTGGCCGTATCGGTCGTCTACTAGCCCGCTTGTTGATCGACAAGACTGGCGGTGGTCAAAGCTTACGTTTGCGTGCCATGGTGGTACGTAAAGGTGGTGACAACGATCTACAGAAGCGTGCTAGCTTGTTGCGTCGTGATTCTGTACACAGCAACTTCCAAGGCACCATCACTGTTGATGAAGAAAACAACGCCATCATTGCCAACGGCAACATGATCAAGGTTATCTATGCTTCTTCTCCTGATTCTATCGACTACACTGAATACGGCATCGACAACGCGGTAGTAATCGACAACACCGGTATCTGGCGTGACCACGACGGTTTGTCTTTGCACCTTAAAGCCAAGGGCGTTAGCAAGGTTATGCTAACTGCACCAGGTAAGGGCGTTAAGAACATCGTTATGGGTGTTAACCAAAAAGACATCGAAGACACAGACAACATCTTGTCTGCGGCTTCTTGTACTACCAACGCAATCACACCTGTATTGAAGGCCTTGAACGACAAGTATGGCGTTGCCAACGGTCACGTTGAAACTGTACACGCTTACACCAACGACCAGAACTTGATCGATAACTACCACAAGGGCGACCGTCGTGGCCGTGCTGCTGGTCTAAACATGGTATTGACCGAAACGGGTGCTGCTAAAGCCGTATCTAAGGCGCTACCAGAGCTAGAAGGCAAGCTAACAGGTAACGCTATCCGCGTACCAACACCAAACGTATCCATGGCTATTCTTAACCTAAATTTGGAAAAGGAAGTTAACCGTGACGAGTTGAACGACTATTTGCGCGACATGGCTATCCACTCTGACCTACAAAAGCAAATCGATTTCACGACTTCTCGTGAAGCCGTATCCAGCGACTTTGTAGGCTCACGTGCAGCCGGTGTTGTAGACGGCCTAGCCACTATCGCTAGCGGCGGTAAGAGCTGTGTTGTATATGTATGGTACGATAATGAGTACGGTTACTCTTGCCAGGTAGTGCGTATGCTTCAGCACGTTACCAAGACGTCATTGCCTGCATACCCAGTTGCTAAGTAAACTTAGCTAACTAAAGAAAAAGATCGCTTAGGCGGTCTTTTTTTATGCCTGCAATAAATGTCGGCTGAATGTTTTTTAAAAGTAATGAAGAAAGGCAGAAATGAAGTGTACTTTTTAAAGGTTGGACTAGACTAATGATATGACTGTGAGCAAATGACAGGGAGTTAGGCCGATGAAAATAGGATGTTGGGTGTTGGTGGCAATGTTACTAACTGGCTGTGCTGGTGCTGGCTCTAACAGTGATGCAGGTTTGGGGCGTGATGCTGCTAGCCAGCATGCCTTGCGGGTGGCTCATCACCAATCCATTGCTATAACACGTGAAGAGGCTTTGGGTATTGTTGAGGATATGAATGCCGTGTTATCCATTCAGGATAATGCCGCCGATGTTGTGTGCGGTGTTGAGTTTGTTTTATCTGGAGGTCTGTCAGCATTCAGTCTTGGTACGGGGGTAATTAGTAGTACGGAGGATTTCGCGTCACTGTATACACGTGTGCCGGGTGAGATAAAGGTGGTGAATATGATCAATTACTGTGGTCGTTTTGGTGCCTTTTTAGGGTGTGCCCCTGTACCGGGTGAATCCTTATTGGTAGTGCGTTCTAGTCGCCGTGTAGAGGGGGCGCTGTGGGCTCATGAATATGGGCATAACCAAGGCTTGAGTCATCGTTCGGTCTCTCGCGCTTTGATGAATCCAGTTGTGACAAGCCGGACTCGTGTTGTAAACCAGCAGGAATGTAAACAGTTTGAAGCAGGGGAGGAGTGAGCTATGAAAGCGTATATGTTGGCGGCTTCGTTATGTTTCTTGAATAGCGCTGTAGCTTGGGCAGGTAAATTGATGCCAGTTGAGATGTTTGTGCAGCAGGCCTTTCCCCATGGTGTGCCAATTAATGAAGCTAGAAAATACGGTCTTGCCGATAGTGCACGACTGCTAGGCCTTTTGAGGTTGCAGGACAATATAGAGGTTCACTCAAATATACTGGAAACAATTGGCTATATTGGCGATCCAGTAGCAACCAGAAGGGTCATTGATTATATTCATCTAGGGCAAGGGGAGATCAGTACCGAATCATTTAGGGCAAAGAGTAATGCATTTTTGTGTTTGGGTTATATGGTAAATAAAACGGGTAATCCAGTCGCGCTTAATTATCTTGTTAAAAGCTTAGATATGGCCACTTGGCAGGCCCGTAATCTGCAGTGGAGGGTGGCATTTTTGCCTGATGATGTTAGCCATGATTTACAATTGATACGCCAAGCTGCCGTTGGTTTGACCTTGTCTGGGCACCCTCAGGCGGCTATAGCCATGCAGCAGTACTTGTCTCCGGCTAAAGGTGATGGTGATTTTGCGCCGGCCACCAATGAGATGTTGCAGCAGATGTTAAGGGCTAATAAAGAGATTGGTAACAAAGGTTTGCAGTCTTATATGCTCGATACTCACGAGTAGAAGGTTTG
>Ga0055584_100007937_pt1 | contig 10395 bp, 9 predicted proteins | sample OSDHelmetaG_FD_58716 | JGI IMG/M metagenome (GOLD analysis project Ga0055584, IMG submission 58716) | Pelagic marine sediment microbial communities from the LTER site Helgoland, North Sea, for post-phytoplankton bloom and carbon turnover... | ecosystem: Environmental > Aquatic > Marine >...
CAAATGAGCCTCTGAATGAGCGACCAAACGACTTCGCTATTATCCCTAGGTCGCAATCCCCGCAGCGCCCGCCTGTCGCTGGCGGTTCTGGTTCTCGCGGGCATCATTTCTGGCATTCTCCTCATGACACCTCCACAGATCGTGAGCTCTGCCAAGGCACCGTCGCCCGTCACCGTGAGAACCGTGACCGCGCAACCGATCACGCAGCAACTTTATGTTCACAGCGAGGGCACCGTATATCCCCGGGCGGAAACTCGGATAGTGGCTCAAGTGGCGGGCGAGGTGGTCTGGCTCGCGGACACGCTGCGCGTGGGCGGACAGTTTGCCGCTGGGGAGCTGCTCGTCCAGCTCGACCAGCGGGATTACCAAGTGGCATTGAAAAGCGCAGAGGCGCAGCTGCGCCAGGCGCGCGCGGACCACGAGTACGCAATGGCTGAGGCGGCACGTATCGCCGCGCTCTTTGATAAGGACCTCGCCAGCACGACAGAGCTGGAGCGCTCCCGCCGCGCCCTCGAAGGTGCCGAAGCAGGGCTGCTGCGGGCCGAGGCGGCGCTGGAGCGCGCCGAGATTGATCTCGCTCGAACAACCATACGGGCGCCCTACGCCGGTCGTGTGCGAACAGAATCGGTGGATCTTGGGCAGTTCCTGCAAAAAGGCGCCATTTTGACCACCGTATATGCCACTGACGCCATGGAAATCAACCTGCCCATACCCGATGCGCAACTGGCTTTTCTCCATGAGGCGCTAACCCAGACCGGTGTTCTGAACGATACCGCCGACATACCCGTAGTGCTGTCAGCAACCTACGCTGGCCGGGAGCAAACGTGGACCGGCCAACTGGTGCGCACCGAAGCCAGTATTGATGAGCGCAGCCGGTTTATTTATCTCGTGGCAGAAGTTACCGAAACAATTAACGCTCAGGGCACACAACTACCTGTCGGGCTGTTTGTCGACGCGACCATTACCGGACGCTGGTTCGAGGACGTGGTTACCTTGCCCAGAATTTCGCTCCGGGGCGCCGATTCGGTCTGGATCGTTGATGAAGCAAACACCCTGCACGCGCGTGAGGTGTCGGTACTCCGGGTTACCGAAGACAACGTATTGATTACGGCCGGTCTATCCCCGGGCGATAAAGTCAATGTCTCACCACTGCAATTCGTGGTCGAGGGCATGCCCGTTGTGATTGTCGACTGAGCGCATAGACCATGCCCAGACTCATCGCCTGGTTCGTCGATAATCCGGTTGCCGCCAACCTGCTCATGTTCATTCTGGTGGCATCGGGGCTCTTGAGCCTCAAAGACGTCCGGAAGGAGGAGTTTCCTAATATCGAAACCCCTGTCGTGACGGTCACGGTTCCCTATCTCGGCGCGGCACCTGCCGAAGTCGAGTCCGGGGTCTGCACCCGAATAGAGGAAAGTATTTATGGCATAGAGGGCATCGACAAAATCCGCACTACGGCAGCGGAAGGTCGCTGCAACGTGACGATAGAAATCGATCGCGAGGCCGATCTCTCGAAAGCGCTCGATGACATCAAGGCTCAGGTCAATGCAATTTCGACCTTCCCGGCGAACACCGAGCGTCCGATCGTGTCCCAGCTCACCATGCAATCTCTGGTAATACAGCTGGCACTGCATGGCAGTACCGACGAGAAGTCTCTGAAGTTTTTGGTGGAGGATATTCGCCGGGACCTGCTCGAACTGCCCGCAGTTAGCTTGGTAAAGACCTTGTATCTCCGCCCGGACGAGATTTCCGTCGAAGTCTCTGAATCCGCGCTGCGACGTCACGGACTGACCATCTCCCGGATTGCAGAAACCATTCGTCAGAGCAGTATCGATATCCCCGGCGGCTCCGTGCGCACCGACGGTGGCGAAATTCGACTTCGCAGCACGGGTCAGCGCTACAGCGGCCGTGAACTTCAGGACATTGTGGTGGTGAGCCACCCCGATGGCTCCCGGTTGTTGCTCCAGGATATCGCTACGATCGTCGACGGCTTTGAGGAGATTGACCAGTACGCTGAGCTCAACGGCGAGCCCACGATGCTCATCCAGATATGGCGAGTGGGTAACGATAACGCGCTGGAGATCTCGAGTAGCGTGCTGGAGTACGTCGACGCCAGAGAGCGTGCTTTGCCAAGCGGATTACACCTCACCATCTGGAATAACGAAGCCAATGAATTGATTGGTCGACTCGGGGCGATTCTCGATAGCGCAGCAAGCGGACTACTACTGGTGATTCTGAGCCTGTCTTTGTTTTTGCGCGTAAGGTTGGCCCTGTGGGTCAGCGCCGGCATACCCGTTGCTATTTTTGGCGCACTCGCCTGGTTCCCCAGCATGGACTTGAGTCTGAGCACACTCTCGCTCATGGGGCTATTGTTATCGCTGGGTGTCGTTGTCGACGATGCCATTGTGGTCGGCGAACGCATTTACACTAAAGAGCAACAGGGTCTCGATAGCCGAGCGGCAGCCATTGCCGGTGCCAGTGAAGTCGCGGTGCCAGTGTTCTTTGGGGTTTTGACCACGATCGCAGCATTCCTGCCGATGCTCAGCATCGACAGCAACCTCGGCCAGTTCTTCCTGTCTATTGGGTGGACCGTCGTCCTTTGCCTGATCTTCAGCATTATCGAATCGCAGCTGATCCTTCCCTCGCACCTTGCACACCGAAAGCGCGAGCGCGGTAAAAGTGATGTGGGCCGGCGCTGGGAACACTTTCAAGCGCGACTCTCAGACGCGCTGGAGCGGTTTGCCAACACCCGATATAAAGAAACCGTCGAGTGGGCCATCAACAACCGCTATGTCGTGCTCTCCACGGCGTTGGCAATACTGTTAATCACAGTCGCTACGCTGGCCAGTGGCCGCCTGGTTTTTCAGTTTTTTCCTTCAGTTACGGGAAACAATGTCGTGGCACGGATCGTGATGCCCGAGGGATATCCCCTGGCGGGGACCAAACGCGCCCTGACGACCCTCCAGACCTCGGCGCAGAGCTTGAGGGAACAAGTGGATGCCGAACTACCTGAGGGTGAAACCGCGTTCTTGAATGAACTCTCCTCGATCGGCATTAACATTACCCAAGGCGCCATGGTGATAGTCGGCGAGACGGGCAGCCACATGGCGCAGGTATCACTGAATCTCGTGCCGTATCGGGAGCGCAGCGGGATGACGCCAACCAAAATCGCCAACCTGTGGCGCGAACTCACGCCGCCCATTCCAGACGCTTTAGAGCTCAGCTTTTCTGCCAATGCCGTGTCTTTGGGGCCCGACATAGACCTTGAACTTCGCGGACGCGATATGCAGGAGCTCGGTAAGGCGGCGCTGGCGTTGGACGACGCACTCCATAGTTTCGATAGCGTGTATGACATTAGCAACAGCTATCGGTCAGGCAAACGAGAACTGACCCTTGAAATCCTTCCTAGTGCAGAAACGCTGGGCCTGACACAAGCCGATCTCGGCAACCAGGTGAGAGATGCTTTTTATGGTCGCGAGGCGCAACGGGTGCAGCGGGGCCGGGACGACGTGCGCATTATGGTGCGCTTTCCCGAAGCAGATCGAAAAACCCTTAATGCACTGGAGAGCATGCATATTCGTCTGCCCGATGGCACGGAGGTGCCCGCACTGTCAGTTGCCAAGCTGGTGGAAACCACCGGTAATGCCGCAATTCAACGGACTGATGGTCAGCGAAGGATCAATGTAGTGGGTACAGCTGACCGTAGCATCGCTCCGCCCGAAACTGTGCTGACCATTCTTTTTGAAGAAACGATTCCCGAGATCATGGCACAATACCCGGGCGTGAGTATCTCGCAAGCGGGCGAAGCAGAAGAACGCTCTGCTGCCCTGAGCGGGCTGCTCAGTACCAGCTTGATTGCGCTGATGGTGATCTACGCTTTGCTCGCCATTCCGTTGAAGTCCTACCTGCAACCGCTCGTGGTGATGGCGAGCATCCCCTTTGGTTTTATTGGCGCCATTCTCGGGCATATGATCATGGGTTACGACCTTGTCTTCTTCTCGCTGCTCGGGATGGTGGCGCTGGCCGGCGTGGTCATTAACTCGAGTTTAGTACTGGTCGATTTTATTAACCGCAATCGGCGGCTCCACAACATGGACCTACGCGCCGCAGTGCTGGATTCTGGCGCGTCACGTTTCAGACCGATCTTCCTGACATCTATCACCACTTTCCTCGGCTTAATGCCACTCATGGTGACGCGGGACTTTGATACCGCTCCGTTCGTACCGATGGCCGTATCCTTGGGTTTTGGCGTCATCTTTGCAACCGTCGTTACCCTCATTCTGATCCCTGCGCTCTATGTCATCCTCGAAGACTGGCTGTCAGTGTTCGCTCCAGCAGATGAGGTCTCAGAATCCGTGACAGGAAACAGTCCGCTCTGATTGATCTGACTGAGCCTCAGCGTGAGCAGCGTCTTGTGGCTCTGATTGCCGACGCTGATACCCCGCTGCCACCCACTCCGAGTTTGGTGGCCGGTTGTTGCGGTTCATCGAACAAACAGCGATTCAGACACTAAAAAGGGTGCAGACCGCGTTAATGGAACAGCACGTGCTCCAGAAGCCGCTCAATGTTCTCTTGATGATCGCTCACTGACGTCAAAGAACCACAGAGATTGGCCATTGCCAGCCGCGGTCGCTCAGCGCTCTCATAACACCCCAACGCCGCGCCATGTGCGCCGACCCACTCCGCGAGCAGCGGCGGACTTAGCGCGCCCGCCTCTGGCAATAGCCGAAAATCAGCGAGGCTGTGCAACGCCTTCAATAACTTGGGACCGATCATCTGGGGAGCAATAAACTGCGGATCAGCCCGTGCGATAATCGACTCTGAAAGATACTTGAGAAACGGCAAAACCGGTGAGGTCTCGCTAAACCCCATAAACGCATTGTGGGGCGATAAATAAGCCCGCCAGTGCGTTTTATCATCTCGTTGGATCCAACATTCCTCACCGAAAAATGTATCGGCGTCGAGGGGGAGTTGCCACCCGGCATCGAAGACGATCGTGTCCGCATCAATCCAGACGACCAGTCCTCCTCTTTCTGAGAGCACCGACGTGATCCAGTCGAGCCGCCCGAGATCAGCCAGTATCGGTGTGCGACCCGCGAGTTTTTGGCGCAATTCCGGAGAGATCGTGTCGAACAGCTCATCACCCTCGACCCGATACTCATACCCGTGGAGCTCCGCCCACCGCCGTACCGAGGTCATGCAGCGCGCTATCCACGCAGGCGTATCCGCCGGCGCTGACTGCAAAATCGTAATCGGACTCATGCGGTATTAAGAGGCGTCAGGCGATACCCTGATTGTCGATCAGTCCCAGTACGTTCGGCTGATTCGGGTTCGCCCCCCCCACGTTTCCTTCGCTGCGAAGCCAGCGCGCCACCACATCCCAGATCGGCTCACCATCTTGTTGCTGCATGGACGCCCACCCCGCGACCTTGTAGGTCTTGTCCGCCTCGATGGCTGCGCCATTGAGGCTCATATTGGAGATCCGCGATCCGGCGGCGGCCAGAGGCGCCATGTCGTAAGACAATCCCCCAACACGCACCATATCCCCCCCCTGCTGGTAGTACGGGTCCGGATGGAACAGGTTGTCGGCAACATCCTCCAGCACACGCTTCAGAAACTCTCCACTCATTTCTGTGAGGGTGACCGCGGGATAGGTGATTGCGACCTGCGCCATGAGGTCTTCCATCGTCACGACGGAGCCTGGTAGCAGTGTCGTACCCCAACGAAAACCCGGAGACAGCGATACGGGGGCATCGAGTTCCGCCATCAACGCGTCGCAAATCAGCTGATCAAAGCTGCCATTAAAATTACCGCGCCGATACAAAAGCGCATCCGTCTGAGCGAGGGGTTCGGCAAGCTGCGCTGCAAACGGCGCGCGAATGTCGGCAATGAGTTCTGCCATCGCAGCATCAGGGGGCAGGAGATCGGCGAACACGGGAAGTAGTCGGTAGGACCAGTCGCGAATCCTGCCGTCGCGCACATCAAAGTCGAGCACGCCGACGAATTTTCCGTTCGAGCCCGCATTGGTGACCAAGGTCGAGCCACCCGGATTAGCCACCTCGAGCGCCTCAGGGATAGCGTCGTGGGTGTGGCCGCCCAGAATGGCATCAATGCCGCTGACTCTGGAGGCCAGCTTGATATCGGTATCGGCCCCATTGTGCGACAGGAGCACCACCACCTGTGCGCCAGCGGCGCGAACCTCTTCGACCTTTTCCTGTAGTTCCCGTTCCTGAATACCAAAGGTCCAGCCAGCGGTGAAATGGGAAGGATTTGCAATCGGCGTGTAGGGAAACGCCTGCCCGATAATGGCCACAGGCACGCCATTGATCTCCCGCAGCGTGTGGCTGGCAAAGACCGAATCACCAAAGTCCATGTCCTTGACGTTGTGGGCGATAAAATCGATGTGGCCGTCGAGATCATTCTCGAGTATCTCCATAACGCGATCGCTGCCCAGGGTGAACTCCCAATGCCCGGTCATAACGTCCACACCGAGCAACTTGCTCGCGGCCACCATATCCTGACCCTGAGTCCACAAAGCGGTGGCCGAGCCTTGCCAGAGATCACCTCCGTCGAGCAACAGCGCGCCGGGTCGATCCGCCCGCAGGCGCTTGATAAGGGTCGCAAGGTGCGCGAATCCACCCACCTTCCCGAACTGCTCCGCCGCCGCGACATAATCGAGGTAGGTCATTGCATGGGCTGTACTTGAACCCGACGGTATATTGAATCTTTTGAGAAATGACTCGCCCACGAGATGCGGCGGTCGATTACGCGCCTCGTGCAAGCCGATATTGACCGACGGCTCGCGATAATGAATGGGCAACAGTTGGGCGTGCACATCGGTAATGTGCATTAGGTGCACATTACCCACGCGAGGCACGTGATAAGCGTCGCCCGCGCTACTGGCACGAAGCGATGAAGGTAGAGCGAGCCCCGCCGCCACCCCGAGTGTTAAAAGCTTGTGAAATTCCCGTCTCTGCATGCGAACGCTACGCCGCCTTACAAGTCTTGATTGACAGGGGATGCCGGATCGAGCAAGAACGCCATAATGTCCTTGAGTTGCTGCTCTGTCAGAATTCCCTGAGCGCCAAATCGCGGCATATGCGAACACAGGTTGTAAGCATGGGTATCCCACAACTTGGTCCACGTGTAGCGCAACATGGGCTCGGACTGTCCGCGCGCACCATAACCCGTCAACGCGGGCCCTAAGGTACCGTAGGCGACCTCATCAGGCGCCAATTGATGACAGGCATAACAGTTGCCGCCGTTAGGCTGCGCGGGATCATCGCTGGACTGCAAGCCGCGCCCGTTATCGGCGACCTCAGCACCCCGTTGCCAGTCACCCAGAAAATCACCATCCGCGGGAAATACGACTGCGTCGAGTCTTTCCTGACGCAATGATGTGGCTGTCGCTGCATCTGGCGGCGTCGATCTCGAGTGATGACACGCCTGCTGAACCGGATCCTGTTGCAATCGATCCACCGTTGCCTGCCCGTTGTCTACAAAGGAGCGCTCAAGTGCCGTATCGAGTCGTTCCGATGACACGACTCCAGACGACAATGTCAACGCCCCCGCCAGCAAAACACCCCTTCGAAGCATTAATCTCATCGCTTTAACCCCGGCGCAGTCATTACGCCTCCTGCGGCGTTCACCGCCATATAGGTCTGCAGCGCAACACTGACCTCTGACCCCAGCTTGAGCCCGGGCCATCGCTGCTGACGGAAACAGTCCTGCAGACGCCATCCCATGGTGCGCACCAAACCCTCGGAGATGCGATAAGCGGGCCAGCTACCAAACGTTTCTGCCGCATCCTGATGTTCAGTCAGATTCGGCAGGGCCTGTAGCCTAATACGCATGTCGGACTGCTCATGGCAGGTCGCACAAGAAAAGTCATGGGGTCCGGCCCGGTAGAAGAACGCTTCCTCGCCCAAGGCATACATAGCCCGCTCAGCCGGATGCGATTGCTCGGGTGCGATCACTGCACCCTCCGACTCGGCCGCCAGCCAGGTCACCAGCGCCTCCAACTCGGTGCCCATATCGCCGCGCAGCGAGTAGGGCTTAGCGAGCAAAGTGCCGCGGTCACGCCCTTGCAACTGTTGCATGCAGTGCAGCAATCGCGATTCGATATCCATGACCGCATCAGTGTCTTCGAAATATCGAGGGAACCGCGCGTAGGCACCCGCTGTCACGCCCGGACCCATGCCCAGGTCGCATCCCTCGAGCGACGCAGAGCGGGGGCCCTGAGGTTCGAACCACAGCGCCTCTCCCTCATCGATGACGAAAATGGCGGGGTTATCATCGCCCATCAAATCACGATATTCATCAAAGATGCCGTCATCCGACAACGCCGGCATCGCGAGAATCCCGATTAACCAAGCCCATTTTTTTATCATTTTTTCAGCCCCCCGAGAGCAGCGGCAAGCTTTCAACGGATGGTTGTTTCACCCTCGCCCGTGCCGCCCTGATTGTCTACCCACGTGACCTTAACAGTATCACCCGCTTCACCGCCCTCGAAACGCACGCCCAAGAAAGGATTAGCCGAGACCGCGGCGCCCCAATAACCTTGCATCACCGTGCGCTCGCCATGAAAAACGGCTACTTCAGTAATAAAGTGCGCCGGGATAGATTCGCCCGCCTGATCCTTACGCATGCCCGTTTCCATGGGGTGACGCATCAACGCCTTCACCTCGGTAATGCCGTCGGCTTGCTGTGCTCGAATTTTAATTCTGCTCATTTTCTTCTCCTTATCCGCCGCATCCGCCGAGGGTCACTTTGGTCTCTCGTGACTGCATATAAAGCGCCCCGTCCGCCTCCACTACCGCATAGAGGTTACAGGTTTGCGCCACCTTCACCCGGGTTTCGATATAGACCTCGGTGTCCGGTGCAATCTCAAAGACGGCTGCCATCGGATTGGGATTCATTTCCACGAGAACCGACACTTTGCTCACATTCGGGAGTGCCGCCGAATCGACCTCAATCCTGATCGGCACCACCGCTCCATTTTCGGCAATGTCCGGCGTTGTAAATTGAATAGCGTCATGCACGGTAGGCGTGCCACCGAGTCCCGCCAACGCGGCGTCGATCCCGGTAGCCACAAAGGCGGCCTCGGGCCTCGCCCACGCCCAGACCCGCGCGGGTAGCGAAACCGCTGCTCCCAACAGTGTGGTCCATCCTAAAAAACGCCGGCGGGAAAGCCTCGCCAACTGGGTTTGCTCGTTCATCAAGATTCCTCCCCTGATTGATCAGTGGCTGCGGTGAGCCAAACGACTATGCTTCGTAATGTATCTGAATCAAGCCCTGACATGGGTGGCATCGGGCTACTACCCCACACCCCCACGCCTCCATTAACAATCTTTTGCTCAAGGTAGGCCGCATTTTCGTCACCGGCGTAACGGGCTCGAATCGCATCGAACCCGGGACCCACCAGCTGCCCCACCATTTGATGGCAGCCGGAGCAGCCCGACTGTCCCAGTAATTTCTCGGGAGCGGCATCTACGACCGGGGCAGTGGCAACCTGAGCGGCCTTCTCGGGGGCTGTCCACAACCCCACGTAGGGACTCACGCTCCTGACCTGCTCCGCTAAATTGCCGTGAGCGTTCATCGCGTAATCGGGTAGCGATGACGACACGGTCAGATCAACTTCGCAGTCCGTCGCACAAGTATCGCCATTGACATCCGGCTCACCGCGCAATGACCACAGACCGTGGTCCTGACGCATGCCGTTGCGATTGGGCATCCGCGCCTGAACCTCGTCGATATTGGCATCCGATAACACCAGATCCTCATCGACGATATAGCCGAGGTTGAGAATGTAGGCGAGCAATGCGTAGACCTCGTCGGGTGTCAGCGACTTGGGTGCGTTCCATGGCATCGCGCGATAGATGTAATCCCACAGGGTGGACAGGGTTGCCACTTTCATCAGTGTCGTGCGCGCGACGGCGGGATCCTGGAGTGCGGCGACCCGTCCAGTCTCTATGTCCTCTTCAGTGATGTTTCCCAGCACGATAGGCGCAAAAACCTCATTGGAATCGCCAAAGTCACCGTGGCATGCGGCGCATTTCTCCAACCAGATTTCCTCGCCCTGCCAGACATCGCCACTGCCGGGTGGTAAACCGAGGAAATCCGGCCGAACGTCGATATCCCAGGCACTTAATTCGTTATCTGTGGCGGGCCTGCCGATGGTCTCGATACCAGCGGGCAACTCCGACGCCACGGCGCCCGCTGCAATACTGAGGACCATTGCTACCGCTGTGAAAGTGCTAGCCCAATTGAACATTGTGCACCTCCCCATCTGCCCCGACGCGCCAGGTTTGGATTGCGTTGTTGTGGTAGATCGATCGCGTGCCGCGGACTTCCACCAGCTGGGCGCGCGCGGGCTGGGTATAACCCGAGGTGTCT
>Ga0055584_100007938_pt1 | contig 10395 bp, 10 predicted proteins | sample OSDHelmetaG_FD_58716 | JGI IMG/M metagenome (GOLD analysis project Ga0055584, IMG submission 58716) | Pelagic marine sediment microbial communities from the LTER site Helgoland, North Sea, for post-phytoplankton bloom and carbon turnover... | ecosystem: Environmental > Aquatic > Marine >...
AAGAGCAGAAAGACAAGCTGATGGAATTGCAAGTGCAAAAAAAAGAGGTGTTAAATTTGGAATAACTCCAAAACTAAAAGAACTAGATATTCTTGAAATCATAAGATTACAAACAACTACAGATATGACAAATCAACAAATTGCTGATAAATTTAATATTGCTAGAAGTACTCTGTTAAGATATGTTTCTAATTATAAAAGGAAAGATGTAGCACTATTAAGATAAAAACATCTATATATCTATTAAAACTGTTTAAATAAAGGAATCAAATAAAAAGTTCACTAATATACTTACAATACAACTTAAAAATAAACAGTAAACACATCTAAAAATAAATTCCTTCCAACTTTTTGGGAATGGATAAAACATCTTAAGTACCTCCTTTATAAATTCATACATCAAAAAATTATCTAATTTATATCCTGTAGATATGATGCAGACTAAATATCACAGCAGTAGCACTAAAAGTATTAATAATTAATGTAACGAGTCAACTGTTGAATCAAGAGTTATGCCTACTGTATTTTTTACTCTTTGATTATTCAAATCCTAAAATCAATTGAAACAAATACAAGGCTTCACATATTTATTTGTTCAAAAATTATAAAAATTCCTATAGAAAAATCAACCTTATATCTATACCTTTTTTGTAACTACATCTCAATACTAAAGATATATATAAATACACAACACAAAATTAAAACACAAAAGGAAAACACAATGAAACAACAGACAAACTACGACACACAGGACGATTACTACTACACAGTAATAAACAATTTAGAGCTCAATTTAAGAGCATACAACACACAATGTATATCATTATGGATATACGACCACAACACAAATAGAGAAATAATAGATGATGAATTATCATCATTAAAAGAGATAAAACTGGTCCTACAAAAGAACCTACAATTATACATAAACTTACCAAGCATAAAACAATTGCTTGAACTACAACACTCATATAAACAAGGAGCATAAGATGGAACTACTACCAAAGAAAATAGAAGAAACATTACCGAAATTATACGAAACAGAAAATATAAAAATAGAAAACAAAATACTACATATTAGATACATATCAATATTCTCAAACTGGGAATGGTATCTAACAGAATACGACAAAGAACAAAAATTGGCATTTGGATATGTCAAGGGATTTGAAAACGAATGGGGCTACTTTAGCCTACAGGAGTTTGAAGAAATAAATAATGAAAATCTAAAAATAATTAGAGATGAACACTTTACACCAATAACATTTAAGGAGTTAACATGAGATACTTAGAAATACTAAATAACCCACCAAAACTAAAAATTAAAAAGAACCAACAAGAGATAATATTTACATTAATATCATGCATGTATGACAATAAATCATACATACGATTAAAAAAAGATAAAAATGATGAATTTAAAATATCACACTATAACAAATATGTATCATTCGCATTTAACAACTTACAATGTGAATACACTACATATGATATAGAATGGGAAGCAGATAAACAAAACTGGGAAGAAGTTATTAGAATGTTAAATACAGGTACATCTGTAATAACAGAAGTAAAATCAAGATAAGAGGGTATATAAATGGAATTTGAAAATATAGATAAAAGATTACAAATTAAACTACTAAATATATGTTCACAAGATAAATATAACCTAAGTCCTAAAATACTATATAAAAATATTCTATATAGTAGAGGATCAAATAAAACATTAGCAATAATATTCAATGTACTAGTAGGAATAGTAAAACAGATTAATAGAGACAAAAAGCCATAAAATATTGCAAGTCACACTAAAAAGAAGTGACTATCTAATAATTAAAAACATTAATGGGAGAAAAATCAAAATCAAACAATATATTCATATAGATATATAGACAGATAATCATACTCCCATTGATGTATTTTAATTTTCGATAAAACGATATCTTCGATAAAATATAAACTTTTAAAATATGAAGAAATAATAAATAATTATAAAAAAATGAGAGATACTTTTAAAAATATCGATAATATCGATTTATCGAATTTAATATAAAATGATAAGTTATTAGATATACTTTTATTATGAGAGATTTTAATATAACACGACAAATATATCTTCGTGAGTTTTTAATAAATTACAATAAACTTTATATACCAATAAATAGTGATAATTCAGAAGAAGAATGGGAAGATTTTTTATCGGTCGATGGAAAGGGAAAATCTTCTGAATATGTAAATTATTGTTATGTAATTGAACTTTTGGAGGATAAGACACTCACAAAAGATAAATTTTTTAAAATTTATCAAAAGAATTACCATCTACAACAAATAGGTATAGAGATAATAAAAAAGGAAGAATCCACTAAATTATTTAGAGATTTTGACTTAGATACAAAAAACAAATTACTAGAAAATACCTTTTCTCGATTAGACATATTAAACTTTAATGATGAATATAAACAATATGATATTACTGAAAATGATTTTACAAGTGTGATTTCTTCGTTAGAAAAAAAACATCTAATTTTTTCACTAGAAGAAACTTCTATTGATGGAACTTATGATTGGCATGATAATGGATTATGTAATGAAATGAAAAATACTTTTTTACACTACGATTATGTCATTAGTAATGGTGGTAAATGCTATCTAGGTAATTTTTATATGGCATTGAAATACGGTTTGAAATTTACAATTATAGTTGAATGTATTCATCAAAAATCAAATAAAAAAAGAAGCCGTTTTATACAAAGTCTCTTCAAAGAAGATTCATTTTCTAAGAATTTCAATATCAATGATTTTGGTAAACTTACGACCTTTAAACTAATTGCTAGAAATAAAAATATTATTTTATTATGTTTTATTGCACATTATCTTAACTTAGATAAAGAGGATATAATAAAACTCAGAAAGATATTTAGTATCAGCAGCGAAAGAACTGTTAGAGAAAAACTTACACCTCTACTCAAAATACTATTCCCAAACACAACTTATTTAAATAACTAATAAAATATTCCATTGTCCAAAATAGAACTGGTCAAAACACATCATTTTTCATACTATTCTATTACATGTTTGTACAGACTGTAAAAATCATAAAAAAGGATAAAAAATGGAATCATTAAATAATCAAATTATAAAACAAAACTTAATTATTCCAAAAAAACAAAGTGACCAAATAATGGTTACATGGATGCAAAGTTCAAGAAATAAGTTGATTAAGACTTATCAACCTGATGGTTCAAAAATATCAAATGCAAAGATTTTAGCTGGAAGATATCAAATATATTACTTGCCTAATTTATTTGATTTAGAAAACTTCTTAAAACAGTTTACAGCATGGGATGTACTAGTTCTAACTGTTCCTCAACATATGGAGGGAGAGATTAGTACTCTAGCTCAAATAAAAAAAGGACAAGCAGGTCATAATCTAATTGCTCGTTCAGGGAAATACTTGGAGTATATCAATGATAGATATCATTTTCAAGATTATTCGAGCTATTATAGTCTCATTGGATTTGATTACGATGTTGCAGAATATTTTGAAGACAAGAACTTATTACAATCGCCAGATGAAATTAGAAATATGTTAATTAAATTAATGCCATTTCTAGTATCTGTTGGGATGCTAATACGTCCATCATCTTCAGCAAATATATGTTGCGTAGTTTCGAGGATAAGATTAAAACCTGTAAATGGATACCACATTTTTTTTGTAGTTGCGAATAGTACAAAAACTAATGTTCAAAATATGGTTGAATATTTTAAAAGAGCCTCATGGCAAAATGATTGTACTTTTGTAATAGAAAATAAAGTTGGAGTAACGGATAAATATTTATTTGATATGAGTGTTTATGAAAGTGCTCGTTTATGGTTTGAAACACCTGCTGAACTTTCAATTATGCAAGTAAGAGAAACAGAAAAACCGTCATATTATGATGGTGATATCTTAAATTTAGAAGCAATTGACTGCAATGAATTAGAAGACTATCGAACACGATTGGAACAAGAAAAAGCTTTACTAAAAAAAGCTCAAGAGGTTCCAAACGCTACAAAAAATAGCCAAAAAAATAATACAAATATCAATCTTCCAACAACAGTAGTACCTATTCAAATAATAGATACTAATACAGTAGTACCAGTAACTACAACAACAATTAATAAAATCGTTGAAATCCAAAAATATCTAAAGTTCACAAGAAAGCATGATGTTAAAGAGTTTCACAAATTAGTTGATCAAAATGTAGCAAAAGTAATCATTCAATTTCTTGGATTTGAAGTAGATTACAATTTCAAATTCAAAATAAGAGATGAAAAAACTGCAAGTTGCTCAATAAGAGATGATGGTTATATCAAAGACTTTGGTTGCACAGATATAGCAGGAGAAATTGTAAACTTTCTTATGAAAGTTTACAATTTAAAGTTTTTAGAAAGTTTTAACTATCTAAAAAGTTGCTTCGGTATTCGTTACAAATTAAGTAATAGTACTAATAAATTACCAAACCCAAGTGGTTTTATAAAAATATTAAATAGGATTTAAAAATGACAAAAATGACAAAAATGACAAATAACAATAATACAATGAATGAAATAGTAGATATAAATAAGACAGAACTTGCAACTACACTTAGTGTTCCTGTGTTACCAAGTTACTACAATCCTTCCTCACTGCCAAGTCAAGATAATGATATTAAAGCAGAACAATTATTACATTTTCCACAATACCCAGATGCTGAAAAAATGCCTGATGGAAAACTAATACCATTAAATACAATGGATAACTTAAAGGCTCTTTTAGACTTTAAAGGAATAAGTTATACATATGATGTGATTCTTAAAAATCCTATTCTAAAAATTGATGAAATAAAACAGGGGACTGATGATATGATTAATTCGCAGTTTGCTTATCTAAAAAGTCTATGCATCATTTATGGATTACCTTCAAGTGCTGTTGATATGTATATGATTGCATTAATTGATCAAGCAAGCACAAATCCATTAATGGACATGATTAAATTATTAGATTGGGATGGAAAGGATAGAATAACTGAATTATCAGATTGTCTTGTTAGTAATGATAAGGAATTCTACAAAAAGTTTATAATAAGACAATGGCTTATTCAATGTGTAGCAGCATGGGACTATTTAGAAAATTGTCCCAACAAAGATGCTTTAGCAAGGTTTGAAAGTGTTTTAGTGATGGTTGGGGAACAAGGATTAACTAAAACTAAATTCTATGAAGGATTACTTCCCAAAGATTTTAGAAAATATATTACTACTGGTACTCATCTTGATACACACAACAAAGACTCGATAAAACTAGCTATTACAGCTGGTATCACCGAGTTAGGTGAATTAGATAGCACCTTTACAAAAGATATTGCCTCACTCAAAGCATTTATGTCTAAACCTATTGACAGAATGCGGTTACCTTATGCCAAGAGTGAAATTGAATATAAAAGAAGAACTTCTTTTGGTGCTAGTGTTAATGCTAGTGACTTTCTAGTTGACAGGTCAGGGAATAGGAGGTTTCTTCCAATTCAACTCGAAGATATACTAGAAGAAAAGTACAGTAAAATAGATAAAAAACAACTCTTTGCTCAAATATACCATGAGTATACAAATGGCAAGAGATGGTGGATTGATAAAAAACTTGATAAAGATGTCTATGACTATCTTAATCAAAAACATGCGGAGCATCTAACTGTTTCTGCAGAAGATGAAATAGTTGAAAAGGTAATTCATAATACTTTAAATAGTGATAAACATCCTATTTTTAAACTAGAATGGAGAAGTGCAACTGATATTGCAAAATTCTATGGATTTCCAATCACTAAAAGAGCTGGTATTTCAAGTATTAAAAGACAACTAATTAATGCTAAAATTGAAAAGAAAGGTTCAAATTTTAAAGTATTTTTAATGGATGAGACTATAAGTACACCTACACCAATTAGTAAATAATATAAGAATTCCCTTAGAACATTCTAAGGGAATTTATATCGCATTTTTTAATTTTTTGATAGTAGAGTTACTGCCATATTATTTTTAATACTCTATCTTTCAATACTTCATAAAGAAGCAATAATAGGCTTTATTTTATATCCATTTGTTATGAAATGGTTTCTTCAGAAAATTTAATCCTATATCTATTTTATATTACAATATTTTACACCCTTGTAACTTGACATTAAAAAATCGATAATTCGATATTATCGATAAAATATAAACTTAAAAATAGTAATAATAAAAATAATTATAATTGAAAATATACTTTTAAAAATATCGCAATTATCGATTTATAGAAATAAAATTTAATATATCCCCTCCACAGCACTAATCTTATTCTCCTCAGCTAACTTCATATACCTCATAGTCATATTTATATCACGATGATTCAATAACTTCTGTATCTCAAAGACACTTACTCCATTAATTGCTAAATGGGATGCGAATGTATGTCTCAAAGTATGATTGACCACTCTATTTTTATAATCATTTTGTTCTAAATCAGAATTAAATAATTCGGTATAAATGGGTCTCATATGATATTGGACTAACCTATGTTGTAAAACCCTATCTTTATAATAAAATATATAATCACAATTTTTAAAAGAATCCAAGAATTTCAAATCAGGAAAAAGTTTTGTATTTAAATATCCGTTATATAAGCTTTTATTCTTGAAATCATATATTTGTACGCATCGAGTGTTAATATTAATGTCTCGGCGAGTTATGTTAAGAATAGAGGTAACTCTAGCTCCCAAACTCAAACAGAATTTTACAAATATTATTAAAAGTGGTGCAATTTTATTTTCATAGTTCTCTAATCTCTTTAATAATAGTCCAATTTCATTTAAAGTAAGATATCGTTCTCGTGCATTATTTATTTCAATAGTTCTTTCAATTCCAAAAGCTGGATTATCTCCTTTAAACTTCTTTGTAATTTTAGTAGCATAATTATAGATACTCGAAATAAAAGAGACCAACATAGCTACCGTTGCATTTGCATGGGTTTTTAACTTTTTTATTTTCAATTCATGTATCATATTACTTGTTATATCATTGATATTTAAATGCCCAAGTGTTGGTTTGATATGGTTTAAATATTTATTTCGAGAATTCTTCCAATCACTTTTTTGAGCTAGTTCTTGATAATAAAAGTAATCTAAAGCAATTTCATGAAATTTTATAACAACAGTTTTTGTAGATAGTTTCGGATTGTCATTTAAACGTACTTTATTTATTTCTTCATTACGAAGATTATAACAGTAAATTTCAGTAATACCTGATGACTTCAATCCTACTTTATACCTACTGTAGTTGCCATTTGCATTTTTATATGCAATGTAGTACATCTTATCATTATTGGAAGTATCTTTAGAATAGATGCCTTGGTATTTTTTTGATTTGATTAGTTTGTTTGATTTTTTAGTATTTTCCATGAGGTATTATCATGGAAAGTTTGTGAAATTCTAATGATTTAAAAATGTGACAATATTATTGTATAATATTATAAGATAATGTAATGAAGTTTAGGAACAAGGAGTTTATTATGATTACTAATAAACAAAAAAATTTAAAACGAGAAAATCATTATGTACCGCAGTGGTATCAAAGAGGATTTAATTCAAATAAATCATCTATAATTATGTGCCTTGAACTAAATAAAACATATATTAATAAAAATAGTAAGAAAATAAAAATCAATACATATCCTAGAAAAAAAAGTATTGAAAGTATATTTAAAATAAAAGACCTTTATACTACATCATTCGGCACTATTCTTATTGATGAAATAGAAGATAAATTTTTTGGGAAGATAGACTCTAAAGGGTCAAAGGCGGTAAAAGCTTTTATTGAAAATGAACCAGAATATGTACATAAAAGGTTTCAAGACTTTTTTGAATTTATGGATATACAAAAATTAAGAACTCCAAAAGGTTTAGACTGGATAAAACAACAATATAGCCATCTGGATAAAAACAGTCAACTTATTGAAATGCAAGCTCTTAGTAAACAATACATTACAATTTGGACAGAGGGAGTTAGAGAAATTGTATCAGCAAAAAATTCTGATACTAAATTTATTTTTTCTGATCATCCTATTACTACATATAACCATGCAATACCCCTAGATGATTTACAAAATACCTATCCTAATGATCCATCAATTACATTAAAAGGAACGCAAACAATTTTTTCTCTAAATCAAGATTATTGTCTGATACTTACAAACTATGAATATGCAGATGACATTGATTCTGATTCACTTGAAAAAAGAACTAATTCTAGTCTTTATCGAGAAAGTTTTGTTAATACTTTAGACATGATAAGAGAAAGAGACCTAGAAGAAGATGATGTTCGTCAAATTAACTACATAATAAAACAGAGAGCTGTTAACTTTATAGCTGGTGCAAATAAAGAATGGCTTTGCCCTGAAAAATATGTCACAACAAAAGAATGGCATGAATTTAGAAATATTTTGAGACCGCCTCATACCAATCATTTTGGAGGAGAAATGTATATGGGGTATGACGATGGTACAACTAGATATCAAGATGCTTTTGGGAGATCAACTCCTCAAAATAAATATCTTTTAAAAGACATAGATGAAAGTAAATTAGAATCAAATGATGAATGTGGGTGTGGCAGCGGAAAATCATACAAAAATTGTTGTAAAAACAAGGACTCTCATGATAGACCATCATGGAAAGAATTAAGTATAAGAGAAAGAAACTTGATTTTTTGTAATGCAATTATAGATATAATTGGACTATCAGAAGAAAAGTCATGGGAAGATATAAGAAAAGAGCTAAATGAGGATCAAGTAAAAGACATATATGAACTTTATTCTAATTTATGGCCACTTGATACAAATATCATTGACCTTCTTCCTAAACCTGACAATAGATTAAGGATATTATATACAGGAATTGTAGAAGCTGAAACTATTGAAACGACTATACTTAATTTAACTATGTATTTTGATGAAGTAATTGTCCAAAACCCAATCACTCATCCTTCTCGCATGACTGATGAATTTAGTCCAATTAAAGTTCCGCATAAACATTTACAACAAACCTTAAAGTATATATTTTTTATGCTAAAAGCCTATCCTTTTATAGAAAATGGCTCTATATTATTAATACCTGATTTAACGGAATTTAATAAACATCTTGACAAAAGCTCTATCGATATGTCTCACAAACGATTTAATGAACAAAATATAGATATTCATAGTCAAGATACAACACTCATTCAACAACAACAAAATAACATCATGTCTTCATATTTAGGTTTACCCGAATATCAACTCAAAGAATTTATTAGAAGTACACAACCTGAAATAGATGATGTTCAACTTATACAAATAGCAAAATTACTAAAACAGTCAGCATTACTTAATCCTTTAGTATTATTACAGGAGAATATATTTAAAGAAGGAAGTCAATTTCAATCTATGCATTTTTTGCCTATTCCAGAAATATCACTTTTACTTTGTCAGATAACTGGTGCTTTACTAATTACAGATAGCCATACAAGATGGGAAGAAATAAAAAGATTTCAAGTAAAAGAACTAGGATTAACTACATATAAGTATACAACATTAACAAAAATAATAAATACCTATAATTTTATGTTTAATCAAAATGCAGAACAAATATTTGAGAATCGAGACCAAAAGTCTTTAATAAATATTCGGAATGTATATCAAGATTTTTATAATTTAATATTTCTTGAGGAATCTAGAAGTAAAAAAAAGATCAAAAACTTAAAGTCTAGATTTAAAAAGGAATATGTTAATTATTTAAATAATAAAAAAACAGTTAATCAGAATGAGTGTAAAATTAAATTAGAATTTTTAATACCAAATAATGGTTTTGTATCCACTAATGTACAAAGATTACTTATTCAGAATGGATGCAATAATAATTTAAAGAATTTACCAATAGCAATCTTTATTAAAAAAGAAGAACAAAATGAATAAAACAGATAAAGAAATTATAAAGATATTAAAAGAAACTTTTAGATCAAAAAAAAATGATATATTTTATGATCCAGATGATTTAATGGCGGAATCTATTTTAAAAACTTTGCTTATTTTATCAGCATTATCTTTAGTAGTTTTAATCATATTTAAATTTCAAGGTGGAGACCTTTCTGTAATTAAAATGATAACAAGTGGAGTTACAACACTTTTTTTTGGAATATTATCTTTTCATCTAAATAATAAATCGGAAAATATTAGTTTTATATTGTTTGGAATAACATTTATTTCAATGTTAATAAGTATAAATCTATTATAAATCCTTCAGCAGTCTATAGGCAGTCATCTTCATATATAAAACTCATCATAATAAAATCTTAGATACAATTACAATAAAATTTACAAAA
>Ga0055584_100007939_pt1 | contig 10394 bp, 11 predicted proteins | sample OSDHelmetaG_FD_58716 | JGI IMG/M metagenome (GOLD analysis project Ga0055584, IMG submission 58716) | Pelagic marine sediment microbial communities from the LTER site Helgoland, North Sea, for post-phytoplankton bloom and carbon turnover... | ecosystem: Environmental > Aquatic > Marine >...
TCGACCTATAAACAAGGTTTCTCCAAATAAAGCTTTAGAGAGAATGGGATTTAATGATGAGAGAAAAGGTAGTAAAATTAGATTACATGGTTTTAGAGGTACATTTAGGAGTTTAATTGATACATTAGATACTAAGGGGAATTTTTCTTTTGAAACTAAGGAAAGGGCATTAGACCATCATTCTAAAAATTTAGTTGTAAGAGCATATAATCACAAAGCAAATTATCAAGAACAAATGATTGGACTTATGAACTTTTGGAGTGATTTTATTTGTAGATTTCTACATTAGGAGGCTTTGTTCTTCTACCTTCTATAAATCGTTCTAACTCTTGTATTTGTCTAAGATATCTTGGAACTCCTTCTCTAAATCCTCATAACTCTGGGATTCGTTGAATCCATTTCCTTGTGGTCTTGGCATACCTCCATTGAATCCATTTCCTTGTGCTCTTGGCATACCTCCCTTGAATCCATCTCCTATTGGTCTTGACATACCTTCTGGCATTGGTCCATAATATCCTGATAAAGTTGGAAATCTCCGAAAAAATGAGTTTTGATTATTAAAATTAGTTTTTTTATCATAATATCTGGAAATTCTATAGAATTCTTGAGGAGAACGAACTCTATTTTTCATCATCTCCTGATATTTTTGTTCATTTTCAGGCTTACTTTTTCGTACTTTATTAACTAGATATTGAACAGTATATAATCTAACATTAAAATCTAAAGCAATTTGGTTTAATGATTTTCCACTTTTAAATTCATTAAGTATTTCTATTTGCTTTTTACTTGAAAGTCTTGAATAGTTTTCTTTTCCTGTAAAATAAGTAGCACAATTTTTACATTTAAAACGTTGAATCCTTCTATCTTTTAATTTTTTAAATCCAGCTTTAGTAACTAGCTCACTATTACATTTTATACATCTTATTTTCATAATATAATTATATCAAAATATGTACCCATTTGGTTGCTAAAGAAAGACTATATAAAAAATATCTTTTTTACTACAAATATCCTTAACATATAAATGTGTTAGTAATATTACTTTGAGATTTAATTTAAGAAGTAATAAAACAATTTAAAGGAGTCATAATGACAAATAATAAAATCTTCATTAGAGTTAATGAAGTATGTGAATTATTTAGTATTTCACGTTCTCATTGTTGGAATTTAATTTCAACTGGTAAAATAAAAGTTTTTCGTCCTTCAAGTAAAGTAACGCTTATAAAGGTAGATGATTTAATTAGTTATATAGAAGGAACTGCTTTAGGGAATAACAATGAACCTATATAACACAAATCAATATCCACTAATTACATTAGTAACTAGTTCTTATAATCCTTTAGGAAAGAAATTTCCTAAAGAAAAGAACTACCAGCCAGGAGTCCTCTTAATGGGGACGTATAAGGTTTATTGCATATCGTCGATGCAAATATTATACAATCTGATAATTGAACTTACGAAATTCCAAGTACTAATACTAGGAGTGCCTAAAAATAGTTCTATAGAAGGGACAATTGCCTCTAAAAGGTACAAGCAGTATGAAAATCAACTGACAAGAACTAAAGAAGACATAATTTGGAATCCATTGGGTATTTCATTTCTACTCATTGATATTGATTTTGGAGATGTTATGGGTTTTGAATTAAATACAGCAAAAGAAGTTTTAGACTTCTTAATTACATTAGACCCAGAACTTGCAAGATGTGGGATTTTAATTCTACCTAGTAGTTCTCAAAAGTTTGACCCATCAAATAAATCATGGCATTGCTACATCGAAGTATGTAACGCTACGGATGAAACGGTTATTCTTTATTCTAAAACATTACAGTCTATCTGTTGGAATAAGAAGCTAGGTAATATAAAACTTTCAAAATCAGGTTCAATGCTAGTTAGACAAGTTTTTGATATTGCAGTTTTTAGCCCTGAGAGGTTAATTGTCGAGTCATGCTTTTCTGATGACCATAGTGTTATTTTTAATGAAATAGAACCTCTAATTCAAGAAGGTGAAGCGAGGGCTTTGTATGAGTAATTACATTATGCCAAAATTAACTTCAGATTTTTTATTATCAAATAAATTAATTGAAGAAGCAAAACTTAAAGCTAAACCAGAATCTTTAAGATTGAAAAAAAAACTTAAAGAAGAAGTTATTGATACTTTAACAAAAAAGGGAGTTTCAAAAAAAGAAGCGTTGAAGATAGCCAGTGATAGGATTGAGAGAGTTTCTCTTGATCCATCGTTTATTATTACATTTAATGATGGTAAAAAAGTACCTGCTGGTCTAATTAAAGCTTGTCCTAAATTATATGAGGGTGAATATGTTGCAGACCCATTCTCAATAGAAGATGGAACACAGAAAGCTATTATTTTATCTGATGGTAATATATTATCTTTCAAACACGGTTCTTATAGAATTAGACTTAATACATCAGCTCTTGATGTTATTGATAGAATAAACAAACTTGAAAAAGTACAAACTGAATTTGAAGCAAGTGGGTTAAAAGAAGAGTTTGAGAAAATCTTATCAGGTATAGAAGATTTAAAGTTGATAAAGAATTTACTTAAAACTAAAGGAATTATTAGAGCTGTAGATGAACTAATAGTAAAGATATATTCAAGATATGAATTATCTAATGAGGGAAGACCTCTTTCTACTGACAAAAATCTTGAAGAACTTCTGAAAAAATATAGTTTTGAGTTTTTTTACGATGAAATATCTAAAGAACTTAAAATCATTCATCCAGAAATTTCAGCGGATACAGATAATGATATAGGAATTGCTTTCTCAATTATACAATCCTATTCAGAGCGGGATGGCTTTAAAAAAGACATTTTAGATCATTTAAATCCATTACTTATGAATAAGTTTGCAATAAATCCTTTAAAAGACATGGTTGAAGATGCTATTACTCAATATGACGGAGAAGATCATATTAAAAAACTAGTTGATTGTTTACATTCTAAATGTTCATATCATTACAAAAATACGATTGTAATGCTCTTCTTAATACAATGTGTAGCGGGATGGTTTCATGATGATAAAGAATGTCCAGTAAAAAATGCGTATATGAAGTTTGAGCAAGTATTTTTAATTCAGGGAGTTCAAGGTTTATCAAAAACAAAACTATTCTCTAAACTCTTAGATTTTAAAGGTTATAACAAGTATTTTAAAGCTGGTTCAAAACTCAATCCGAGTGATAAAGATACCATTATTCAAAGTATTGGATACGGAATTGTGGAACTTGGAGAAATTGATGCAACATTTCGTAAGAGTGATATTGCAGAGTTAAAAGCTTTTTTAAGTAATACTTTTGACCAAGTAAGGCAACCATATGATAGAACAGCTTCCAAATATAAGCGTCGTACAAGCTTTTGTGCTTCGGTTAATGAAACTAGCTTTTTAGTGGATCGAACTGGAAATAGGCGTTTTTTTATCTTAATATTGTTATTTATAAATTTTGCTGAAATTGAAAAGATAGACTTTTTTCAGCTTTGGGGGCAAATTGGAACATTATATAAAAATGGTACTAAGTGGTGGCTAGATAGAGATAATCCTAATGATAAAATTATACTTGATGAATTATCACAGTTACACTCTATGCATATAAAAACAACGATGATTGATGATATTGTAAATGAACTTGTAATTAAAATAGAATCAATACATTCCCAATCACAAACTCTAGCCGTAGGAAACATTAGCCAAGTTACAGTTTCTCCAACGAAAATATTACAATATTTTGGTATTCAAAAACCAAACAGAAGTGAAATTGCAGAATTTAAAGCAAAGATGACTGAAAAAGGCTTTGATTTTAACAAAGCCGGAACCATACGCGTTCCTAATAATTTAGTACTTACAAGATAAATAGTTGAGTAGTTGGGTTGGTGTTGAGCCAGTTCAACCTCTATGGCTCCGGTTTTACCGGTAATATATACCATTAGTTGAGAAGTTGAGATTATTTATAAACTTTATAAAATATATAAAAAAATTAATTTAAATAAATATATATTTTAAATTTTATATCTCAACTCAACAACTCAACTTAAAACAAAAGGATTAAAAATGTTTACAACAATAAAAGAATACATAGCTAAAAATAGCAAAAGTAAAAGCAATATAGACGCGATACTAAAAAATTGCGGTAATACAGGAGATTTACAAGAATTTCAAAAATCTTACATAATTATAGATAATGAATGTTGTTTAATTTTTAAACTTCAAGGTAATAAACTAGATAATTTATATTTTGTAGATGCAATATTTACAAAAGAAGAATTTAGAAAGCAAGGATTTGCTCAAAAACTACTAAAAAAACTCCCTAAAGATTTATTATTTATTTTCGATACTCTTGAGGATGATTTAAAAAGATTTTTGATAAAACAAAATGCAAGAGAAATGAATTATATTTCAAGTGACTTAAAAAAAAGAAAACAATTCTTATTTAGTACAAGTAACAATTATTCTTTCATTCCAAAAAAAGATATAGATTTTTAAATTGAATATAAATAGAAGTAATACTCTTTCTTTTGAGAGTATTATTTCAACCATTTTTAAAAAGAAAAGATTTTCCCACCATATATCTATCCTAAGACAATCACACTTCCCGAACCTAAAGCATAGAAATAGTCTAATCAAAAGGAGATTAGATGACACTACTACCAAAAGAAATAGAAAAAACACTACCACCACTATACGCAACAGAGAAAATTGCTACAGGAGAGAAGATAATAAAAATCAAATTCTTCACACCTGATAGCTCATGGAGTTGGTATATTGTGGAATGGGATAAAGAGGAAAAAATATTCTTCGGCTATGTCAACGGACATTACGGGGAATGGGGCTATTTTAGCCTTAAAGAATTAGAAGAAGTAAGAGGTCCATTAGGGCTTAAAATAGAAAGAGATTTACATTTTGAACCAACAAAGTTTAAAGATATCCAAGAGTTAAAAAATTAAAGTAAAAAAGCAGACGATTATAATCAAAATGAAAAAATAAAAACAACAGGAAAAGGAGAAATAGGATGAAGAAATTTGAGGAACTAAATGAATCTTTACAAAATCAAATAATTGATATATGTAAGGACGATGAATATAACTTAAATCCAGAATTCCTATATACAAATATATTAAATAGTACAGGTAGTACACAAACACTTTCAAAAGTGTTTGAGGTACCAGAGATACTAATTATAAAAATAAAAGAACAAGGAAAAGACAAATGACAATAAAAAAAGAAGTAATAAAAACCAGCTAGCAAAATTGATATGGGTTTTGTGGAATTAAAAGATGAAATTTTCATCTTTTTTAAGCACATAAAATATATTAATTTATGTGCTTTAATAATTTCAACCAAAAATTATAAAAACTGTTCCAACTCAGTTGTTGTAATTATCAATTCATTAATTGTAAACATTTGGTATAAACCCATACCTTCCTATACCATTTTCTTTTGTAAACTCAATTTCATTTATAAATGTTTTATCAATTGGCGCAGTATTTTCTATGATAATTACTTGTGAGTCCTTAAAATTACTAGCGGCATATCTATAAATATTTTGAGCTAAGTCATCACTAATCGCTTCTTTCCGAGTAATCTTTTTCTTTGGTTTATATGTTACTAAAGGAGAATCAAAGACTACTAAACCAATTTGATGATTTTTTGATTTAAGTAATTTAAATAACCCTAAAATAAATATTGAATAAATTAGTGCTCTATAACCTTTTCCAAAAGATTGTCGTGGTTTATCTCCAATAATTAAATCAAGGTCGGCTTCTGAGTACAATAACTTTTCAAAGTTAGGAAAGTTTATTTCAATCATAATTTCTTTTATAATTTTAATTAGCTCTTCAATCATTATAGAGTCTAATTTTTGGAATTCATTTGTATCTTTTTTATCAACTCGACTTAAAAACTTACCAATTTCATCTCTATCAAAGATATATTTATTAAGTTTCTTTTGTAATACTTCTGCTGTTCTAAGTAATGACTTTTTATTAAGGAAACCTGTAAGTTTATTAGATATATCATTTAGCTCTTGATTTATATCTTCTTCAATTGTTTGTAATAGAAGATTTAAAGTATCCTCTTCTTCCGTAATATTATTAACAAGTTCTTTATCTTCTTCTTGAAACATATTAATAGTTAATGTTAGTTCATTTTTTAAAGAATCTATTTTTTTGATTTCTGCAAGACTTGAATTTATTACTGTATCAATATCTATATCTTCATTTGTAATATCACCCGAACAAATAGGACAAGTCCCCTTTCCTAACTCTCTTAATGAATAGCTAACTTCAATATTTGAACGTAATCTATTAATGTCACTATTGTATTGTTCTGATAATAGTTTAGCTCTTTTCAATAGTTCTTTTAAATAGTTTTGTCTTGAAAGATTTTTTTTTATTCTTTGTTCACTTGATTTTCTTTTTTCATCTGACCTAATGTAGATTTGTTTTAACTCTAAATTCTTATTTTTATAATCTTCTATTGACTCATCTAATTTTTCAATTTGCTCTTTTATTGGAGTAGTACTATCTGTATATTCTTCTACTTCTACTTCAGTTGAAATTATAAGTTCATCTAAAAATTCTAATCTGTTCTTTTTAACTTTTATAGTTGAGTCATCTACTTTTTTTATAATATTACTATCATCAAACTCTGTAGTTAAAAACTTAAATATATTTGTAAGATATGTATAGTCAGTATATTGAACCTTTTTTATAGGTGACATCTCTAATTGTAATTCTGTCTCTTCGAGTAAAAAGAAGTCATGTAACTTTCTAAAAGTTATATTTTTAGTTGTACCATCTTCATTACTTCTAGCTTTTTTTCCATTCATATTACATATATCCAACAGTAAATTGGATGTTGCATTTTTATTAGACTTTTTAGCTTCAGTTTCTGGGGTTATTAAATCATATTCAACTTCATACTTATAGAAATCACCGCCATCAAGGGATCTTTTTAAAGTAATATCTTTATCTTCATAAGTTTTAAGTTGAAGGTAGCCGTATTCATATTTCTTTGATTCAGGTATTCTTTTAGGTATTTTAGATTTACCTAATAGAAATTGTATACACTGAAAAATAAATGTTTTGCCAGTATCAGAGGGACCATGAATTACATTCAAACCTTTTTTAAATGTTACAATAGCAGGATCTACACTGTTACCTGATAGTACTAGTTTTTTTATATAAAATCCATTTGTTCTACTCATTTATCATATCCTTAAGATTACAATATATAAATTCACCACCCCATTTATCAATATTCTGTGTTATATATTTCTTTAATTGAGAGCTATTTAATTCACTAAATTCATTTATTACCCATAATGCATTCTTCTTCATTGTTAAGGTATAATCTTCTTCTAGTAAATCAAGTAATATATTTGCATTATCTGCTAATCTATATTCAATACCATGTTTTGTAAATATTTTTTCAATAAACCTTTTTTTTATAAAAAGGTTTAAACCTTCTTCTATGTTCTTCCTTCTAACAAATAATTCACCAGACCTATTTGGGACTGCAGGATGTAAACTTTTTGGTCCATTTTCAATATCGCCGGTATGGACTGTTAAGTAATCAAAGTAAATAAGTCTTTGTAAATCCAAAGAATATGGATTTGCTGCCTCTAAAATAATAAGACTTCTTAAACCTGTCTCTATAGAATTATTAAAAATTTCAGTATTATTCATCCTCTTCTACCCACTCTAATTCTCCATCGTTAACTAAATGATGACAAATCCCTTTTTTATCTATTATCTCACATCGACTTTTAAGTATATTTGATTCTATTGTTGCATCCATTGCATCTTTTTCAACTTTTTTTACAATATTAAATCTATTTAAGTCTTCTTCATCCACAGTGTTTGCTACTCTTGTATATATCTCTTTTTTAAATTTTGTAAAGTATATTTCTCCTAAATTATCTCTACTAAACTGTCTTAGTTGTTCTGTATTATGGAAGCTTTCTCTTGCTCTATTAAAATGATTATTGTATTTTTTAATTCCATTAAATTGTGCTATTTCAGTAAAATTATTTTCAACTTTGTCTGTATTATATGATTTTATTAGTTGATTGGTATAAAGTAGTTCATTCTTTTGTATTTCTTCTGGAATAGTTACTTCTTCTGACCTTGAAGGAAGTTTCATCGAAAACCTAGAGTTATAATTCTCATGATTTTTATAATCTTCAATTAAATTTTTTGGTAATACCCTTTCAAATATGGAAAAATCAAATTTATTAAAATAAGTTAGTAATTTCCCTTTTAATTCAATAGAAGTTTTTGATGTAATCTTATTTTTACAGTAGTTGTCCCAATTTTTTTTTAATTCTTTTTTTAATTTATCTGGGTTATTAATTAAATCAGTAAGTGTTACTCCCGTACTTTTGGGAGCAACAAAGTAATATTTTTCTGGAACAGGAAAGTCTTTAATGTAAGTGTAATAGATTACTTTTCCGAATTCGTCCCAAACATCTGATGGTTTTATTGGTGCTATATAGTGTTTACATTGATAATTATCCCATTTATAGTTGGGTTTGACTTTATTAATATATGCAATTACATCTCTACCTTTATCTCCTGCACCACCTGGATTTTCTAATTCTATGTATCCTTTCTTTAAAGATAACCATTCTTCTATAAAGACTTCCCACTCTTTATTATCATATGAATATAATATTGTGGTATCACTTATTCTTGGGCCAATTAATAAGTCATCATAATGCATTATTCTAATACCTCTATTCCTTCAATTGAGTTCAATTCATATTTAACATCATCTACTGCCAAATCAAAATCAATATCAAGATCTGTAAAGTCGATATTAGTCAAATTTAATATAAAGACTGAATCTATTTTTAATAAAAAAGTTGTATCAACGGATACATAGTGGTCATTCCAATCTTCAGATGATAATGAAAATAAGTTATCATCTGAATAGTAATCTGCTTTAAATACAAACATATAAGCTTCAACCTCTATCGTAAAGTTAATAGGTATACCTATTTTGTTATTACCATAATTTATTGGGTTGCTAAAGTCAGAATCTATATTGTCTATATCTCCCGCACAAGTTATGTTTGCAGTATGGTCATCACTTGGGATTTTATAATCACTAATACTTTTATTCTCAAGTTCTTTTATTTCTAGTCTAGGTAACTCATCATTGATAAATTTAGATTCTTCTAGATATGTTAAGAATTTCTTTTTAGACTCCTCTGATTGATGGTCTATTAAAACCTTTTGAATATTTTCATTTTTAATAAACTCTTTTAAGCTAGAAAATGTTGAGATATCCTTATCTTTACAAGCATTTAATAGTTCACCATCTTTTAAAATAACAACTGTATTAGTATCTAATTTTTTCTTATCTATAATTGCCTCAAATATAAATCCATCTGGTAAGTCTTGTCTATTTTTTATATCTTTAAATGGTGTTTCCCCAGAAAAATATTTTTTGAACACTTCTGATGAATGATGGTTTTCTATTTTAAGTTTTTCTATATTTAATTTATTGCAAAAATTTTCTTTAAAATCTTTATTAATATTATCTAAGGTTGAATCTTTTAATTTTGTAATTTCCTCTATAAGTTTATCTAGTGTGTCACTATCACTACTATGTTTTCTTTTGAGTGAATTAAGGTTTGTTTCTATTTTTTTGATTTCCTGAAGATAAGGTTCTTGCAGTTGAGTTATATATTCATTTTCAATAATATAGGGTAGATAAATTTTAAGTATGTCTTTTTCAACAAGAATCTTTAAAGACTCATACTCTTCATTTTTATAGTATGGTTCCGCTTTTAGTATATTAGTATCAATAAACAGATGAATAAGTGAGTCTACGTTCATATAATGACCTTAAATATTATTCTTTATATGAATATATCTAATAATTATTAAATTATAATAAAATATAATAATAAGTATCATTTATTATCTGATTAAACATTTCTTCAAGTCTTCACTCGTTGGTTTAATATATCTCATCGTAGTTTTTATATCACTATGTCCAATAAATTCTTTTATAAACTTAGGATTAATTGATTTACTCATCTCAGTAATAATTCCTGCTCTAAAAGAATGTGAAGAATACCTATGTCCTAAAACTTCTTGGATAAAACTATTAGCATTTGATATATAAGTTGAACTACTTGGAGTTTTAGAAGTATCTCCTTTTACTGTAATAATAAAATCATCATCTTTTGAATTATCATTAAATATAAAATGTTTTTTAATTTGTTTTAATGCTTCTTTAGAAAAAAATAGTTTTCTCTCTTTTCTAGTTTTGTGAGTAACTACAATTAATTCTTCTTTTTCAAAAATTGTATGTATATCTTTTACTCTTAACTGCTTAACTTCATTAATTCTCATACCTGTATAGTAAAGAAGT
>Ga0055584_100007940_pt1 | contig 10393 bp, 7 predicted proteins | sample OSDHelmetaG_FD_58716 | JGI IMG/M metagenome (GOLD analysis project Ga0055584, IMG submission 58716) | Pelagic marine sediment microbial communities from the LTER site Helgoland, North Sea, for post-phytoplankton bloom and carbon turnover... | ecosystem: Environmental > Aquatic > Marine >...
GACCAGTGCGAGCAGCGCACCGTGGGCAAGGCCGACTTCTGGTTCGCTGTCTCCACCGTCGAAGGTCAGCCGACCGATGCGGTACTGCCGGGCATGATCGCCGACGCCATCCGCGCCCTGCCCTGGCCGAAATCCATGCGTTGGGCCGACGGCGCGTTCCGCTATGTGCGGCCCTTGCAACGCATCAACGTGGTGTTCGGCGGCAAGCCGCTGCCCGGTTCTTTGGACCTTGGCGGCAGCCTTGGCGAGCGCGCGTTCGGTGCGGAGACCGAAGGGCATCGCTTCATGGCACGCGGTCCCATCCAGATCGCGAATTTCGCCCAGTACAAAGAAGCTCTGCGCGCGCACTACGTCATCCTCGACCAGCAAGAGCGCAAGGCGAAGATCGGCACCGACCTGGAACTGGCCGCCATCGCGGCTGGCCTGAAAGTCCGGTCGGACCCCGGCCTGCTCGAGGAAGTTACTGGCCTTGTCGAGTGGCCAGTAATCCTCATCGGCAGCATCGACGACGCGTTCATGGAATTGCCGCCGGAAGTGCTGACCACCTCCATGCGCGAGCACCAAAAATACTTCGCCCTCGAGAACCCGAACCGCACCCTAGCCGCCAGCTTCGTTCTCGCCGCCAACCGCGAGACTGCCGACGGCGGCCAGGCCGTCATTGCCGGTAACGAGCGTGTGCTCCGCGCCCGCCTTTCCGACGCCAAGTTCTTCTGGGACCAAGACCGCAAGTCCACCCTAGCCAGCCGTGTACCAGCCTTAGACAACGTGGTCTTCCACGCCAGCCTGGGCTCGCTCGGGCAGCGTGTGCAGCGGATCTCAGCCTTGGCAGGCCTCCTGGCAAAATTCATTCCCGGCTGCGATGCCAACAAGGCACGCGACGCTGGCACGCTAGCCAAAGCCGACCTCACCAGCGGCATGGTCGGTGAATTCCCGGAACTTCAGGGCGTCATGGGCCGCTACTACGCCCGCGGCGAAGGTCTGGACGAAGCGGTCGCCGAGGCCATCGCCGAGCACTACTCCCCCCAAGGCCCGGGCGATGCCTGCCCGACAGCACCAGTGTCCGTCGCCGTGTCGTTGGCTGAGAAAATCGACACCCTGGTCGGCTTCTTCGCCATCGACGAGAAACCGACCGGCAGCCGCGACCCCTTCGCTCTCCGCCGAGCGGCCCTGGGCGTAATCCGCCTGGTATTGGAGAACGACCTCCGCCTGCCGCTACGTACCGCCTTCCTGCACTCCCACGAGATGTATGGCGGCATCCTGTCGGCCCAAAACTCGGCGGATGAGACTGGCACTGACCTGCTCGATTTCTTCGCGGACCGGCTAAAGGTGCACTTGCGCGAGCAAGGCATCCGCCACGACCGCGTCGCCGCCGTGTTCGGTCTGGCAGCGCAGGACGACTTGGTGCGCCTGATGGCTCAGGTTGGCGCGCTCTCTGCCTTCCTGCAAACCGACGACGGTGTGAACCTGCTCACTGCATACCGCCGCGCCGCCAATATAGTGGCAGCAGAGCAAAAGAAAGACGGCAACCGTCAGACCGGCGCACCGGACGCAAAGCTGCTCACCGACGACGCTGAAAAAGCACTGGCAGAAGCGTTGTCAGGTGCATCGGACGGAATGACGGCGGCGCTGAAAGCCGAGAGGTTCGACGAAGCCATGGGCCAGCTGGCTGCGCTGCGCGGACCAGTCGATACTTTCTTCGATCAGGTCACAGTTAACGCGGATGAAGCAAATGTTCGGGTAAACAGACTGAAGCTGCTGAATGCCATCACCGGCACCATGGGCCGGGTTGCCGATTTCTCGGTAATCGAGGGATAAAAAACATGCATCCCCGGTTGCTTGTCGTGCAAATCGGGGCCGCGAGACAGGGTGGTTAACAATGCCCAGCCCCGGCTCGATGACAGCCCAGCTGACACCGTCCGGGGATGCTAAGAACTAAAATATAGTTAGAGAGAGCTACCAATGACCCAATGGGTTTACAGTTTCGGCGGCAGCCATTCCGAAGGCAAGGCCTCCATGCGCAATTTGCTCGGCGGCAAGGGTGCGAACTTGGCGGAGATGAGCAATCTTAGCTTGCCCGTCCCGCCCGGCTTTACGGTCACGACCGAAGTCTGCACCCACTATTACGACAACGGCAAAACCTATCCCGCCGAACTGGAAGCCCAGGTCTCTGCCGCTCTCGCAGCGATTGAGGCAGAAACAGGCCGCAAGTTTGGCGACCCGGCCAACCCGCTGCTTGTCTCAGTCCGCTCCGGCGCGCGCGTCTCCATGCCCGGCATGATGGACACGGTCCTGAATCTCGGCCTGAACGACGAAACAGTGAAGGGCATGGCTGCCGGAGCCGACGCGCGCTTCGCCTGGGATAGCTACCGCCGCTTCATCCAGATGTATGGCGACGTGGTGCTCGGCATCGGCCACTACGTCTTCGAAGAAGAGCTGGAGATGCTTAAAGACGCGCAGGGCGTCTTCCTGGATACAGACCTCTCCGCCGCCGATTGGGAGAAGCTGGTCGGCATCTACAAGGAAAAGGTCGAAGAAGAGCTCGGCCATCCCTTCCCCCAGGACCCGCGCGAGCAGCTCTGGGGTGCCGTCGGCGCCGTCTTCGCCTCCTGGCAGACACCGCGCGCCATCACCTACCGCCGCCTGAACGAGATTTCGGACAAGTGGGGCACCGCCGTCAACGTCCAGGCCATGGTGTTCGGCAACATGGGCGAGAGCAGCGCCACCGGCGTCGCCTTCACCCGCAACCCGTCCAACGGCACGCGCGAAGTCTATGGCGAATACCTGGTCAACGCGCAGGGCGAAGACGTGGTCGCCGGCATCCGCACGCCCCAGCACATCACCATCGCCGCCAAGCAACACCACGAATCCGACCTGCCCGCCATGGAAGAGGTCATGCCGGAAGTGTTCGGCCAGTTGCTGGATATCCAGCACACCCTGGAACAGCACTACCGCGACATGCAGGACATCGAGTTCACCGTGGAGCGCGGCCGCCTCTGGATGCTGCAAACCCGCTCCGGCAAGCGCACTGCCACCGCGGCCCTGCGCATTGCGGTAGAGATGGTCGACGAGGGCCTGATCAGCCGCGACGACGCCGTTGCCCGTATTGAGCCCGCATCACTCGACCAGATGTTGCACCCCGCACTGGACCCGGATGCGGAGCGCACGGTGCTTGGCCACGGCCTGCCCGCCTCCCCCGGTGCGGTCTCCGGCGCAGTCGTCTTTTCGGCCGACGAAGCAGAGAAACTGGCGACCGACGGCAGTGACGTCATTCTGGTCCGCATAGAGACCAGCCCCGAAGACATTCACGGCATGCACGCCGCCCGCGGCATCCTCACCAGCCGCGGCGGCATGACCAGCCACGCGGCCGTGGTCGCGCGCGGCATGGGCCGTCCCTGTGTTGCGGGTGCCGGCGACATCCAGATCGACTATGCCGCCGGGCAGTTCTTTGCAGGCGAGCACACCATCAAGGCCGGTGAGATCATCACTCTCGACGGCACGACAGGCGAGATCATGGCGGGCAAGGTCCGCACCATCGACCCCGAAGTCTCCGGCGAGTTCGCCACCATCATGGGCTGGGCCGACGGCATCCGCCGCCTGGGCGTGCGCGCCAACGCCGAGACCCCCAGCGACGCCCAGACCGCCCGCTCACTGGGCGCGGAAGGCATTGGCCTCTGCCGGACGGAACACATGTTCTTCGACGCCGAACGCATCATCGCCGTGCGCGAGATGATCATGGCGGAGAACGAGCAGGGCCGCCGTGCCGCTCTCGATAAGCTCCTGCCGATGCAGCGCGCCGACTTTGCCGAACTGTTCCGCATCATGGTGGGCCTGCCGGTCACCATCCGCTTGCTCGACCCGCCGCTGCATGAGTTCCTACCGCACCAATCGCACGAGATCGACGCTGTCGCCAAGGCCACCGGCTCCACCCCGGAAGCTGTACGCCAGCGCACCGTCCGCCTGTCGGAATCAAACCCCATGCTGGGCCATCGCGGCTGCCGCCTGGGCATCTCTTACCCGGAGATCACCGAGATGCAGGCCCGCGCCATGTTCGAGGCGGCGGCTGAGGTCAAGGCCGAGGGCGTAGAGGTCTTCCCGGAAATCATGGTGCCGCTGGTGGCGTCCAAGCGTGAGCTCGACATTCTAAAGGCCGTCATCGACCGCGTGGCAGGCGAAGTCGCTGCCGACAAGGGCGCGGAGATCCCCTACATGGTCGGCACCATGATCGAACTGCCACGGGCTGCCCTACGCGGGGCGGAGATCGCGGAAGCCGCTGAGTTCTTCAGCTTCGGCACCAACGACCTGACCCAGACCACGTTCGGCATCAGCCGGGACGACTCAGCCAATTTCCTGGAGGCCTACCAGCGCCAGGGCATCTTTGAGCGTGACCCCTTTGTCGGCCTGGACCAAGAAGGTGTCGGAGAGCTGGTGCAGCTGGGCGCAGAGCGCGGCCGTTCCACCCGCCCAGACCTGAAGCTCGGCATTTGCGGCGAGCATGGCGGCGACCCGGAAAGCGTCGCCTTCTGCCACCGCATCGGCCTAGACTACGTATCCTGCTCTCCGTACCGTGTGCCGATTGCCCGGCTGGCGGCCGCGCAAGCCGCCATTGCAGAGAAGAAGGGGGCCTGAGCTCCCCCAAAGGAACCCTCGCATGACCACCATCCTGCGCCTCGATTGCAGCCCCAGCGGCGAAGCCTCCTTCAGCCGCAAGCTGGGGGATGAGGCCATGACCTTGCTGCTGGCCCGCCATCCCAGCGCTACGGCCGTAACGCGCAACCTAGCCGACAACCCGCCATCGCCGGTGACGGTTGGCTTCACCCAGCATATGCGTACCCACCAGACGGCAGAGCTAGCCGCCGCTGTCCCCGCGCTCGCCGAGTCAGAAGCCCTGATCGCGGAGTTGGAGGCCAGCGACGTGCTGGTGCTGGCCACCCCTATGCACAATTTCACCGTGCCTGCGGTGCTCAAGCTTTGGCTAGACCAGATCGTCCGCTTCGGCCGCACCTTCCAGAGCACGCCGGACGGCAAGATCGGCCTGCTGGCGGACCGGCCCTGCTATATCTGCATCGCATCCGGCAGCCTCTTCTCTGGTGAGGCCGCCCGCCAACCGGACCACCTGACACCATACCTAACCGCCATCCTCTCCTGCATCGGCCTGCGTGACCTGACCTATTTCCAAGCCGAAGCCGCTGGCCGTGACCCCGAGGCCGTCATGGCCCGCACGCTGGCCGAAATACGCAACAAGTCGGTATTCAAGTAGCAGAATTTCGCCGTCTAAAAACGACATAAGCAAAACTAAACATTCATCTACATTTCCAAACATTCCGGGCCGAAAACGTTTAGGTGCGGTTTATCTCAAGTTTATCGAAAGCCCATCTCAGGTTTAGGTACCTTTTAGCCCTCTACCACCATGGCTTGGACCCCCACGCTTGATCCAGCCCGCGCCTATCCATTCTTAGGGTAGCAAACTAAGGTTAAATTTCCGTTTACCCGCCACAAAACCGCCGGAACCAGCCCAGCATGCCGGAACTCCTCATCGTCTATCATTCCCGGACTGGCGGCAGCCGCCAAATGGCGGAAGCGGCAGCCGCAGCCGCTCAAGATGAAGCACCAACGGTACTCAAAACCGCAGACCAGACCGAACCCGCAGACCTACTCAGCGCCGACGGATACATCTTTTGCACCCCGGAGAATCTTGCCGCCATCGCAGGCGTGATGAAGGATTTCTTTGACCGCTGCTATTATCCGGTCTTGGAGAAGATCGAGGGCCGCCCCTATACCCAAATGATCTGTGCCGGCTCAGACGGCGAGAACGCTGCCCGCCAGGTCGCCCGCATCGCCACCGGCTGGCGGCTCAAGGAAGTGCAATCCCCCCTGATCGTTTGCACCCACGCCCAAACGCCCGAAGCCATCCTGGCAACGAAAACCATCCCTGAGGACCAACTCACCCTCTGCCGCGACCTCGGCGCTGCCATGGCTGCCGGGCTAAGCCTAGGCGTGTTTTAACCGGCCGTTTCTTCCACCACCGCCGCAGCCTTCGCATCACGCCGCCCCTGCCGCGCCACCACAGCCTCGCGGTAGGCGATATAAGTCGCACTGCCAAAGATCACCGTGCCGCCGATCCAGGCCCAAGCGTCCGGTATTTCCTGCCAAATCAAGAACCCGGCGACGCTAGCCCAGATCAGGCGGGTGAAGTCCAGCGGCAGCACCGCAGTCGAGTCTGCCTTACGGAAACTCTGCGCAAACGCCAGATGTCCCAACGTGCCCAGAACACCCACCAGCATCAGCCACGCCAGCTGCTCCCAGGTCGGCGTCTCCCACACGAAGAACGCAAACACGCCGGTGATCGGCGTCAGGAACATGCCCATATAGACGGTCAGTGTGGCACTGCTCTCGGTTTTGCTCATGGACTTGATGATGGCAATCGCCGTGCCCCAAGTCAGGGACGAGGCAATAATCAGAAACGTCCCTGTATTGATCTCCACAAAACCAGGCCGCACCACCAGCAGCATGCCCACAAAGCCCAATGCCAGCGCCGTAATCCGCCGAATACGCACCCGCTCGCCCAGCACGATGATCGCCAGCAAGGTCGCAAACAAAGGGGCGGAGAAGCTCAGCGCAGTCGTCTGCGCCAGCGGGATCATGGTAACGCCGGTGAAGAACGCCAGCATGCCGATGGCCTGAATACCACCGCGAGCTGCGTGCATTCCCAGCTTCTTGGTCTTGAACGGCGTGAAGCCCTGTTGAATGAAAATCGGCGTCAGCGCCACCATGCCGAACAGGTTGCGGAAGAACGCGACCTCAAACGGCGGCAAGGTCTCACCCACAAATCGGATGATCGTCTGCATACCAACGAAGCAAGCCGCAGAGAACAACATCAGCACCATGCCCTGCGTGGCGCCGGGCATACGGCCGAATGCGCCCTGGAGGGCGGCGACAGAGGTCATGAGGTGGGGAACTCCGGATGAGGAGCCCTGCTTATAGCGTATGCTGCACTGCACAAGACCTGCGATTTCCACAGGGCCGCCATGCGCGCGCTACTCAAATCACCCAGGTTCATACTGAGTCCGCGGCAGCCTCTTCCCGCTTGGCTTGCTTGGCGATCTGGTTCTCTCGATAGGCGATGTAGGTAGCGCTGGCGAAAATTACGCTGCCGCCGATCCAGGCCCACAGGTCGGGCACCTCGCTCCAGACGATATAACCCAGAATGCTGGCCCAAATCAGGCGGGTGAAGTCCAACGGTAGCAGCGCGCTGGCATCCGCATACTTGAAGGATTGAGCGAACAACAAGTGCCCGATCGTGCCCAGAAAGCCGACGCCCGCCATGATCGCGACCTGCTCCCACGTGGGCCAAACCCACACCGACAACGCCGCTGCACAGGTAAACGGCAGCAGAAACAGGCCCTGATAGGTTACGAGCGTCGGGCTACTCTCCGTCTTCGACAGGAGCTTGATCATGGCAATGGAAAACCCCCAGGTGATGCTGGAGCCGACAATCAAGTAAGTGCCCAGGTTGATCTCCTCAAACCCCGGCCTTACCACGATCACCATGCCGACAAACCCCAACGCCAGCGCCGTCATCCGCCGCAACCGCACGCGCTCACCCAGCACCAGAACAGCCAGGAGCGTCGCGAACAGTGGGCCAGAGAAGCTCAGCGCCGTCACCTCCGCAAACGGGATCAGTGTCACGCCATAGAAAAACGCTAACATGCCGAACGACTGCACGCTGCCGCGTAGCGCATGCAGCTTGAACCGCTGGGTCTTCAACGGCTTGAGGCCCTGGCTCATAAAAATCGGCGCGAGCGCTAACAGGCCAAAAATATTGCGAAAGAATGCGACCTCGAACGGATGCACCTGCTCACCCGCGTGCCGCGTCAGGCTCTGCATGGCGATGAACGTCACCGACGAGATCAGCATCAGCATCATGCCGCGGCTAGTGCCGGTAACGCGGCCGGACAGGCGATCTGTAATCGCGGAAAGGGGCATGATTGGGGGCGAACTCCGGTGGCGCTATGTCTCTTCTAGCCTATTCCCGGACGTAGCAGGCTTGTTAATTCTTGGCACAGGTACGTCCATTGCCCTTGGCTATGCCGCTACAGTCCGTTACCTATAGGCTACCGGAATGTCCTAGGAGGGGTCCCTCATGCCAGACGACCGCGCCAGCCTGCTTGCGCAATACCAAAGAGTACGCGCGCAAACCGAGGCCTTGGCTGCCCCGCTCTCGGCGGAGGACCAAACCGTCCAGTCTATGCCGGACACCAGCCCGGCCAAGTGGCACCGCGCCCACACGACCTGGTTCTTCGAAACCTTCCTGCTAGGCGAATTCAAACCGGACTATGAGCCCGTTCATCCGGATTACGCGTTCCTGTTCAACTCGTACTATGAGCAGGCTGGCCCCCGCCATTCCCGCTCGCACCGGGGCCTGATCACCCGCCCCGGCATCGCGGAAATCGCTGCCTACCGTGCGGCGGTGGACGAGCGCATGGCGGACCTGCTGGAAACCGTGCCCGACAGCCAATGGACGGCGGTCGAAGAGCGCGTCACGCTCGGCCTGCACCATGAGATGCAGCACCAGGAATTGCTGGTCATGGATGTGAAGCACGTCCTCTCCTGCAACCCGACCAGCCCGGCCTATGCCCCGCCAACTGCTGCCGCATCCGGTACCATCGCGCCGCAATCCTGGGTCTCATTCGACGGCGGGCTTGTGGATGTCGGCCATCGCGGCAACGATTTCGCCTTCGACAATGAAGGCCCACACCACCAGATGTTCCTCCGCCCCTACCGCCTTTCCTCCCGCCCCGTTACCTGCGGCGCTTGGTTGGAGTTCATGGCCGACGGCGGCTATTCCCGCGCTGAACTGTGGCTTTCCGAAGGCTGGGCCACGGTTCAGGCCGAAGAATGGGAAGCCCCGCTCTACTGGCAGGAAACCGAAGACGGCAGCGGCTGGGAGCACTTCACCCTAAACGGCCGGCAGCCAGTCGATCCGCGCGCGCCCATCAGCCATGTCAGCTATTTTGAGGCCGACGCTTTCGCCCGCTGGACCGGTTTCCGCCTGCCCAGCGAGGCCGAGTGGGAAGTCGCCGTGAACGGCTCCGCTATTGAAGGCCAATTCCTGGAAGACGGCGCAATTGAGCCCCTGCCCGCGTTTTCCGGCACAGCACGGCAAGCCAGCGGTCTGGACCAGGCCTGGGGCACCGTCTGGGAATGGACCCAAAGCCCCTACAGCGCTTATCCCGGCTTCCGCACGCCCGCAGGCGCATTGGGTGAGTACAACGGCAAGTTCATGGTAAACCAAATGGTGCTGCGTGGCGGCTGTGCCTGGACGCCGAAGCAGCAGCTGCGGTCCAGCTACCGCAACTTTTTCCCCGCAGGCAGCCGTTGGCATTGCTCCGGCCTTCGCCTCGCACAGGATGCGGACGGACCACACGTATGACCTCTTCGATCGACACCGATACCCTGTCGGAGGTCCTGAACGGTCTCCGCCAGCCGCAAAAGACGTTGTCGCCCAAATTCTTCTATGATGCCCGTGGCTCCGACCTGTTCGAACAAATCACCCGGCTGGAGGAATACTACCCCACCCGCACGGAGGTCGGCATCCTGACGGAGCACGGTCCCAAGCTCGGCAAAGCCATCGGTCCCGATGCGGTGATCGTCGAATTCGGCGCAGGCAACCTGGAGAAAATCCGCCTGCTGCTGGATGTGCTGGAGCGGCCGAAAGCCTACATCCCCATCGATATTTCCGAAGAGCACATGACCGAAGCCGCAGCAGTACTGGCCAAGGAATACCCCGGCCAGCGAATTGAACCGGTCGCCGGTGACTACACCAAGCCCCTCGACCTGCCTGCCTGGGCGATGGCGGAAGGTGTGCACCGGGTTGGCTTTTTCCCGGGCTCCACCATCGGCAATTTCCACCGTGACGAGGCTGTGACCTTCCTCCAAACCGCCAGGCAGATCCTCGGCGGCGGCGATCTGGTCATCGGCATCGACTTGCACAAAGACCCCAGCGTCCTGAACCTAGCCTATAATGATCCAGCAGGCGTCACCGCCGCATTCAACCTCAATATGCTGAGCAATTTGAATAGCCTAGTCGGCGCAAATTTCGATCTGACCAAGTTCGCCCACCACGCCTTCTACAATGAGGAGCTTGGCCGGATCGAGATGCACTTGGTCAGCCAGCAGGCGCAAACCATCAACATCGACGGCGCTCCCATCCCCTTCGCTGCGGACGAAACCATCCACACTGAATGCTCGTACAAATACACGCCGGAGAGCATTGAAAAACTAGCAACCGCCGCCGGTTGGAAAGTCGGTCAATCCCTGTTCGACGAGCGCCGCTGGTTCAGCCTGCACTATTTCGAAGCCGCCTAATTCCCCGGAAGCAGCGTAGCTGCTGTCC
>Ga0055584_100007941_pt1 | contig 10391 bp, 9 predicted proteins | sample OSDHelmetaG_FD_58716 | JGI IMG/M metagenome (GOLD analysis project Ga0055584, IMG submission 58716) | Pelagic marine sediment microbial communities from the LTER site Helgoland, North Sea, for post-phytoplankton bloom and carbon turnover... | ecosystem: Environmental > Aquatic > Marine >...
TCGCCGAACAACCGGCGGGCGAGCGAGTGGACACGCCGCATCCCGCCAAGACCCACGACATGGATCTCCTCGACACCTTCCTTCGGCCGGCGCTGGTTGGCGACGTGGCCCGGCCAGCAACGGGACTCCATGTCCTCGCTGAAGAACTCCTCGAAGACGTACTTGACCGGCGCGTCGATTCCGATGCGATGGATGTTCAAGACGGAGTACTGATCGACGTCGATCGCCAGCCGCTGCAGGATGCGCTTGCTGTAGTCCACGCGTTCGCGCATCGAGGGAAACTCGATCAGCGTCGTGATCGGCGGCCGGGTGAGGAAGTAGGTTTTCAGGTCCGACAAGATGCCCCGGCTCTTTCCCGGGAGCGTTCCGCCGGCCGCGGTCATTTTCTATCGGGGACCGCGAGCACCGGACAGGGCGCCTGCCTCAGCACCTGCTCCGTGACGCTGCCACGGAGCGCGCCGAGAACGCCCTTGGCGCCCTCGGTACCCATCACGATCAGATCGACGGAATAGTCCTGGGCGGCGGAGACGATCTGCTCCACGGTGTCGCCGTGAACCCAGAGGCGTTTCCAGGTGCAGGTCTCGAGCTTGGGCATGTCCATCTCGGGCCAGACGTTCGCATCGTCCACGCGGAGCAACAGGATCTGGACGTTCTCCTCGTGGGACATCACGGCCGCTCGAGCGGCGCTGAGGATGGCCTGCGCCGGATCCGGGTGGTGATCGACGGGCACGAGGATCCTCTTCAACGAGATGAATCCATCGTCAGGATCCACGAACCCTCGGGTCGTCGCGGGAACGAAGAGCGTCATCACCTTCACGCGCCGCGACACACCCTCCGCCACCGAGGGCTTCAACCAGCGTGGAAGCCCCTGGCGGCCTTCGGTCGCGAGGACCAGCAGATCCGACGGGTTCTTCTCGAGGCCGTTCAGGATCGGCTCTAGCAACGTGTCGCTACGGATGATGATCTTGGAGATCTGCATGCTGAGCTTGCTGTACACCGCCGCGCGTTCGCTGTCGGGCTCGAGCAGGCGCCAGCGCTCCAGCGTCTCGCGCACGAGCGGCGAATCGAGCCAGACGCTTTTGGGCTCTCCGCTGGAGGCGACGTGCAGCACGGTAAGGCCACCGTGGTAGTAGAGGACGATCGCCATCGCGTGCATGAACGCGTTGCGGCTGGCCTCGGAAAAATCCGACGGATGGAACACCGATCGAATGAACGGAGTACGTGGCATTTCGACCTCGCCGACCCGATGACGCCCTACGGCAGGTCTATCGTAAGGCTGCGAGCGGTGCCCTTACAATAGGTAAACTCCGCAGGGCCATGGGACGATTCAAGCGCCCGAAGATCGCGGCCCTGGCGGTCGGGATGCTGCTTGCGACGGTCTACCTGGCCAACGCGGCCTGGCGCAGGATTTCGAGCGTGCGAGGCTGACGGGAGAGACCTGCACGACGGCGTTCGAGCTGGGAGCGAAGGCCGTCGAGTTCGACATTCACCCGACCACGGATGGCCGCTTCGCGGTGTTCCAACGGCTCGACATCGGCTTCGGCTACAGCGCCGACGGTGAGTCGTTGCCCCGGCTGGTCCAGGGCATGGGGCTTCTGGTTCACGCCCCCTTGTTTTGAGGGCCGTTTTTACTTAAATGGGCCCGGATTCCGTGACGTTTTCCGAATCTGGAGCATCCCTGTCCTTGAGACCGCCGCGCCCCGAAGGCGGGCATGGACGATTGCGTGGCCACTCGTCGTTGGGAGACCGAGCCACTTTCTGATCGATGGGGGAAGATGTCATGTACAACTGCAGAGCCACCCTGCACCGGCCTTTGTTTGTCCTCCTGTTCGCTTTCGCAAGCCAGGCGATGGCCGGGACGGACGGTTTCGACGCGGCCGAGAGCTTCCGGATGAACTGCGCGCCGTGCCATGGGGCGAACGGCAGGATGAACCCCGAGCATCCCCTGCACGCGTCGTTCAAGTCCCCGCCCGCCGACTTCAGGGAACCACGGTTCAACAGCATGGAACCCTCGGCGGACTGGTTCATGGTGACCAAGTACGGCGGGACACCGATGGGGCTCTCGGACCAGATGCCGGCGTATGGCGACGCGCTGACGGACGAGGAGATCGAGGCGGTCGTGGCTCATCTCAAGACGCTGGCGGACACCGAGAACTATCCGCCCGGCGACCTCAACCTGTTGCGCCCGATCCGCACGATCAAGGCGTTCCCCGAGACCGAAGCGCTGTACCTCAACCGCTACGCCAAGCAAGAGGACGGCACGTCCACGAACAAGCACACGTTGTACTACGGGCAGCGCTTCGGTTCGCGCTGGCAAGGCGAGTTGAAGTTCAGCAGCCTGGACGTACCGGTGGGCGACGACGAGGAAGAGGTCGAGGTCGGTGTGAAGTGGGCTTTCCACGACGACCTGAAGCGGCAGCTTCTGCTCTCGACCGGTCTCGAGGCCGAGATCCCGCTGGACTCCGCCGACGGACCGACGATCTACGTGCCGTACTTCTCGTTCGCGCACGTCCCGAGCGACGCCTGGACGATCCAGGGCACGCTGCGCTCGCACCTGCCCGCCGGGGATACGAGCTCCGGTGATGTCGAGATTTCGGCGGTGGCGCACTGGATGCATTCGCCCTGGCCGCGGCGCCCGTTCCCGGGCCTGGAACTGGTGTGGACCGAACCGTTCGAGGGCGACACGGAGATCGCGGTGATCCCCCAGGTATTCGCCGGGATCAACCGGCGCGGCCATGTGGCGCTCTCCGTCGGCGTCGAGGTTCCGGTCAGCGGCCTGGACGATCGGGACTACCGGGTTCACGCGTTCCTGCTCTGGGACATTGCCGACGGGATGTTCTGGGAGGGTTGGTAGGACGGACATGGCTTGAGTCAGGGTTCGCCCGGCCTGCAGATTCCCGCGACCCTGCCACCCAGTTCCATCCTCTGTGTCGGCGACCGGATCCGCTGAGGATCGGGTCAGACGAACTCGGGCCGCGGCACCCCCCGCGCCGCGCGCAGGAAGATCAGTCCCAGCAGCACCGAACAGGCGACGTCGAAGAACAACCCGAGGAACGCAAAGAAGAACGTCGCGAACAGAGCCGAGGCGACGATGGTCAGGTAGGCGTATGGCTTGAGCAACCCGTAGAGAGTGTCCTTCAGACGCAGCAACCTGACGGCGAAGACGATGCTGAGGATCGCCAGGGGCAGCCCGACGATGCCCAGGAAGGCGACTGCGCTCAGGGCCATGGGCAAGAGCGTGACAGGGTCGTCGGTGTTGATCTTGATGAACGTGCCCGCGATCTTGATCCCGATTCCGACGACACCCATGACGCTTCCGAGAATCAGGATCGCCGTAATGATGTTGTCCACATCGTGAAACTCGTAGCGCTCGTTGAGCAATCGCTTGAAGCGGTACAGGACGTAGAGCGACAGGCCCATCGAAGCACCGAAGAGCAGCGCGTAGGGTAGGAGAAAGATCAGCACCGCCGGCTTGCGGCTGACCTCGAGAACGAGACCCAGCGCAATTGCGGGGAAAAGCAAGATCGCCGAGGTGATGGACATCCACCCGACGATCTCGTATTGCCTGGGGTTGGGTTCGTGCAGTCCCTCGCTCATCGTGTCCACCTCCGCTCAAACGTACTCGGGAATGTGATCCAGGATGTCTCCGGGCTGGCATTCGAGTACACGACAGATCGCATCCAGTGTGCTGAAGCGAATCCCCTTCACCTTTCCGGTCTTGAGCAGAGACAGGTTGGTGATGGAGATTCCGATGCGTTCGGAGAGCTCGGTCAGGGTCATCTTCTTCTTGACCAGCATGAGGTCGAGTCGAATCTCGATGGCCATCGCCTGAACCCTCCTTCCTGCGAAATGCTTGGTAGAAGAGTAGATCAGAAATTGTCGCCTGTCAACAATTTTTTATCGTAAAACATAAATGTTTAGCTGCCAAACATGCTTCACTTGATGCAGGGAGGCTCGTTAATCGGCCTGTGTGAGCGCGCGCCCGAGCAGATCAAAATCGCCCTCGAAGACCCGTTCCAGCCGTCCGCTCCGCCACCCCGAAACCGAGTCGCGCACCAGCGGCGACGGGCTGTCCTGGTAACGACGGACGATCGCCGGGGTGACGCCTACTTCCTGCGCGATCGTCCTGCGGGCCAGTCGCGATAGGCCCTCTCGCTGATCCGCCGGGGCCACCGGCTGGGGCGCCACCTGTACCCGCACCACGGCCCGTTGGGGTCGGCGGCCCTCGACGGGAATCTCCCACACGTGTAACCCGTGTTCCTGGCGTAGCAGCGCATAGGCGGCGTACCCGGATACGGACAGCAGGCGCCCCTCGGTGTCGAGTCGCTCCATCGGCATCCCACGTTTTGCGGCCCAGGCCTCGTACATCGCGCCGATGCGCGGCACGAACTCCTTCGACAACTTGGAGGGCTGGTGCCCGTCGCTCCACGCTTCCACGGAGACGAACGCCTCGCGCGGCTCCTCCTCCAGGACTCCGCGAACGGCCTCGCGCAGGACGAACAGCCGGCTTGCCACCTGGCCGAGGAGCCTTCGTGGAGCGGATCCCTTGCGTTGACTGCGTCCCGCCCCGGCCAAGCGATCGAGCAGCGACCCGGCCGAACTCAGGCCGGCCTCGAGCCGGTCCACATACTCGATGTCGCCGAGGGTCACGAAACGGTCGGGCGAATCCCAGAAGTGGGGTTCCTGCATCCGCGCCAACCCCTCGGACTTGATCGCCTGCCAGGCGCCGGTCTCGGTCGTGGTCAACAGCTCCCGATACACCTGGCCAAGTAACGCGAGTTCGTCGGACGTACCGCACGGGTCGAGCCCCACGCGCTCGAGCGTTGCGCGTCCCGCGCCGGTGTCGTGAGTCTCCCGCCCGGAGTCGTCGTCCTCCGCCGCATCCGGATCGACGAAATCGACCGACAGACGATCCTGACCGGCCCGCACGAACAGGAACTGGTCCCCCTCCGGGTACTGGTGGTTGACGATCGTCTGCGAGAGCGGCGTAAGCAGGTAGCGCTCAACGGCTCGCCGTAGCGGCCTTGCGCCGAGGTCGAGGGTGAATCCCTTGTCGAGCAAGAACTCGATCGCGGAAGCATCCCATTCGACCGCCCACTCGCGGTTCCGCAACCCCCGTCGACGGAACGCCTCGGCCAGCTCCTTGTGCAGGATGTCGCGCATCGTGTCCCGCCCGAGCGGCCGAAAAACCACGACACGATCAAGGCGGTTGAGGAACTCCTTGCGGAACGAGGCCTCGACCGCGCGCATCACGGACGTCGCGCTGAAGCGACCGGTTTCGTCGGTGAAACCGACACCGGCTCCCTTGGGTACGTGACTCCCGAGGTTGGAGGTCAGGATCACAATTGCGTTGCGGAAGTCTGCCGTGCTGCCCTCACGGTCGGTCAGCCGTCCGTCGTCGAACAACTGCAGGAACAGATCCCAGACGTTGGCGTGTGCCTTCTCGAATTCATCCAGCAAGATCACGGAAAAGGGTTGTTTGCGAATCTGGTCCACAAGCGCCCCACCGCGCTGCTCCTTGTCGGCGCTCCCGAGAAGCCGATCCAACGATTCCGGCGTCTGAAATTCGCTCATGTCCAGCCGGATCATCCGGGCGATCGACCCAAACAGGAACTTCGCCAGGGTCTTCGCGATCTCCGTCTTTCCCGTCCCGGTCGGCCCGGCGAACAGGAAGACACCTAACGGCCGCGAGGGATCGGTCACGCCCGCCTTGATCATCGCGATGCGATCGACGATGCAGTCCACCGCCTCCGGCTGTCCCATCACACGTTGCTCGAAGAACGCGCGCAATCCCGGTAGATCGAGCCCTTGCCGGTCGTCGAGCACGGAGGCGGGCAGGCCGGTCATCTGGGTCAGTGTCGTGATCAGGTCGTCGATCCCGATCCGCACCGGGCCGCCAGGATCGGCCGCCTGCAGCCGGCCTCGCGTATCGTCGAGGAGCGTGAGGACGTTACCGGGAGCGGCGTGATCGGTCAGGTATTGCTGAGCCAGCAGGAAGGCCTCGTCCTGTGTCGATCGAGGCAACCCACTCTCGCCCTCTGCGAGATCCTCGGCCCAGTGACGGACCAGATCGCGTGTCGCCGATTCCGTGAGCGGCGACACCCTGAGCGCCTCGAAAGCACTTCGCATGCGCGGTTTCGCCAGCAGCAGTTGCTGGTAGGCGGTCGGCGTCGTCTCCCCGATGACCATCACCTCACCGGTCTCGATCGAGGGGATCAACATGTCCAGGACGCTCGAGGTCGAGTACCGGTGCCGTCCGGCTAATCGGAGAGAGTGGATGTCAGGAACGAACCAGACCACCGGCCGTGCGCGCAGTTGGGACAGCAGGTTGCGTACGCGCTCCTCGAGCTGGCCGACGTAGGACTGACCCGCCATGATCTCGGAGCCGCTCGCCTCGAAAATCAGGAACCCCTTCGCTGCGAGCTGCCGGGCGAGTCCGCGCACCAGGGTCGTCTTACCGACCCCGTGTTCGCCGACGAGGATGACGGAACGCCTGGGTTGATCGATCAACGTCGATTCAAGCTTCTGCAGCGCCGAACGCTCGGCGTCGTGCTCGATGATCGCCACACCGTCCGTGAGCGAAGCCGGCTCCCAAAGTTGCCCCACCGAACTCAAGAAGGCGCGATCGACGCGTTGCGCACGCCACGCCTGGAGTTGAACCAGCAACGGCTGACCGAGATCGGTGGGTAACTTCCTGAGGATGCTGTCGAGCGTCTCCAGCTGCTCGGCATTCGCCTCGCTCAGGCCCGCGTCGAGATGATCGACGGTGACGGTCTCACCTGCATTGGCTCGCTGGTGAAGGAAATCCTCGAGCACTCGCAGGTGCGCGGGATACAACCAGGACTCGTCCAGCTGCGACAGGACAGTCCCGCAGAGGGCTCGCGGCGCGGGGGCCAGATGATCCAGCGTACGCAATGCGAAGTACCGGCTCCAGGCGACGTAGTCGTTGATCGACTCCAGGATCGTGTGCTGGATCTTTTCGTTCGGATCACCCGTTCTCCGAGCGCGGCAGGCTAGAGCCTCGAGCGCGAGACACGCGCAGATCATGCTCTCGCCACGGAAGTACGCCAGCAACTCCTCGGTCGTCCAATTTTGGGAAGCCAGGAAATCGACGCCGAAAAGGAACGTTGCGTCGTGCAGGACGTCTTCCGGTCGGGCTGCTTGCTGGACGATGGGCTCGAGATCCCCTGCAATCGCGTAGAGCCGGTGTGTCTTTCCCCCGCCGTCCGGCGGAGTGGTGTCGGGACCGGGCGTCGGCGACGCGGGCGCGGACCTCCCCGTCGACCGGCCGATGGCGTAGCCGATCAGAAGCGCCGCAACCAGAGCGAATCCGATCAATAGCTGCATGTTTTCTAGCGCCCGTTCTGTAGCGGGACCCAGGATACCCAACTTGCCGTTCACCAGACCAGACCCGGGGCGGATTTCCTGACGGCCTGCGGGGCGAGGCCGCCGGAACCCGCGTAGCGCCGATAAACGAACTGCATCACCGCGCCCTAGATGGCCACCCCGACCAGGATGCCGGGCAGGTCGAAATTCCAGTACAACTCGCCGGGCACGGCCAGGGAGATTCGGGTCTTGTCGTCGAGGATGTGGACGATGCGGAACTTCTCGCCGAAGTCGCGCCCCATCATGAACAGCGGCTTCTCCGGCCAGAACGCGCGTGGGATGAAGAACGTGATCGCCAGGGGAGCACCCGCTTGGCGTACCAGCGGGCCATCATCGGTACGGCGAATCTCGTTTGAAGAGACGACCGGACGTGCCCGGGGCACCGAGGACCGGACCGCGTTCGCGCGCAAGGGCGTCGCCGGCGATTGGGTCCACTGGTTCGACCGGGAAACGGGGCGACTGTTCGACGAGACCGCCGGAGGTCTGCTCGTCTCGCTGGGGTATGCCACGGATCGCCGCTGGTTCGAACGCTAACGACGGGCGAGCGCTCAGCCGGGATTCCCCGTCGACGCACGACACATCAGGGACGCCTGCAGACGGTGATCGGCCGCCTCCTCGGATCGACCCCGCATCTGCTGCATCAGCACCTCCGTCGCGAGCCGTGCGATCTCCGTGATCGGTTGGCGCACGGTCGTCAGCGGAGGCCACGCGTGCAACGCCAGCGGTGAGTCGTCGAAGCCGGCGACCGAGAGTTGTCCCGGGACGTCGAGTCCCATCTCATGGGCTGCGGTCAGCACGCCCATGGCCATCGGATCGTTGCTGGCGAAGATGGCGGTCGGTCGCGGGTCCAACCCGAGCAGCTTCCGCGCACAGGAGTGGCCGGATTCGTAGTCGAATCGACCCTGTTCGACCAGCCCGTCCTGGAACGCGACGTCATGCCTTGCAAGCGCGCTTCGGTAGCCCGCCAGGCGATCGTGGCTCGAGCCGTGGTCCGGGTGACCGATGATGAACCCGATGCGCCGGTGGCCGAGATCCAGAAGGTGCTCGGTCATGCCGTCCGCGGCCTCCTCATCCCCCACCGAGATCCAGGGGAAACCTTGGAAGGGCCGCTGCGAGACACGGACGCAGGCGACTTTTTTCTCGAGCAGGTATCGGCAGATGGACTGGATGTCCGACACGGGCTGCAGCAGGATTAGACCGTCAACCTGGTGCTGCAGATCGGTGATCTCCCCCATCAGGTCGGGATCGTCTGCCCGACACGGGTGGATCAGAAGATTGTAGCCATGCTCCCGGCAGGCCTGAAGCGAGCCGTACTGCACGTCGGTGACATAGTCGGAGTTCGGGTTGTCGTAGAGCATCCCGACCACGAAGGTGAGTTTGCTGGCCAACTGCCGCGCGGAGCGGTTCGGCTTGTAGTTCAACGAGTCGGTGGCGGCAAGCACCCTGTCCCGTGTCGCCGGTCTTACGTGGGGCTCGCTGTTCAAGACCCTCGAGACGGTCTTGATCGAGACTCCAGCGAGTCTTGCAACATCGTTGATGGTGGCTCGCCTCGTAATCATGGGACTACGCTATCTCGACTCTCACACCGGTTTCCACCGTGTGGCAAAAAGGGCCATCGCGGTCTGCGCGGCGCCGCGCAACGCGAGATTCTCCTCGTGCACGAGAAAAACCGGCATCCGCTCGAGCAGAGGCCGCATTCGGCCCTTGTCACGAAAAGCGGCGAGGAAGGAACCTGCACTCTCTTCACCCAGCAGTTTCGATGCAGCGCCTCCGACGAGATAAAGCCCCGCGCTAGACATCAGGGTCAGCGCCATATTACCCGCCGCGGTCCCGATGTAGCGCCGAATCGTCTCCAGGGCCAACTGGCAAACGGGATCCGAACCGGCTCGATCGACGATCTCCGGAGCCGTCCGCGGCGGAGAGCCCTCGGGCGCCAGCAGGGAATAGACGATGGGAAGCGCGGACCCGGATGCGACCCGCTCCCAACTCACGTGCCCGTGTTCGAGTTCCAACCGGGCATTCAGGTCGAAGTCGATGTCGTAGCGCGGCGAGAAGGTCGCGTGCCCGGCCTCGGTGGCCATCGTGTGCCCGGACGGCGTGAGCGCGCTCACGCCGAGCCCGGTCCCGACCGAGATGACCACGCGATTACCGGCAGGGTCGACGTGCCCCTTCTGGAAACAAATAAGATCGTCCTCGGACAGACCGTGGATGCCCGCCGCGGACGCCTCCACGTCGTTGATCAACTCCACGCGGTCGGTCCCGACCGCCTCGAGGACCTGATCCCGATCGATATTCCAACTCAGATTCGTCAGCGGAAACACGGCTCCGGGGCGGATGGGTGCGGGCAGGCCGAGGCACGCCGCATCGACTTCGGAGCCGTCCTTTGCCATGAAGCTCGCGAGGACCTCCGTCAGACCGCCGTGATCGGAGCTGGAATAGGTCTCCAGGCGCACCAACTCGAAGCGGCTGGCCTGGTGGCGGTAGATCGCCAACCTGGAATGGGTCCCCCCGATATCTGCAGCGAGGATTCTGGTCGGGCGAGAGGGCACCGTGTTTTCGCTGGCACTCAATTAATAACCCATATTTCAGAGCTTTTTCGGCTTTCAGGCACTCGGCGACAGTTCGGACCCGGTTCGATAGTCGCAAAAAAAACCGGGCGTGTCCAGATTAACTGACAACGCTGTCAATAGATCTTGACAGCGCTGTCACCACTCAACTACGTTCATGTGTCTGGAAATGCAACAATGGCGGTCAGGAGTCCCGGTTTTTGGACAATTTGAGGCGGTCGGTCAAGCTCGGCACCTAGTTGCTCGGACAGCTCGACGGACCCGGAACAAAGTAGGGATGGGGAGGAGCGGGGTCATGAAAGCTGGCCGGGAAACGCTTGTGTTGTTCTGTTTGATGGCCCTGTGCCTGTCCTGGTTCGCTCCAGTCGACGCTCAGGAGCCGGAACCCAAACCCGCCACGGAAAACGAAGATCAAGAGCCCGCGACCGAGGAAGAGAA
>Ga0055584_100007943_pt1 | contig 10390 bp, 5 predicted proteins | sample OSDHelmetaG_FD_58716 | JGI IMG/M metagenome (GOLD analysis project Ga0055584, IMG submission 58716) | Pelagic marine sediment microbial communities from the LTER site Helgoland, North Sea, for post-phytoplankton bloom and carbon turnover... | ecosystem: Environmental > Aquatic > Marine >...
GGACGACGATCCATCAGGCGACGTCGACGATGAAAAGGGATGTGGAGAGGAACCCGAAGAGGATGAAGAATTCCTTTGCTCAGATGACGACGATGACAAGGACGACGACGATGACAAGGACGACGATGTCACGTATGTTGATTGGGACGACAATGAAAATCTGCTCGATGGTGTCGGGCTCTACATCAACTGGATCGATCTGGATACCCTTACGGCTGGCGCCCCTCACAGCTATACCACTGCGTATCCGCCGGTGATTCAGGACGCGGACAAGCGCCCCGCCAGCATTGACATGGTGAGTCACGGCTTCGCGAACTTCGCCGCGGATGAGGATCTTCCCGCATTGATGTTCAATGGCGGTTCCATGACCCTGAAAGGCACGTTGGATGTGTGCGGCGTGGTATACAGCCCTAACTTCATTGATATTCAGAACCAGAACGACACGACCCAGTATATCAAAGGGACGATTTTCGCCGGTGGCGGCGTTTACGTCGAGAACAGTGGCACGGGTTCGAAGACTATCATCAGTTTCGATCCCAAGGCTGTGGACGATCTGGCCACGAAGTATAACCGGGGAATGCAGGTGGCGGTCCGGCATCGCGATTGATGAGCAATCCCCGGCTTCTCATTGGACTCAGTTGCGTCGGTATCGTGTTGCTGCTCGCTTTCGGGCCGGGCTCCGAATCGCCGGAATTGCCCACCGAAGAGGGCGTGACCGCGACCGCTTCGGGTTCCGGGGGACGGCAGATGTCTCCCATTGCGATGCCGTCTGAATACGCGCAGCTTCGGGAACGGGAAGGGCAGGAAGGGATAGCCAAAGAGCAGATCAAGGCGATGCAGGCCGCGTTCGACGCGCGCAAACGTCGCGAGGAGATCATTCCGCAGACCGAATTCCAGTGGGAGCAACAGCTCATGCGGAACGAATGGAAGCTCAAGCGCCTGATTGACACAAATCTGGGCCTGTTCGAGCTGATGAAGATTCAGGCCCGCAGCGAGGATGACCGGGAGTTGCGGTGCCGGATCTGCGATGGTACGGCGAAACTGGAAGTCTGCATCATCTGCGATTCGAAAGGCAAATGTCCCAGTTGCTTCGGGACCGGCCGGGAGCGCCATGGGCCGGAGCGTCCTTGTGCGGTTTGTGAAGGGCGGAAGACCTGCTTCCATTGTGTTGGCAGCAAAAAGATGAATTGCCCCTTCTGTGAGAAAGGCCGTATTACCACCGTCACACCGTGGCCCAAGTATAAGTTGGAGCTGCCGTGAGGAAACGATGTTGTGGTTTGGACGCAAACGACGCCGGGTAGGACGCAAGGTATTCATTGATGAGATCTCCACGAGTGCGCGGCAAATTCTCGTGGGTGCCGGTTTTGAGCCGTGCAAGGAATTGGAGCACGCGGACAGTCTGTGGGTGCGCAAAAACGTGGGGCAATACTATCCCCAGCTGGCTTCTCATCAACTGATCAATCATCTGCCCGAGGAACGGGAGATCATCAACAAGACCAATTTGGCCACGCATTTGCGTGAGTATCAGCGTTCCTGTGTTCCAGGTGATGTCCAACTCTCGGATTTTTTTCAGGAAACCTACTGTCTCGATGCCGAAGACCAGCGGAGACAGTTCCTGGAAGTGCGACCGAATCCGCCGAGTCGTGACGATCTGTGGATCCTGAAGCCGGGCGGACTGTCCCGGGGTGAAGGCATCAAAATCCTGTGGAATTTTGAGAAGCTCAAGAAGTCGTTCCGCGAGGGGGGCAAATTAGCAAAGGAGGTGGTCAAGGAACGGTACATTGCGCAGCGTTACATTCAGAACCCGTTGCTGCTGGACGGTCGCAAATCCGAGATTCGCGTCTACTGGTTGGTCGCAAGTGTGCGTCCGTTGATGGTGCTGATGTTTCAGGACGGCACGTCGCGCCTGAATACAATGCCCTACAAGCTGGATGATTTTGACAACCCGCTCGTGCACATCACCAACGTCTTCCAGCAGAAGAAGAATCCGGATTACGATCCGAACGTGTCGTTGAAGTGGAGCTGGGAGCGTCTGCAGGTCTACATCAACGACCATCTGGGGAAGGCCGACGGCACGTTTCTGGAGAAGCAGCTCAAGCCACGCGTTCACAAGTTCCTGCGCTACATCGTGAAGGCATCGTTGCATAAGCTGATCAAGACGCCGGAGCAGGGCAATTCCTATGCGCTGTTTGGCGCGGACGTGATTCTGGATGATCAACTGCATCCCTGGCTGACAGAGGTGCAGAAGAATCCCGGGCTCAGTTTTGACGACCCGGTGAAAGTGGCTGTGTTGCCGCCGATGCTGTCGGAGGCAGTGGCGATCATGCACGAGATCCAGGAGCGCCGGCTCAACGACGATGATTTCAAGAATCTGAAGTCGGTGGACGGTTTCGAATGGGTCATCAACGAAGTGCAGCCGGAATTGCTGCCAAATCCCTGAACGGGAAAGCCAGAAATCCATGAGTCAATCCATTGAGCCGGAAACCGGTGCCTGTTCACCGCTGCGAAGAGCGGTGCTGCTCATGCTTCTTTGGACCTCGGGCTTTTGTGGCATCTCCTACGAAATTCTCTATGCCCGGCTGCTGGGAAATCTCCTGGGTGACCAGTTCGGGGTCAGCGCTGCGGTGCTGCTGACCTTTCTGCTGGGGATCGGACTGGGAACCCTGCATGCCCACCGTTGGCAGCGTTGGTTGTGGGCCATCGAGTTCGGTATCGGTTTGTGTGCCGTCGGCTTCGCGTTCCTGATCGAACCCTTCGGTGAGTTTTTATACGCGCGCGTGCCCGTCAACTTCACCGGATTGGGCGGTGCGATGTTGATCAGCATGGTGCTCTTGTCCGTGCCCACTTTCCTGATCGGCGCGACCTTGCCGCTTTTCGCGGCCTATCTGAACCGTGCCACCGGCAAAGCCATGTTTGCCAGCACCTACCTGGTCTACAATTTCGGGGCGGCGTTGACGGCGCTGGGGATCGAATACGTGTTGGTGCGCAAGTTCGGATTGAAAATGGCCACGTTGATGATCGCCAATCTGAACTTCATCGTCTGCGCGGGCGTGTTCTTCGGGTTTGTCGATTTCTGGCGCCGGAAGGAAGAGATCACTTCGGATGACCGCCGCCCGTGGCCGACCGGTCGATTGGTGGTCGGGCTGGTGCTGGCCAGCGTGGCATCGGCGGTGTTTCAGCTCACGATGATCAAGGTGGCCGAGGGATTTCTCGGGCCCTTCCGCGAAACCTTTGCCCTGGTATTGTCGGTGACCTTGCTCGGCATTGCAGCGGGCGCGGTGTTGGTGCGTCGTTGGCGACCGTCGTTCGGAACCGTGCTGATGTTCGCGCTGGGCGGACTCGCCTGGATGTTCTGGCGACAGGAGCCGCTGTTGGTGAGTTTCGCCGGCGCTTACGATGAAGCCACCGCGTCACTGGGTGAACTCCTATGGCTGAAGTTAAAGACGGTTGTCTTGCTGATGGGGCCGGCAACGATCGGATTCGGAGCGACGATTCCGGCTCTGTTGACCGATGAATCCGAGATTTCGCGGGACTCGGGAAGACTGCTGTGTGTTTCGAGCATCGCCAACGCCGGCGGGTTTCTGTTGATGGCGTTTGTGTTGCACGAGCGGTTTGACTACGGCGTGATTATTCTGATTGTCACCGGCTTGACGACCGCCGCCGCGGTCTTGGCGTATGGATTGAACTGGCGCCTTCTGCTCCCGCCGATTGCCGCGGCGGGCATTGTGATGGGGCCAGCAAAGGCCTGGGACGAAGCGATGCTATACGTGGGCTATCACGAGTATCACGAACCGGATGAACTGGCGGATGCCCGGGAGCAGATCAAAGACATGGAGATCTTCAAGGGGCGGCAGGACAACTTCGCGATCGTGAATTACGACGGCAAGCCCTATCTGATGATCAACGGGTATCGCAGCATCATGCTCAACACCTGGTATGAGAAGGGCGTGGGTGCGATCACGAGCTCCTTTGCGCCCCGCCTTGATGACGCGCTGGTATTGGGGCTCGGTTGCGGGGCCACGGCGGCGACAGTTGGCCTGGCGTTTGATCACACCGATGTCGTGGAAATCAACCCGGTCCTCGCGCGCAACCAGTATCGATTTCGCAAATACAATTTCGACATTGCCGGCAACGCCCGGGTCAACATCATCCTCGATGACGGAATCCATTACCTGCGCCGGGCAGAGAAAAGCTATTCCCTCATCCTGAACACAGTCACGAGTCCGCTCTATTTCAGTTCCTCCAAACTCTACACGGAAGATTTTCTGCTGGATGTGCGCAAGCGTCTGGCCCCGGACGGCGTGTACATGACCTGGCTGGATTCGCGCATCGGTGATCGGGGAATCGACATCATGCTCACAACGGTGGCCCAGGTGTTTCCGCATTGTCGCCTGGCTTACGTGCGCTCCGGCTACTTCCTCCTTATCGCTTCGACCAACGAACCGGCACGACCGTGGCATCCGGAAGCGGCCATGAAGTCGGACAAGTTGCGGAACTATCTGTTCAAGGGGCACGATCTGAACCCCGCTTGGATGCCTTATTCCGTGATCATCCCGAACGCCTATGAACTGATCGGCGATCCATCGACTCCGCTCAACACGCTGGATCGGCCCACCCTGGAGTTTGTGATCGCGTCGCTGGGCAGTCGTGGGTTCTCGCGCTTTCGGGAGCGACTGAATGCCAAACTGGATGCCCACAAACTCTCCAGCCTGAGCACGCCTGCGTTCACCTGGAATCCAACTCACTACGCCGACCATGCGGAGGAAATGCTGCCCTCGGGCAACTGGTTGGCGGAGTCGATCAAGTCCTCCGCCCGTCCGCTGGTGGCAGACTTCGACAACCAGATGGATCTGGCGCGTTCTGATTTCTATACGCAACGGTCCGCCGCCAATCCTTCCGCTCGCGATCACTATTGGGCTGGAGTCTGGGCGCGTCGCGGCCACGAATACGATCGTGCGATTGTCGAGATTCGGAAGGCGTTGGCGATGAAACCGGACTACAACAATGCTTGGTACGCCATCGGCCAGTGTTTGGAACGCAAAGGTGAATTGGACGCCGCGTTCGATGCGTTCAAACGGGAACTGGAGCTGGATCCGGACGACGATGATGTTGCTCCCCGACTTGCCCGCATTCGCGTGAAGCAAGGTCGCCATGCCGAAGCGATTCCGTGGCTGACCCAGGCGTTGGAACTGAAGGACGATTCCGAATTGCGTCAGTTGCGCGCTGAATCTTACGAGCAGACCGGGCAGAAAGAAGAGGCAGCCGCCGACTACAAGGAACTGCTTTCCGCCAGTGATTCCCGGAAGGCCGCGCTGGACGGCTTGCTGCGTACCATGAGTCCCACATCTCAAGATCGCTGATCGATCGAATCGTCATGTCGCAAGAACGTCAACGCGAAGCCAGCAACCGGTCCGGTGAGGTGTGGTTGCTGTGTCTGTCAGCCTTCTGTTCCGGGGCGGCGGCTTTGATCTATGAAACGCTTTGGGCGCGTTCATTGGGATTGATGTTCGGTTCCACCGTGCAGGCCAACGCGGCGATCTTCGCCGGATTCATTGTCGGCCTGGCGATTGGCGCGGCGGTGTTCGGACGGTGGACGAAACATTGGCGCAATCCGGCCAGGCTCTACGGCTGGGTGGAGTTCGCGATCGCGGTGACCGCGATCATGGTGGGGCTCGCGTTGTTTGAGTATCGCAATGAGTGGATCATCGGAGGTGAGCGTGATCTGCTTTATCTGCTGCAAACGGCGGGCGCGGTCGTGCTGGTCATTCTGCTGCCGGCGGGCCTGATGGGCGGCACGCTGCCGATCCTCCTGCATCTGACCCGGCGCATGGCGGGGGATGACGCCGTGTTGGGACGGGTGTACGCCTACAACGTTCTGGGTGCGGCCTTGGGCGCATTGCTGTGCGGGTTCTATGCGATTCCGCAGCTTGGGGTGATCGAATCTCATTTCTTCGCCGGCGCGTTGAATGTGTTCGCGGGGGTATTGATCATCGGACGTCGAGTGGATCGGGAGTCGGCCGTTGTGACTGAGGAGCAGCCCGTTGATGCGGTTACCAGATCTTCAGATCATCCGGAATGGACCCTGGTCGTCGCGGTGTTCGTGAGCGGTTTCGCGGTCTATGCAATGGAGGTGCTTTGGTCCCGCCTGGCTCACTACTTCATCGGCAATCGGATCTTCGCGTTTTCCATTCTGCTTTCGTCTGTCCTGTGTCTGCTGGCGATCGGATCACAGATCAGTTCCACATTGATCAAACGTTTCGGCGGTCGGTTGAGTGGTTGGCTCGGCTTCATGACGTTGGCGGCGGCCGCCGGCGTGCTGTTGTCCGCGCTGGGGTCGCATCATCTCATTTTCTCGCAGGCGGATCTGGAGGCGTCCCTGCCCGGACGTGAGAAGATCCTGCCGGTGTATCGGTTCCTGGAAACGCTGATCGTTCTGGCTCCGGGTCTGATTGCCCTCGGAATTCTGTTCCCGGTCTGCCTGGTGTTGTCGAAGAGAGCGGCCCAGGACATCGCGGCTTCAACGGGAAGGTATTATCTCTTCAATGCCATCGGTTCGGTGATCGGTTCGCTATTGGCCGGATTTGTTCTGCTCAATTGGTTCGGGGTCTACGGCAGCATCATGCTGCTGATCTGGGTCCTGGTGTTGGTGGCGTTTGTGTTCTTTGTCCAAGGCGTTTCCCATGGTCGCAAGGTCGGCGCGTGCTTCGGAATTGTATTGGGAGCCGCGGTCGGTGTTTCGGGCATGTTTGTCCTCCCACGCGAACTGGTGCTTGTGCGAGATGACGAGGAACTGATTTTCCGGCTGGAGGACGAATATGGGATCTTTCAGATCACCAAGCTGCCCGCGCCTCGAGAGGGCCAATTGCGGGTGACCAACAACCGTACTGAACTGGTCTATTACTACGGTTCGGATACGACCCGCCGGGTCCAGGCGATGCAGGGGCATCTGGGAATGATCTTCCAGCCGGATGCGAGGACTGCGGTTGTGCTCGGTAGCGGTTATGGCATCACCGCCGGTGATCTCAGTCTGTATCCGCAGCTTACGCGCATCGACGCGGTGGAGATTCTGCCGGGAATCATCGGTGCGGCGAAACACTTTGAGCCGCACAATCGTGGCTATCATCGGCAGTCGAATGTTCGGGTCGTGCACGATGACGGCCGACATTTTCTTGCCAGCTCGGACGAGAATTACGACGTGGTCAGCATCAACGTTTCCGATCCGCATACCCCCGGATCCGGCTCACTGTTTCACACGGATTTTTTGGAAATCATCAAGGCACGGTTGAATCCCAAGGGTGTGGTTGTGCTGCACATCTTCGGTCCAAGTTCGGGGCTCCAATTGCGTTCGCTCGCCCGGGTGTTCCCTGAATGGCTGGCCTTTCCCGCGTATGCCAACGGACTGAACGTAGTGGCTTCATCGGAACCTTTGCTCTATGACGACCAGCGGGTGAAGAGTATGATGGCCGGTGTGCCTGAAATCGGAAGGTCTTTGCGGTTGTTTGACTTCGATCCCGGAGAGGCGTTGGATCGCGAAGATCTTTCCAGGTACTTCAACGATCCGTTTGAGGTGTGCACGGACAATCATCCCTTGTTGGAATACTCATTGACCCGTGGCGGCGAGGCGCTGCTGCATAGCAATGATTGAATCCGGAGCACAACAGTTGGAGAAGCTCATGGGCTGTTCTACCTCCGTGTTGGTTCTGCCGACGGTTCCGGGCATCCATGAACATGAGTTCGCCAGAGAATAACCGCTCCGTTGTGAAGACCGTTCTGGCGGTCGTGGTAGCTGCGATTGCCGCTTTGGTGGTTCTTGTCCAACGCCAGTCCCCGATTCGGCAGAACGAATCCACCATCCCATCACAACCGACGGGTGGCGATGGAACGGTGAGCGAAGTTAATGCGCCCCGTCTGGAAATCGTCTCCGGGAATGATCAGCATGTCATTGTAAACGACGTTCTCCCTGAGCCTCTGGCGGTTCGCGTATTGACGTCCGATGGGGAACCAATGGTGGACACAAAAGTTATGTTCCAGTTCCAAGGCCGGTCGGGGATCGTCAAAAAGGAGATCGTCACGGATGAGGCGGGATACGCCCGGAGCAGAATGGTCCCGGAGTCATTCGGCCACCTCGAAGTGGATGCCCTGTTGCCGGGAGGCGGCGGTGGTCCGGAGGTGAAATTTCGCATTTCGGTGACCGGGTGGGTTTCGACGTTGGCGGGCGACGGGATACAGGGGTTTGGCGGTGACGGTGGGGTGGCGGTTGATTGTCAGATGAACGGGCCCTTCGGCATCGTGCTGGACGACAAGGGTGACATCATTTTCGTGGATTGGTACAGCAATCGCATCCGACGAATCGACGAATCGACGGGGTTGATCAGTACGATTGCGGGCCAGGGATTGTTTCGGATGGATGGCGACGGTGGCGCGGCGCGGAAGGCGAACATGAACGGTCCGTATGCGTTGAAGCGAGATGCGGCGGGGAACCTGTTTGTATCGGATTACTTCAGCGGGCGAATCCGGCGCATCGACGTGGAGACGGGGGTTATCACGACCGTTGCCGGCATGGGGAAGCACGACAACACCGGTGATGGTGGGCCGGCGACCGAGGCGGGAGTGGACGTTCCGCTCGATATTGCGGTTGATCCGAATGGCAACATCTTTATTTCCGATTGGCATCACAATGTGATTCGCAGGGTCGATTTCGCGAACGGCAGGATTTCCACCTTCGCCGGGGTAAGGAATGAGAAGCGCGGGTTCAATGGCGACGACCGCCCGGCGAAAAGCGCGAGATTGAACAGGCCGCTGGGCTTGGCGACGGATTCGGAGGGAAACGTTTACGTCGCGGACTGGGCTAATCATCGCATTCGCAGGGTATCCTCGGAGAATGGTCTTATCACCACAATTGCTGGCAATGGGGAAAAGGGTTTCAGCGGTGACGGTGGTCTGGCGACAGAGGCCCAGTTGCGGTATCCCTACAATGTCACGTTGGACGCGGCCGGTAATCTGTACATCGCCGACTCGGAAAACCATCGCATCCGGATGGTCGATGTGGACACCGGCATAATTACGACGATCGCCGGCAATGGGAAATCGGGTTTCAGCGGAGATGGTGGGTCGGCGATCGAGGCCAGTTTCAACGGGTTGTTTTCACTGGAGGTGAACCGGGATGGCGAACTCTTGGTGGCCGACTACTTCAACAACCGATTGCGCAAAATCGGATTTACCCGACCGCAACCTGTTCGGTCGGAATCCCGGGATGAACGATTGATGCGCCAAGCTCGGCAGCTCTTCGGCGCGTTGCCGGCCGATGCCTGGTCGCTCGGCGAATCGCGGCGCCAGGAACGGGTCGATCTCGGTAGGCGGTTGTTTCACGAAAAGCAGTTGTCGCGAGACGGCGATGTTTCCTGCAGCAGCTGTCATGACCTGAAAAAATACGGTGTCGATCATCGCAAGATCGCGATTGGCCACCGCAAACGGAGCGGCAATCGAAACGTTCCCTCGGTTTTCAATGCCGCTCTGCAGGAAGCGCAGTTCTGGGATGGCCGGGCGCCGACCGTTGAAGCGCAAGCCGCGTTTCCGATTTCCAATCCACTGGAAATGGCCATGTCGAATGAGGGCGAGTTGGTGCGGCGCTTGGGGAGCTCGTCCGAGTATCCGTCATTGTTTCGCAAGGCGTTTCCGGAGGAGGGCAAGCCGATCAGTATTCGAAATGTCACCCGTGCCATTGGTGCGTTCGAACGTGGACTTGTGACTCCCGGTCGGTTCGACGACTTTATCCGGGGGGATGCCGAAGCCCTTTCCACGAAGGAAAAGGGTGGGTTGAATCTATTTCTGCGCGAAGGTTGCGCGGCCTGCCATTTCGGCCCCTTGTTGGGCGGGGTGAAGCTGGCTTTGCGCAAGCCGTATCCCAGCTCAACCTACGGCTTTGATTACGAGTTCCGGAAATACTTTGGCGATGAATTCGCCTTTAAGGTTCCCCAGTTGCGGAACATCGCGGAGACCAGTCCATATCTGCACGATGGTTCAGCAGAGACCTTGGAGGATGCCGTTGCCAAGAGACTCAAGTCGTATCAATACGGTGAATCGCAGGCCAAGATCGAAGTTTCGTTGACTGAGGGGGAAATGGAAATGCTCGTTGAGTTCATGAGGAGTCTCACGGGCACGATTGACATGAATTACATTGTTTCGGCGAACCCGTGACGATTCGGGCTTAGCCGTCAATTTGCGGCGGGTGAAGCCGTCTTCTTGGCGGGGAAGGATAGTTCCTTCGCAGATTTCCCTTTGCCGTCTTTGCAAGCCTTCTTCTTGCCCTTCTTCCCGTGCCGATGGTGTCCGTCATCGTCATCGTCATCGTCATCGTCATCGTCATCGTCGTCGTCGTCGTCGTCGTCAT
>Ga0055584_100007945_pt1 | contig 10388 bp, 9 predicted proteins | sample OSDHelmetaG_FD_58716 | JGI IMG/M metagenome (GOLD analysis project Ga0055584, IMG submission 58716) | Pelagic marine sediment microbial communities from the LTER site Helgoland, North Sea, for post-phytoplankton bloom and carbon turnover... | ecosystem: Environmental > Aquatic > Marine >...
AATAGCAGTAAGCGCAGGTTTGCCCGTCCATCGAGCATGTTTTGGCTATATTTATTCGCCATCTAAGATTCGACTGAAAGAGACGAGCTTTCCGTTATCAAATTCAAATTGGGTCGCATAGGATTCAAAGCTTTTTTGAAAACCTTTCGCCGAACCGCAAATAAAGCAGGTTTGGCTCACCCGGGCCACGTAGACTTTCTGGCTGCCCTGTTCGTTCACCAGTTGCGCTGATGGCAATTGTTGGGTAAATTCACTCTCCGTCATGCCGATGGACACCTTATCTTCCAAGGCAACGATTTTCTGATCCGATGTCGCAAACCGCCCACACCCGGTGGATACGGATAGCACCATGATCAACACCATCATTAAAATAGGTCTAACCCTCATCGTTTATCTCCTGAACAAAAAAGGTTACAGCCATGAGAAGGCAACCCCTAAATAGGGTGCGTAGTAGACGACATCATTCTTGATATCTGACGTATCGATGTTGCGCTGCCAATAGGTATAACCTGCTGTAAAGTCCCAGCGCTCGGTAACGCGATAATTCAAAAATGCTCCGGCTTCCAGGGATGAATTGTTGGAAAGATACATCCCTTCTGCCCGAATGCCTGCTGAAAACTTCGGGGTTATATGGTAGCGCAGCGTTGCGTTCAACAACGGTAAAAATAGATTCTCTTTTACCTTGCCGGAAACGGATCCTGAAGCCATCTCCAATGAGGTCTCCAGATACTGGTAGGCCAGCGCCGCTCCCACCTTCACATCCCAGGAACTGGCGGGTGTCAGGTTGTAATGCCAGCCGGCACGCAGTTCGTAAAACAGCCAGTCTGAATAAATGGTTGTATCGGCGGGGAAAATCTTGCCGTCATAGGATACCGGGCGCTTGAACGTTCCAACGTCACGGCTCTCGTAGGGCGAAAAATATAAAGAAAACGTGTGACGATCATCCATGTAGTAGCTGAAATCGATGGCGGCCGTGCTGGTGGGGTCATTGATTTTATCAAAATCCGCCAGGTCAAAGGTGGTGCCTGTGTCTGACGACGCGGTAATTTCATTTTTGTCCAGGAAAGCCGGGCCGAAGAGAAAATCATAGCGAAATTTAGGGGTTTTAAAAGCAGATTGCTTGACCTTGGCACCTGTCTTTATGCCGTCGGTAACGTTAAGCGAAAGACCGTAGCCGCCATCGACCACCATGGGCAAAACAAAGACGTTGCTGGATTCGGACTGTGGGGTGACGAACAGCCAATTGTACATCATGCCGATACTGGCACCGGCAGTCACATCATCCATAAAATGGTTATATGATTGAACCCGGCTGTAGCCGACAAACCCGGCCGCCAAAAGGGCGGGTATGCCCCATCCGTGACCATAGCGTTGATCGATGAAACCGGCCCCGGCGAAAGCGGCGGTGGTATGACCGGATGGGTGCGAGGCGTTATCACTGGCATCCGGGCGCAATTTCTTGGATACCTGCTTGCCTATGCCCATGGTCACCAATGATGAACTGAGGGATTTTGTGAACTGGTACAAGCCTTCGCGATCCACCCATCCGCCTTCGGGATTGCCGGCCACAAAAGTCGACAAACCGGCTATTGCCGGAAGGATGATTTGCAGGTAATCTCCGGCTTCGGTGATATCTTCGTTTTCTGCATGGGCTTTAGGGATGCAAAAAACGAAAGAGATGGAAATGGCGATTGCTAAAAAAGGTTTTAAGCGTGGCTTTCTCAATTTTTCCCCTTTCTTGATTTTCAATACCAGACACCCCCACATGCAATTGGGACTCATTTGGCGGGCTCATGAAGGAAGCGCAAGCTGTCCATTCTGAATTGACATCTAATAATTAACGCCATGCGCTACCTATGCCCATATATAGAACCGTATCATCTGGCCCCACTGCGACGTCAAGTCCTACACGGAGTCCTAACCGGCGGGCAATCAAGTATCGAAAGCCTCCCCCGCCCGCAAACTTGGCACTTTCGTCTCCGAAATCACTGAAATTCTCCGCTGTCCAGCCACTGCCCCCGAAGCCGACCAGGCTCCATCGATAGGTGATATCCCACCGCGCCTCAAGCTCGGCAACGATTACGTTTTTCCCCTGATACCTCAGGGCCGGGATCCCACGCATGTCTATGTAAGGAACATCGTAGAAGGGGGCGTCATCACCGATAAAATCCCCCTCGAGGCGAACGCCCAGCACAACACTCTTTAAGACCGGCCAGTAGGAGTAGGTACTTACCTTGATCTTGGTGTAATCATAGTCACCGCCGAAAGCATTATTGTAGAACATGGTGTGCAGCTTGGCCTGGTGGCCATCGCTTGGTGAGATAATATTGTCTCGAGAATCGTAATTGATGATCAATCCCAACCCCCCGGTGGCATCATCCAACTCATTGTTGGGGATGCCGGGAATGGCACCAAGGATGTCAGATTTTGTCGTGGAATTAAAGTATGAGTAGCGGCCACCGACAAAAAAGTTGCTCTTTTTGACCCGAAAGGTCAATTCCTGGAGTAATAGAAAGCCTTCTATGTTAAACGCCAACCCGTTATCATCAGAGGGCGGCCGGTCGGGGTCGATTCCGTAGAATTTTAAATTAAAGTCCGCATAACCGGCAGCTCCGGTATATCGGATCGAGTCCTTCTTCCAGCTGCCGACATGTCCTCCAGCTCCAAACCAACTGCCGTTCTCGGTGCCAGCACCCACCAGAAACGATACACTCGGGGGGAGGCTCAGCATGCCGTCTTCGTTATCCTCATCCTGTGGTTCATCCTTCGATTCGTGAAAAAAGGCCGCTGCCAAGCCACCGCCGTACCCCACGGCTGGATCAGAAATAATTATCGGAATCGGTAAGAATCCGGTTCTGCCGGCAAGATATTGACTCGCGTCCAATTTCCCGTCTTTCGGATCGATGAATTGGCTGAAAAAGGAAGTGCCCCAAGCCGGCAGGGTGCAAAGCACTATAATCAGTACCACACAAGAAAGCTTAATGATTTTCAATGGTACCCCCATGATTGATCTTTCTTCATTATAATGGCGTTCCGACTGGAACTATAGGGTTTAAGATAATGCTTTTTGGCCAAGCCAGAGAAAGGAAGCTTTATGGTTTATACTGCCACGACCGATAACGCAGCCTAATGATGTTATCTTGAATTCTATACTTCGCAGGACCAGAAGCGCAGCGCAGAGAGTGGATTATTACGAATCCGTCGACCGTCAATGGGCCAATTTCAGAAGAACGACACCTGAAATGATCAGCAGCACCGAGAAGATCCGCATTGCCCCCACCGGATCGCCATACAGAAAGATGCCGAGCATAAATGTGCCTGCGGCGCCGATGCCGGTCCATACCGCATAGGCAGTGCCCATGGGGATGTGACGCTGGGCCAGAAAGAGCAAATAGCCGCTGATGATCATGCAGACCCCAGCGAGAATAATCCCGACAAACGATCTTCCGGGTGTCTGGGCCATTTTCAGGCCCACGGGCCACCCGATTTCGAACAATCCAGCGGCAATTAAATACGTCCATGCCATTTTTATCATTTGTGCTCCTAAATTATAGTGGAAAACCGACCGAATGAAAAGCTAGATGGGGACTTATGCCTTGCCGTGGCCCGAAGATACCGTTAAATTGCTCCCTTCCCGTTGCTGTTTATTGTAGCGCATAGGCGCTTTGATGAAATCTTCGAAGGATGTATAGCCATCAGGTGTCACCACGGCTTGGTGACGAAACCAGGCAAAAACCTCCAGGGGCTGGTTGTACTTATCAGCAACGCGAGACCGGATCTGTTCGAGTTCTTTTGGGGTCAGCGGGCGGAGAACTGTCGTTTCGATAAGCACTTTCCACTGGCCCTTGACAATACGCAGATTGCACCTGCGGAAAAACACATCCTTTATAGCGGCCATCTCCGCCTGGGTCGCTTCTTCGATGGCCACCATTTGCTTGTCCATCTCTTCGGTCCAGTTTTCGTAATTCTGCCACTCCGGAATTATAGGACCACGCGCGTCGATGATATTCGGTTTCAAACGGCTGATGATGAGAAAGACATCCGGATCCTTAAGGCGTTTGCGTACCGCCGCTTCCGCATAGACCAGTTCCTCTTTGGTAAAGGCATAGGCATTTTGAACATTGGCCAAAATGAAGTCACCGTCCTCATGATCACGATATTCAACATTGTGAACGTAAAAACCGGGCCACTTGGAAAAATGCTCCCAGAGTACCTGTTCAGCCAAAGCAACCTTCTTGTTTGAAGGTATCTGCTCATCCGACACGGTAATTTCTTCACTATCCCCCTCGGTCCCCGTCTCCACGTCAGCAACTTGGCCGGTCGACCCGATGGCGGCAATGTCTTTGACTAAGGGGGTACGGATGATCAAGTGCGTATCCTCCTCGAGTGCCGTTGACAGACGGTTCTGGATTTCGACGACTCCTGCCGGACCGATGACGCTTGGTGTACGCACCATGGCAAGGACATGCAGGCCGTCAGGCGCTGATGACCAATTGAATTCATTGAGATGGGTGCTGGGGATCTCCGACAAGGCCTGGACCAGTTCATATTTGATCGATTGGCGGATGTGGCGTTTATTAACGAGCCCTACAAGCGAGTAAGTGAATACGGTGGTGAGAGCGAGTAAGCTAACGATGGCCACACCGAATCGCCGGACCAGGTCCTGGTGTGATAATGACTTCGCGTGGGTACCCATCCCTGTGGCCGTAAAAATAACCGAAGCCGCGATCAGTATGGAGAAGAAGTTGGCCAAAAAGAGGGATAGAGAGCCGAACCCGTACGCGATCTCTCCCATTGCAAAACAAAGCCCGGCATTGGCCAGCGGGGGGGCTATCGCCGTTGCAATCGCTACCCCGGGCAGGGAGGGGCTGATCCGCTCATCAACCATGGCATAGGCACCGGCCAGACCGGCAAAAACCGCCACCAGTAAATCAAGCAGGTTCGGTTGTGAGCGAGAGAGCATCTCCGGGGTGGGGTCCAAGGCCAAGGGGATCAGGCCGAAGATGAAACTGATGCCAATGCAGAGCAACACCCCCATTGTTTCGGCCCGCAGAGCCCGGCCCAACAACTTGGGAGTTCCTCGTACCAAGGACAATGCAATCCCAAATATCGGCGTCATGAGTGGTGCGACCAGCATGGCCCCGATAATCACGGTCGGGCTGTTAGCGATCAAACCCAACACGGCGATCATGATGGAAACCACGACCATGAAGTAGAACTTCGGAGCCGGTGTGGAGCCGTCGCTGATCTCCTTGAAAACCTCAATGCGGCGTTCAGCGGTGACTTTAAAAGTGATCGGATTTTTCAGCATCGTCCTGCTCCAGTTATGGATAATGGTATCGAAACTTAGTCCTGGACGGCCGCTATGTGGCGTTCATCTCGCGTATCCGCGTCTATGGAAACAACCAGCTAATGCCGAACCGAATCACCCAGTCGGCAGCACCATCCGGCCGTTCAACGTTGTAGTAAGGGCCAGCGAGGACATCGAGACCATGCCCATTTCCCATATCAAAGGTTCTGCCAATACTTAACCCGACCGGAATTGTCCATTGATTGCTGCTGTCTGCCTTCCAGTCTGCAGTAATAGCAGCGTTGTATCCCACATATGCCCCTGGCATAGACTCGAAATTATAGAACATCATAGGCTGGATGGTCGCAGAATTAAACGCACCGTCGAACGATCAGTGGTTGCCAAAAATTGCAGCTATCCCTACTGGGCGTGAGTACTGGTTTGACATACTGAAACGCAGGCCAAAAGGTCATTCCACTGATAAATTATCCGATATTTTCATCAGTGAAAGACCAATTCAAATTTAGTCACATTGTCTTTCATGACCGAAAGGAGATCCCCTTCCGGCGGTACATTCCCACAGGGATTAAAAACAACACTCTTAATGCCCATCGCTTCCAAGACATCAACAGCGGATTTGATCGGTGTATTCTCCCAAATCATCCAGTTTGCCGGATGGCTTTCCAACAGCTTGTTTAGCTCGGCGACCTGACCGGGGGTCGGATCCTGATCCGGTTCCCAATGAACCGATCTGCCATTCAAGCCATACGCTTTTGCAAAATATTCATACACGGGGTGAGAAAAAATGATCGGAATCGTGTGGTTTGGTGAAACGACCGCTTTGATCCGGCTGTCGAGTGCCAGCAATTCCTTTTCCAACGACCGGTAATTGGCCCGGAACAGGTCTTCGTGTTGGGGCCGTTTGCGGACTATTTCGTCGACAATCGCTTCAGCCTGTTTGGCCGCCAGGGAGAGATCCATCCAGGTAGTGAATGCCAGCCCCTCGTGGGCATGCTGCCCTTCGGCGCCGTGGCTGTGGGTCTTGGCTTCCTTGACAGTGATATATTGGTCCCTGAAATCCCGGGATGTATCCACGGTCTTGGAGCGCGGCAGACTGACTTTGCTTACCCATTTGGCGTATCCGGCGCCGTTGAGCAGGATCAGATCGGCCTGCTGATAAGCGCCGATATCCGCAATACTCGGTGTCCAGTAGACGGGATCTACCTCCGGGGGCACCGGCAGCGTCACGTTGACATGGGGGCCGCCGATTCGTTCGGCAAAGTATTTTAAAGGATAGTTGACCACGTACACGTTCAAGGAGGCTTCAGTGGCACCTGCGTTCGCGCCAGAGAAAAGAAGAAACAGAAATAATACCAACCATCTGTGTAGGCTGTGAACGAAAATCATGGGGCCCTCCTGTTTTGGTTTTAAATTGGTGAATCCGGAAATTTTGGATTTGAGAGTGCGGATTGATGTATTCCCTGTTACGTATCCGGCATCAAGCGGTTTCGTAAAAAGGCCGAGATCAAGGTTTGCAAATCCCGAGGAACGAGGCGTACATTGAGTACTCCGCAGTGACAAAGGATGAAGCGTAACGCAGATATCGGTCTTTCTACGAAACCGTCATAACTATGCTATAAACAGCATCCTCACCAGATCGTTGGTAAACCGGTTGACAACCGTCAGCATGATGCCGCACAGGACGCCACTGGCGGCTACAATGATCAGGATTTCAGCGGCCAGCAGCTTGGCGATCGTCAACCGGCTGCAGCCGATTTTAAAAATGGTTTTAATTTCCCGCTGCCGCAGCCGCAGGGAGAGGGCAAATACCAAAACGATGGCCATGACCGTCGCCAGGGCCACTACCGACACCACGGCATCCAGCACGTTTTTGATGCGGAAGATGTTTTGCAGCAGCCCGTCGATCACCTCTGCGGGTCGCAGAATCTGCTGGGTTTCATTCTTGCCCAGATAGCGACCTTGGAGAATCGTGCCTGATTTTTCATCTGCCGGTACAGCAATGACTGCGCTGATGGGATAGATGTCAGTATTGCCATGAAAATGGAAGCTGTCGATATTTTTCTCGCTGATTTCCGTGTAGTGATACAGTTTGGCGGTAGCGGCCACATTGGTTCCCGAGCGCTTCAATACCAGCGTGGGATCTTTGAGCTGTGTGACGTCCTGGTGGCCGTGGCCCAGACCCTGAATTACCCAGGCCGTCTTCAGATCGACGAAAATGGCCAGGTCATCGGAGGTATGGGCCTTTTCAAGGATGCCCACCACCTTCATTTTGAGCGGGTATACCCCGGCCAGGTCGAAGAGGCTCTCAGGTGAGGAAACCAGGCTGTTGCCCGGCTTGAGCTTCAGATCCTCAGCCGCCCTGGCGCCGACCACACACTCGCCTATCACGGCCAGATTTCTGCCTGATTCGACATTCAAACCCCTGAAATCAAAATAGTCGAGGGTGGTCCCCACGATGGGGTACCCGCGCGCCTTGAAACGTGTATACGTCGGAATCGGAAGGGCCAACTCCGAATCCCATATCCGGTTGGCCGCTTGCATGCTGATGACTTCGGGGCGTTCATCGCCGAAATAGAGCGTGTTCATGACCAGGTCCAGGGCACTGCCCTTGGCGCCGATCACCAGAGGTGTGGACACGGCCCGCGACATGAGCTGCCGTTCGCTTCCGTTCAGCAACAGCTGCAAGGCAAAAGGAAGAAACGATATCAGGGTGACACAGGCCACCAGCACTGCAGTTTTGATGCGGTTGTAGGAGATGTATTTCCAGGCAATGTAGAAAGAATCTAACATTTTGGATTTTGGATTTCGGATTTGGGATTTCGGAATGACGCAGTCAATTTCCGTTTCACCGTTTTGATTGATGCGACTATGATGGCGATGAGTTCGTTACATTCCTTCATCAAAGCATCCACTGACGATTCTTTCGAGATATTCATCTCTTTAATCAATTCGAGCCAGAATAGAGTTTCGTCGGCCTCTTCTTCGACGATCGCCAATTTGGATATAAACTCGGCTTTGGATCTTCCGCGGCATGCGGCTCGATAGTTGGCGGCCACTGACGTTCCAGAACGAAATATCTGATTGCCAATGAGCCTTCCTTCCCGGTTTTTCGGCAGATTTCGGCAAAGGATGATGATCTGCTTGGCAAATTGTTTAGTTCGGTTTTTAAGTTGACTCTCATCCATAAATTGCTCCATTCCAGCCACTTTATCGATGGAAATGCGTTGGTTTCAAATCCAAAACCCGCAATCTAAAATCTAAAATTTCCAAAGTCCTTGAAGTCTATAATTCTGTCAAACCTCCCCAACAACTCATGATCATGCGTCACCGCAAGCAGGGTCGTATCGTGTTCGTCCACGGCCGCAAATAGCAGGTCCAGAATCTTGGTTTTGTTTTCCGGGTCAAGATTGCCGGTGGCCTCATCGGCCAGGATCAACCTGGGCTGCGGGAGCAAGGCCCGGCAGATGGCCGTGCGCTGCTTTTCGCCCTGGGACAGGTCCGTGGCCCGGCGCTTCAGTTTGTCTCCGATGCCCATGGCATCCGCCAGGTCTGCGGCACGTGCTCTCACCGAGGCGTCCAGGTTGAGGGCATCTGAGATTCGGTAAGGGTGCACGATGTTGTCGAGCACATTGAGATAATCGAGCAGTTCGAAGTCCTGGAACACGAATCCGATAGTGGTGATCCGGAAACGTCGACGCTCCCTGTCGTTCAATCGGCCCACATCGATGCCGCCGATGGCGATCACACCGCGGTCGAGGGATGCAATACCGGCGATCAGATTGAGCAAAGTGGTCTTGCCGGTGCCGCTGGGACCGATGACCGCGGTCTTCTCGTTTTTTTCAATGCGCAATGCTTCTATGGCAAGCGAGAAATTACCGGTCGGGTAGTGGAATTCAAGGTCGTTAATCTGAATCATGGCATGCCTTATGATATTTTCAAAAAACCCGCTTCTCATCGATCAAATCAATCTCACGAATTTTCCATACATCGTCAACCATCACGAAGGAAACCAACGCATGATACCGGTTCTGCCGGTAGTGGGTATGCCCGAAATGGCTCACCGACCCGCTGACCGTCCAGGCGGTATCGGCCACGAAGCCATCCTTCGTCGCCTTTTTAACCGCGTTGACGGAAAGAATGGTGACGTCATCCACACTGGCCCGTGCACCGCCGCGGTTCTCGAATTCGAGGGACTTCCGGTTTTCGAGGTAGATTTGGGTGAGTTGATCACCAGTGACACTGACAGCCAGACGATCGTAGACCCGGTTTTCATCGCGAACATCAAAAGCACGATACACATTGGTCAACAACTTGTCCAGGATGACCGTCGTTCGCTCGCTGGAGGGCGCCCATTGGGAAATCCAGGGCAATTCCAGGGGGTAGGTAACGAACGGGTAAAGCATAAATCCCAATCCAACGATGCCCAACAGGATTGGTCGGCGAAGGACAATGCGTTTTTGCACGATAGAAATGAGCATCAACGCTACGACACCGGCAAACAAGAAAATGGAAACCACGGGCAGCCTTTGTTTCTCAACCCCTATTGTTTCGATCACCGGCACCTGGTAGCCGCTAAGGCGGCTTTTCCAGTGCCATTGACGCTCCTCCGGCGACAGAATCAGGGTCGTGCCACCGAAGGGGTCTATGCTTGTGGCTTCAATTTTTTTGACCTTGTCTGAAAACAAACGCCAATCGATGCGAATCTCATCCGCCAATCCGGGTGTTTCATACACCAGCGTCAGGCCGATGATTCCCCGATCCAGGCTCTCGATAACCGGTGAAGGGCGCAAGATCACGCCGGCCGGTCCCAGGGTGACGAAATCGGCCCGCTTCAAAATCGGCTGAGATGGCTGCCCGTCGATGACCATGGGATTGGCCGATTGGAACACCTCGAGGATTCCCTTTTTGACCGGGCCCAGCGATTCAACGGGAATACTGCCCTTGCCCGTGACATCCACCCCCAGAAACTGGACCGCCGCCCGGGCCTGGATGAGAACCTCCAGGCGCACTTCATAAGGCTCCACTGACAAGTAGCTCATCACCGGGCTGGTCAACTGCCGCGCCCCCTTGGGCCGCT
>Ga0055584_100007946_pt1 | contig 10388 bp, 9 predicted proteins | sample OSDHelmetaG_FD_58716 | JGI IMG/M metagenome (GOLD analysis project Ga0055584, IMG submission 58716) | Pelagic marine sediment microbial communities from the LTER site Helgoland, North Sea, for post-phytoplankton bloom and carbon turnover... | ecosystem: Environmental > Aquatic > Marine >...
GGAGCCGGTCACCCAGTGGAACAAGGGCAGCGTATCGTGGCTCGCCACCGGCAATATGCGGTGTAACAATCGAATTGCTCCAATCCAGCCGTGGCGCTGCATCAACCGAGACGCGGTGTTTGGCCAAATTGGATGCGGCTTTCTCCGGGTCCCACTCAAACTTCACGCCAATCCAAGCCCTGCGCCATGAGTCCAACTTTCGCTTCTCGGTCTGCGTGCTATACAGGCGAAAACCCGTATTTGCATAGAGGCTCTAGCCCATGATCCCTCGTTATAGTCGGCCCGAGATGGTCGGAATCTGGGAGCCCCAGACCAAGTTGGAAATCTGGTTCGAGATTGAGGCGCACGCCTGCGATGCCCAGGCCCAACTGGGCGTCATCCCGAAAGAGGCCGCCAACGCCGTATGGGAACGCGGGCAATTTGAGATCGACCGCATCGATGAGATCGAGCGGGTGACCAAGCATGACGTGCTCGCCTTCCTGACCAACCTGGCGGAATACGTCGGACCGGAGGCGCGGTTTGTGCATCAGGGCATGACCTCCAGCGATGTGCTGGACACCTGTCTGGCGGTGCAACTGACGCGCGCGTCGGACCTGCTGCTGGAAGGCGTTGACCGGCTGCTGGCAGCGCTGAAGGCCCGGGCTTGGGAGCATGCGCGCACTCTGACGGTGGGGCGCAGCCATGGCATCCACGCAGAGCCGACCACGTTCGGCCTGAAACTGGCCGGCCATTATGCGGAGTTCGCGCGCAACCGGGCTCGGCTCATAGCCGCGCGGGCGGAGATCGCGACTTGCGCCATCAGCGGCCCGGTCGGCACGTTCGCCGCCATCGACCCGCAAGTTGAGGCCTATGTGGCGGAGAAGCTTGGCCTGACGCCGGAGCCGATCTCCACGCAGGTGATCCCGCGTGACCGGCATGCGATGTTCTTCTCGGTCCTGGCGGTGATCGCCAGTGGCGTTGAACGTTTGGCCACTGAAATCCGCCACTTGCAGAGGAGCGAAGTGCTGGAGGCGGAGGAATATTTCTCGCCTGGGCAAAAGGGTTCCAGCGCCATGCCGCACAAGCGTAACCCGGTGCTGACCGAGAACCTGACCGGGCTGGCGCGGCTGGTACGCTCCGCCGTGGTGCCTGCGCTGGAGAATGTGGCGCTGTGGCATGAGCGGGATATCTCGCACTCCAGTGTGGAGCGGATGATCGGGCCGGATGCGACGGTGACTCTGGATTTCGCGCTGAACCGCATGGCCGGCGTGATCGAGAAGCTGCTGATCTATCCTGACCACATGCAAGCGAACCTGGATAAGCTGGGCGGCCTCGTCTACTCGCAATACGTGCTGCTGGCGCTAACCCAGGAGGGCATGAGCCGCGAGGGCGCCTATAGCAAGGTGCAAGAGCACGCGATGCTCACCTGGCGCGAAGGCGGCTCGTTCTTGGAGCGGCTGCAGGGCGACGCGGCGGTGACCGGTTTGGTCAGTGCCGAGACCCTGGCTGGAATGTTCGAGCCATGGCGCTACTTGAAGCACGTGCCGGGCCGGATGGAAGCGGTGATGGGGCCGGCAGAGGACTGAGGCCTCGAAGCCGCAGCAGGCCAAGCTCCTCCCAGTTGGTGAGGCCGCTTCAAGATTTAAACCGCGTGTCTTGGCGCCGCCGAAAAGGCACTCACTGGCCCTATATTTCCGATAGGCGTTGAGCCCCGCGGCGGCGTCACGGTTCAGCCCTACGCCTGGCTGCAACTGCCGCCGCCTAGCACACAAAATTTGGCGCAGTGAGGATGGTTCAGCGGCACCGCCCCACTCGCCTCTGCCAGTGTTTCGCCCAGCTCAAATTGCGGATCATAAGGCAGCAGGGTGCAGGCGACGACGGCAGCTTTCTGCGCCCCCTTCCGCTTGACCACCATACGGCTGGAGGCACACATCATCGCCGCTGGATCCTGGTCCAGGATGCCCCAGCAGGCGGTGGTAATTTCCGGCACGTCGACGCTCTCGTCCATCTCTGGGAACAGCACCAACTGCATCGGGTCGTTGGCATTGACCCGCCAGCTTTCCGCCGCAATTAGACGGGCGTAGCCCTCGCGAGCCTGCACCTCACTCTCACCCCAACAGGTGCGGCCAGCCAGGTTCAGCGAGAAGCCATTGGCCGACAACCAGCTTAGGCCCAGCAGCGTCGGCGCCCAGGTGCGCTCACCACGCTCCAACTCGTGCAGGGTTTGGGTGTGGTGGTCGATGGAGACGCGCATTGCCAGTTGGTCGCCATACCGCTGATGCAAGTCCAACAACGGCGCCTGCAATTTCATCATGGGCCGCATGGCATTGGTCAGCACCAAGGCACGGAAACCGCGGGAGAGAATGGCCTCCAAGATCGGTATGATTTCTGCCGCCATAAAGGGCTCGCCGCCGGTCAGGCCGATTTCCGCGGTCGGCAGGCTGTCCCGCGCGATCTCGTCCAGATAGGGCTCTACATCCGCCAGGGTCAAATAGACCAGCCTGTCGTTCGTAGGTGAACTTTCGATATAGCAACTGCGGCAGGTCAGGTTGCACAACGTGCCGGTGTTAAGCCAGAGCGTCGTCAGGTCCTCCAGGGCAACGCTGGCGCGCGGTGAGCCATCCAGCGTTACCGCCGGGTCCTGAAACTTGCGCGGATCGAGCGTCGGGGTGGCCGGCTGAGCGGCAGTGCTGGTCATACGATGGAGGCTTTCGCGCTGGGTCGATACGGTTAAAGCTATTGCCAAAGAGGTAACGTGTCAGCCGCAATATCTGAAATAACAGATTGGTGAGGCGTGCCGGTTGCCCTTAGACTTGGCCCGACCCAATCAAACGAGAGGAACCAATCCATGACTGGCAGAGTAGCAGGCAAAGTCGCGCTCGTAACCGGCGGCGGCTCCGGCATTGGCCGGGCGTCGTCCCTGACCCTGGCGCGCGAGGGCGCAACAGTGGTCGTGACCGACCTGAACGGGGACAGTGCTGCCGAGACAGTGTCCCTGGTTCTCCAGGCCGGCGGCAAAGCCCGTTCCATGGCGCACGACACCACGGACGAAACGGTATGGCAGGCGGTCGTCGCCTCCATCCGCGCAACGGAAAAACGCTTAGATATCGTCCTCAACAACGCCGGTGTCAGCGGCGGCGGCAAGCTGCTGAAGGACACCAGTCTTGAGGATTGGCGCTTCGTCAACGGCGCCAATGTCGAGGGTGTCTACATGGGCACCAAGTATGGCATCGAGTTGATGGAAGAAGCCGGCAACGGCGGCTCTATCATCAATATCTCATCGATCTACGGTAAGGTCGGCGCCGTCGGCTCCGTCTCCTACAACGCCAGTAAGGGCGCGGTATGTGTCATGTCAAAGGGCGCGGCATTGGAGTGCGGCCAGGCCGGCAACGGCGTTCGCGTGAACACCATCCACCCGGGCTTTATTTTTACGGGCATGACTGAAGGCCGACTGCAGCGGAATGATTTCCGCGACTGGGCCCTGAAACGCACACCCATTGGCCGCATTGGCGAGGCACAGGACATCGCCAATGGCGTCCTCTACCTTGCCAGCGATGAGAGCAGCTTCGTCACCGGCACAGAGCTGGTGATCGACGGCGGCTTCCTGGCGATCTAGGCGCCCAAGATTCGTGCTGCGGCGTCTGCATAAACCTGGGCTCCGCGCATGATGTCCGCGTCGGTGGAGTCCTCGGTCCAGTGGTGGCTGATGCCGCCGATGGAGGGGATGAACATCATGCCGGCGGGCATGAGTTGCGCCATCATTTGCGCGTCATGACCGGCGCCGGACGGCATACGAGCGTGCTTGCCCGGTGCATAGACAGCACCGCCGGCATCAAGCGCGGACTGAATGCTTTGGTCCATCAGGGCCGGCTTGTTCTGGTTCGTGGTCTCCCATGAGGCTTTGCAGGGACCGGCGGCGTTGGCCTCTGCCACCAGCTCGCGGACGGTGGCCTCCAGGCGCAACAGTGTCTCCATGTCGTCATCGCGGAATTGCAGGATCATCTCGGCCCGGCCAGGGATGATGCTTGGCGCGCCCGGCTCCATAGAAATTTGGCCAACAGTCCAGACGGAGCGCTCGCCGCAGACCTCCGGAAAGCGCTCCTCAACCCGCTGGCAGAAACGGCGGAGTGCTACGCCGGCATCCTTGCGGATCGCCATACGCGTGGTGCCGGCGTGGTTCTGCACACCCTCGAAAACGATCTTGTACTGCCAGATGGCGACGATGGAGGTGACGACGCCGATGTGCAGATCCTGGCTTTCCAACCAGTCGCCCTGCTCGATATGCGCTTCCAGCATGCCGACATAGCGCGCTGGCTCGACCCGGTGGCGCGGTACGCCGGAGAGACCCGCATCGGCGATAGCCTGGCGCAGGGGCCGGCCGGTGGTGCGGTCGGCGCGCTGATCGATATCCGATTCTGTGAGTTCGCCCGTCAGCGAGCGGGAGCCGGTGAAGCTGCCGAAATGACCTTCCTCATCGGCAAACGCGAACACCTCAACGCCGATGTCGGTACGCCCGGCCTCGACCACGGCCCGCGCCGCTTCCAGCGCATAGACCACGCCCAGCGCGCCATCCAGCCAGCCCGCATGGCTCTGCGTCTCCAGGTGCGAGCCGGCCAGCAGCTTGTTGCCGGTCGCTGGCGTGCGGGAGATGACGTTGCCGATGCCATCAATCCAGGCCTCATGGCCGATGTCTTTGAGCTGATCCACCAGCCAGTGGCGGGTAACGAGGTCGTCTTCGGACAAGGTCGGGCGGTGCACGCCGGTCTTGTAGGTGCCGATGGAGCGCAGGTGGTAGAGGTCGCGCAGCGCGCGCTCTGGATTGGCTTTGATGGTCATGGTTGGCTCACTTCTGTTCGAACAATTGGCCCCAGCGGGCAAAGGGGGCCATCTCTGCCCCGGCAGCGCGGAGGCCGGCCCAGACGGCGACAGCACCGGAATCGTAGATGGGGATGCCCAGTTCCTGCTCCAGTCGCGGCGCGAGGGCGGCGCCGTCGACATTGGTGCAGTAGATGGCGATGCCGTCTGGATTAGCCTGGGCGACCCGTCGGCACATGGCCTCGACGGTCTCAACGGAAACCTCGGCAAAGGCGAAATTCTCGGAGATATCCAGCCGTTCGTCGGCCACGGTCTCGATACCGAGGCCAGCGTAGTTGGCGATGATGCGGCGCTGGACGTCCTCTATATAGGGCGAGACAAGGCCCAACCGTTTCACGCCCTTCTCCGCAAACAGCGCGTTGAACCCCAGGACGGCAGAGTGTGCCGGGATGCCGGTGCGCTCGGTGATGGCAGCGCACATACGCTCGTCCTGGCCGAAGCCCAGCCAGCCGGCGGAGGTGCCGTTCCAGCAGATGGAGTGGACCTTCGCATCCGCCAGCAGTTCGGCGGCGGCCAGCATCGGCTCCAACTCGAACTGGGCCTGCGAGCCCTGGCCGAGCGAGATCTGCAACACGCGGAACCGGCTGAAATGGCACGAGACGCCGGGCGCATCGCGCAGCATATCGGCGATCACCGGCTCTAGGACGGTGTTGGACGAGGGCGTTAGCATGCCGAGGCGGGTGGTGTTTTGCATGGGCAGCAGACTACCCGCCTCGTTGTGTGGTGGCCAGGGCGCTTTGGTTATGCCGCCCGCGCACCCCGCACCAGACGGCCCGGCAGGGCGTTGGTCGCCTCGCCGTTGCGGTAGACGACTTCTCCCGCAACGATGGTTGCCTCATAGCCGCGGGTGCGCTGCACCATGCGCTTGCCGCCGGCGGGCAGGTCGTACAGCACTTCCGGCGGACAGATGGCGAGCTTGTCATAGTCGATGACGTTAATGTCGGCCTTCTTGCCGACGGCCAGCAGGCCGCGGTCGAGCAGGCCGATGGCCTCCGCATTGTCGCGGGTCAGGCGCTTGATCGCCCATTCCACCGGCACTTTCTTGCCGCGGGTGCGGTCGCGGGTCCAGTGGGTCAGCATGTAGGTGAAGGCGCTGGCGTCGGTCAGCACCCCCATATGCGCGCCGCCATCGCCCAGGCCGACCAGCGAGTTCGGGTGCTGGATCATATCCATGACCGGGCTCAGATCGCCGTACGCATAGTTCGACAGAGGCCGGTAGAGGATGGTCTTGCCGTCATTCTCCAACAGCACGTCATAGACCAGGTCTTCCGGCGTCCGCCCGGCGCGGGCGGCCATGGCGGCGATGGACTTCTCCGGCGCCGGCTCATAATCCGGCGGATCGCCCAGCGGGAAGATGCGCGACCACTGGGTAACGCGGTTACGCATCAGGTGGTCGTCCTGCTGCTCCGACAGGATTTGCGCCTTGACCTCCGGCTTCTTCAGTTCGGCGATCTTCTCCGCATGCGAGAGCGGCGCCAGCTTCCGCCAGGTCTCGCAACCCATGAAGGGGTTGAGCGAGATCTCGAAGCCCAGCATGACGCCGGTCGGGCGGGTCAGCACCTGGCCAACGATGTGCTGGCCATCGGCATTGGCCTTGGCGATATCTGCCATGGTCTCGCGCCAAAGTTCGGGGCGGTTGTCGCGCTGCAGCACGGTAATGGTCATCGGCCGGCCGCTTTCGCTGGCCATACGGCGCAGCGTGGCCATTTCCTCCTTGGGATCGTCGAAATCGGTGATCACCTGCAGCCAGCCCTCGCCCACCTCGCCGACAGCCTTGGCGATCTCCACCAGTTCCTGCTCACCCGCGTGCAGGGTCGGGGTGTAATCGCCGGCGACGGTGCGGTGGTTGATGGTGCGGCTGGTGGAAAAGCCCAGCGCGCCGGCCTTAATACCCTCCGCGGCGAGTCGTGCCATCTCCGCCCGGTCTTCGGCGGTCGCATCCTCGCGGGCAACGCCGCGGTCGCCCATGACGTAGACGCGCAGGGCGGCATGCGGCACCTGGGTGACAACGTCGAGGTCGTAGGGTTTGCCGTCCAGGCTATCCAGATACTCGCCGAACGTCTCCCAATTCCAGGGCAGGCCCTCGGTCAGGACGACTTCGGGGATGTCCTCCACGCCCTCCATCAGCTCCACCAGCTTTTCGCGCTGGTGCGGCTTGCAGGGCGCGAAGCCGACGCCGCAATTGCCGATCATGACGGTGGTGACGCCGTTCCAGGAGGACGGGTTGATGCGGCTGGACCAGGTCACTTGCGCGTCGTAGTGCGTGTGCAGGTCAACAAAGCCGGGGGTGACCAGCTTGCCCTTGGCGTCAATCTCCTCGCGGCCCTCGGGCAGGTTCAGGCCGATGGCGGAGATCTTGCCGGCGGAGACGGCAACGTCCGCAGTGTAGCTGGGGCCGCCGGAGCCGTCGATCACGGTGCCGTTGCGAATGACGAGGTCGGGGGTGGTGGGCATGTCCTCTGGTCCTTTTGTATTTGGCCTGGTTGTATTCCGTCGGGCCGGAATGGCGCTTGGTCGCGCTCAAGTTGACAGCGAGTGTGACCAAAGGCGTGCAAGTGGACAAGCAGATAATGACAGGGCAGCGGGGCAGGCTAAGGCGGGTTAACGCCTGCGGTTGAGGAATGTTAAGGTTGGTTAAGGGTGTTGGGAAATTTTGGGTGTGATTTCAATGCATTGGAGGAGTGGGCGTTGAACCTTAACATTCCTTAGCATTTGTGAACATTTGGTGGGCGGTGGTGAATGTAGGGATATAGTAGAACAAAATAGGGGTATTTGCAATCTTTTGTGCCGGTGTTGGGGTGAGGAACGGCGCGCCAAGCCTTGATCAACCGGACATTGCAGCACTACAATTATGAGAGGTTTAAGAGGTCGCGAGAGGGTGGCAAGGTTGTTTGCCGCAAACGATAAGGGGCGGAGTGCGTGGAGCTTTTCTGGACGATCTTCGACTACCTGCCGATTTGGGCTTGGCTGTTAGTGGCTGCGCTCGCGGCTATCCTGTTATGCTCTACACCATCGGTACTAGCGTGGAGGCGATCCGCAAGATTGCAGTCGGCTGGAGCTTTACGCGCAAGGCCCTCACGGAACCGAAAAAAGCGTTCGGCGAGGTCGGAGCCAAAGCCGATCCCGCGCGGGTGAGCGATGTCGAAGCCCTCTCCGCCGAGCAACAACGCGAATTTCAGGAGATCAAAGCGCAACTCGCGGCCTTGCGGGAGCAATCCCAGCCACCCGCTTAAACCCAACTTGAAGCCGACCGCGCCACCGCCGACATTGTTACGGACCCAAGCGAGGCCGCCCACCGCGCCACTGAGGCTCTGCGCGCCGGGCGGGTGGATGAGGCCTTTAACATCCTCCAGGACGACGCCGAACAGGGCGCGGCGGTGACGGCGGAGCGCTGGCGGCGGCTGGGCGCACTGGCCAACGGCATCGACACTACACGGGCGCTGACGGCCTACGAAGCCGCCTTCCGCCTGCAACCGGGCGATTTCTGGATCTGCATTGAACTGGCGCGCCTGTACCGGCAGGCCGGCAACCTCCCCGGCGCACTGAAGGCCGCCGAGGCTGGGGAGAAGGCCGCCCGGACGGAACGGGAGCAGTCGGTGGCAGCCACGGAAATGGGGTAAGTCCTGGCCGATATGGGAGAGTTGGGTCAGGCGCTCGAAGCCTATGATCTGGCTCTTGTCGCAGACAAATCCATCGCTTCTACCAATCCTCAAAATACCGAAGCCCAGCGCGACCTCTCGGTCAGCCACAACAAGGTGGGGGATGTGCAGGTGGCGCAGGGCGATCTGGCCGGGGCGCTGGTGTCCTACCGGGCGAGGCACGCCATCGCCGAGCGGTTGGCCGCGTCGGATGCGAGCCATGCGGGCTGGCAGCGGGATTTGATCGTCAGCTATGCCAAGCTGGGCGAGATGGAGCCCGGCGCCGGTTGGTGGGCGAAGGGGCTGGCAGTGGCGGAGGCGATGGTGGCGAAGGGAACACTCGCGCCGAGGGATGCGGGAATACCGGACTATTTGCGGGAGAAGGCGGCGGCGGATCAATAACCCTCCTGCCGTCTTTGCGAGGCTGGATGCAATCCGGGCGTGGCAATCCAGGGGGTTAGGGCGGTGCCGCTGGGTTGCCACGCCCGCGCTGCGGGCTCGCAATGACGATTTTTGTGGGGGCTAGTCGCGCTTGAACTTGTAGTGGAAACGGTCCGGTCCGTCTGCTGTGACCACACCCGCCGTGGGGGCGGCGAAGTGGATCGGCAGGATCAATGTGCCGGTATCGGCCACCGACGCCAGGAAGGTCTGGCGCGACGCGATGCCTAGGGCCGGGTCCCAGTCCGGTGCGGCGGCCCAGGTGGGCTCCCGGCACTGAATCGGGTGGTGCATCATGTCGCCGGTGACCACCGCCGTCTGGCCCGCGGAGTGCAGGTTCACGCAGCAATGGTGCGGTGAGTGGCCGGGCGTGGGCGTCAGCGTCACCAGATCATCCAGCGCGTAATCGTCATCCACCAGCAGCGCCTGCCCGGCCTCAACAATCGGCAGGCAGTTGATGCGGAAGATGCGGTCATAGGAGTCGCGGCCCTGTTTGTACTCCTCCTCCCACACGGCGTATTCGGCCTTGTGGAAGATGTATTTGGCGTTGGGGAAGGTGGGGACCCAGCGGCCATCCTTCAGCGTCGTGTTCCAGCCGGTGTGGTCCACATGCAAATGGGTGCAAAAGACATAATCCACATCCTCCAACCCAATGCCCAGGGCGACGAGACCTTCGCGCCAGCGCTCCTTGCCGGGGAAGTCGAACGGCGCGGGCAGGTCTTTGTGCTCGCCGGTGCAGGTGTCGACCAGGATAGTGTGGTGCGGCGTGCGCACGACAAAGGTCTGGTAGGTCATCACCAGCTTGCCGGAGACGGGATCAAAGACCTCCGGCTCCATGCTGGGCAGGTGGGCATCGAAGGTGGCCTGATCGAAGGCGGGGAAGAAGTCGTCGGGCTTGCGCCAGGGGCCGTCGCGCTCGATAACGGCGTCGATGGTGATCTCGCCGATTTTGATTTGCCGCATGGGGTGGTTCCTTGGGTGGGTGTGTGCTGATGTTTCGGTACAAAGCCTACCGCAGGAGCGGCAAGGATGGTAGCGTCTGGGGAGACCGTTGAACCCGCTATCAGAGACTGGCCCTATGCCCCCCAATCCCAACCAACCGCCCGCGCTTGAAAATCTGGAGCGGCAGATCCAGTGGAACCGGCTGCTCGCGGTCGTTGAGGAGCAGGCGCAGACGCTGATCCGCACGGCCTTTTCCACCAGTGCCAGGGAGGCGGGGGATATCTCTGCCGGCGTCTATGATGTGCAGGGGCGGATGCTGGCGCAGGCGGTGACGGGCACGCCTGGGCATGTCAACGCGATGGCGGCCAGCGTGCGGCACTTTTTGAAGAAATATCCGGTGGAGACGATGGAGGAAGGCGATGTCTTCTTCACCAACGACCCCTGGCTCGGCACCGGCCATCTGAACGACTTCACCGTGGTCACGCCGACCTGGCGCGAGGGCAAGGTGGTGGGATT
>Ga0055584_100007947_pt1 | contig 10387 bp, 6 predicted proteins | sample OSDHelmetaG_FD_58716 | JGI IMG/M metagenome (GOLD analysis project Ga0055584, IMG submission 58716) | Pelagic marine sediment microbial communities from the LTER site Helgoland, North Sea, for post-phytoplankton bloom and carbon turnover... | ecosystem: Environmental > Aquatic > Marine >...
AGATTTTCGGTCATTAATTCCAACCAATTCTGTTGAAATACAACATCTTCGACGTTTTCTTGTTGTTTAAAATATGCGGTCAGTTCTAAAAAGAAATCGGGTTTTGCGTATTCAGCTTTAGGATAAATTTCAATACTTAGAGGGAGGGTTACGGTTTCCACATAATTCATAAAATTAGGGTCGTATTTGTCGCCCATTTCTTCCATGGCTTGTTCTCTGGATACAAATTGAGTTGACTTTACCCAAGGTTTCTTTTCTACTGCTTTTTGGAAATTCTTCACAAACGTTTCGTTAACGTCGTCGTCAAAATATATGTCGATACTTGTTGTTTCAAGCCAATAATTTCCTAAGCCTTTAAAGGCCAACCAACTGGTGCCCAAAAGGCCCATCATGAACATTACTGCCGTTAAACTTAAAATACTGGGTACGGCGGAGGGTTTTTTGCGTTTTACGCGTTTCTCTTCCATAGGAATACTTGCGAATTTCACTAATTATTGCTTCTTAAGGAAAATTAGTTTTCCGCATTTCGTACTTTTGTCTAACACAATACCCAAACACCATTAGACATGCAACTTTTAAAGCAAATTGACATCAATAAGGTGCTCTTTATAGATATCGAAACGGTACCGGCTACTCCCACATTTGCTCATTTGGATAATCGTTGGAAGAAATTGTGGGAACGTAAATCGCAAAGCCTCATAAAAGAAAATATCACAGCGGGCGATATGTACGATCGGGCCGCTATTTATGCCGAATTTGGTAAAATTGTGTGTATTTGTGCAGGAATAGTAACCGGTTATCCAAACAATCCGAGTTTACGTTTGAAATCATTTTCCGGTGATAATGAAAAGAAGTTACTTGAAGATTTTGCCGATTTGCTGCGGGTATATTTCAGCACTCCCAATTCGCGTTTGTGTGCCCATAACGGTAAAGAATTTGATTTCCCTTATTTATCAAGAAGGATGCTAATCAATGGGGTTGCTTTACCCATGATGTTAGACAATGCCGGCAAAAAGCCTTGGGAAGTGAATCACTTAGATACCATGGAGATATGGAAAATGGGCGACTTTAAAAGTTTTACTTCTTTGGATTTACTCGCTGCCGTATTCGATATACCAACACCTAAAGATGATATTGACGGTAGCATGGTCGCGGATGTTTATTATCAGGATAATGACCTGACTCGAATTGTTCATTACTGTTTGAAGGACGTGGTAACACTCACGCAAGTTTTTCTCAGGATGATGAATGTTGGATTGATTCCCGATGAACGGGTTGTTTTTCCAAGTGGGGGCAACGATAATGAAATTAAACACGTCTAATTTTGTATATTTGTCGAAATATGTTCAGTCGATACCTAACGCTATTGTTTTTATCCCTCTTTGGATTTTCGAATCTTTACGGAGCGGAACCCACTGTTGCACCCACCAATGGAAAGGCGGGTTCAATTCAGTGCGATAAAGCAACAATTTCTTGGACCAACGGAAACGGAGGTTGGCGTTTGGTTTTGGTGAAAAAGGGTTCACCGGTCGATGCCTTACCTTCTGACGGCACGAGCTACACAGGCTTTAATACGTTTACGGCTGGAGATGAAATTGGTTCAGGAAACTATGTTTGTTTCAACAATATTACCAATAATTTCGAACTTAAGGGACTGCAAACAAAAACCCGTTATTACGTAACTATCATCGAACACGATGGGGGTGGAAGTATAGATTATTTAACAAGCAAGGTAGATACCTTCTCCTTTGCCACACAATGGATAAAATTGGACTTTGGATTTAGCGTAAAGGACACCTGCGATAGAACGAATTTGGTAACGTTTACTAACAAAACAACGGCATCCTTTTCTGGTATTACGTACACTTGGTACTTAAAAGATGGAACGGATCAAAAAGGCAAGGACATTACACATACCTACACCGAAGGAGGAAACTATCAGGTTACTTTAGTAGCTTCACCGAGTTTTGGTTGTGTCGATAACTTTACTAATCAAACAGCGGTTCGCATAATTCCTAGACCTGTAAGTAAGCCAATCGAGATGAACGGTCAGGTTCAGCAATGTTTGGAAGGGAATGTTTTCCGCTTTTCGGATGTAACAACAATTAAGAATTTGCCACAGATGGCATATGTGCGTACCTGGTTTTTTTCTGCCAATGATTCCTCAACGATTCCTAGACCAGTAAAATCTTACTCGAAGCCAGGGATTTATCGCATCGGATACAAAAGCGAAACCTTTTTTGATAACAAACCTACGGGTTGTACAGATACTACTTCTTTGATAATTGAGGTGATTCCAAGTCCTTCTAGTGGTATAGACATTAACGATTCAATTCAATGTTTAAACGGCAATAGTTTTGAATTTGATAATATATTCCCGGGCTTGGTTGCGTTCTCTTGGGATTTAGGGGACGGCACGGTTTCTGTAAATAAATCCATTACACATTCGTATAGTATGGCTGGGGTATATCGCATTATACATCAAGCAGAAAGTTCTATTGGGTGTAAGTCAAAAGACACCGTATACATAGCGGTTAAGCCCAATACGATAGCGTCCTTTACCGGATTGCCAAGTCAAGTTTGTGAAGATGGACCTGCCATTCCTTTGTTTCCCAACAATCCAAATGGAGTGTTTAGTGCAACATCGGGTACATTCAGTGGCAATAATTATTCCTCAGGTCCTGCGGGAGTTCACCAAATAAAGTTTGTTGTTTTGGACTCGTTTTGTCCCGATTCTATGATTTCGAGTATTACAATTGTGCAGAGACCGCAATTTAGTTTGGGGCGCGACACCACTTTATGTGATGGAGGATATATGGATGTGTTTGTTTCCGCTTCTGGAACTATAACATGGGAAGATGGAAGTTCGGTGAATCCAAGAACCATTTTCAATCAGGGCAAATACTGGGCGAAGGTTGATAACAATGGTTGTAGCTGGACGGATACTATAAATATAGAGGAAGCGCTCACTCCAAGTGCCTCATTACCTACTGATACATTCATTTGTAAGGGTTCTTTGTTGAGATTGGTGCAGAAATGGCCCGATGCCGTAATTACTTGGAGTAACGGGGTGGTTGATACAGTTGTGTATATCAGCGAACCAGGTTCATACAGTGTGACGGTTTCAAATGCTTGTGGAACAGCTACCGACGTGATGACCTTAGGCGTTACCAATGGATTCTGCGATATATTTCCTCCAACAGCATTTACCCCCAATGGGGATGGTAGAAACGAATATTTCGAAATTCTTGGACGTGACATTGAGGCATTGAGCTTGCAAATATTCAACCGTTGGGGAGAATTGGTGTTCGATTCTAATAGTGCAGGTGATTTCCGTTGGTACGGCGACGCAAATGGAGAACCTTGCATGCAAGGCAATTATCCCTACATATACCGCTATCAGCAAAAAGTGGGTGATCGTGTAAGACGCTCTACTCACAAAGGAGCGGTTTTCTTAATGCGTTAATTCCGTATAAGTTTTTCTTTAATTCCTTTCGGAAGTCCCTAAATTTGCGGTGATGAACCACCAACTTTTGGAGCAAGCCAAACAGCTAGGTCTTTTAGAAGAAGAATATCACAAGATCTGCGAGATACTCAATCGCGAACCGAATTTTACTGAATTATCCATATTCTCTGTAATGTGGAGCGAACATTGCAGTTACAAGAACTCCATTGTTTGGTTAAAAACACTTCCCAAAGAAGGAACCAAGATGTTGGCCGAAGCCGGTGAAGAAAACGCGGGCTTGGTAGATATCGGAGATGGTCTAGCATGTTGCTTTAAAATTGAAAGTCATAATCATCCAAGTGCCATCGAGCCCTATCAAGGCGCTGCTACAGGTGTTGGCGGAATCAATCGGGATATTTTCTCTATGGGTGCCCGGCCAATTGCTCAGTTGAATTCGTTGCGCTTTGGAAATATCAATACCGATAGAACCAAGTGGTTGGTGAAGGGTGTTGTTAAAGGTATCGGCGATTATGGAAATGCCTTTGGAATTCCTACTGTAGGTGGTGAGGTATATTTCGACGATTGTTACGAGCAAAATATCCTGGTTAATGCCATGAGTGTGGGTATTGTGGAGGTCGGAAAAAGCATTTCCGCTGGAGCAGGAAATCCTGGAAATCCTGTATATATTTTTGGTTCGGCTACGGGTAAAGATGGAATCCATGGAGCCGCATTTGCGTCAAAAGATATGTCTGACGACTCCATTAATGATTTGCCAAGTGTACAAGTGGGTGATCCTTTTTGGGAGAAGCTCATCTTGGAAGCAAGTATGGATTTAATTGCTGCTGATGTAGTTGTCGGTATGCAAGATATGGGAGCCGCAGGTATTACGTGCAGCACTAGTGAAATGAGTGCCAAAACCGATGTAGGTATGGATATCCAATTGGATAAGGTGCCGATGCGGCAACCAGACATGAAAGGTTGGGAACTTTTATTAAGCGAGAGCCAAGAACGCATGTTGGTAATCATTGAAAAAGGAAAAGAAGCCAAAGCCGAAGAAATATTCAAAAAATGGGATCTTACCTTCGCTCATATCGGTGAAGTAACCGATTCTAAGAAAGTTCGCTACTACATGAACGGTGAATTAGAGGCCGAAATTCCCGCTGAATCTTTGGTATTAGGCGGAGGTGCTCCAATTTATCACAGAACCTGGAAAGAACCCGAATACTTGAAAGAAATTGCTACTTTTGATTTAAATAATATTTCTGATATTTCTCCAAATCAGGCCAAAGAAGCAGCTTTGCAAGTTGCGGCTCTTCCAAATATCGCTAGCAAACGTTGGGTGTATCAACAATACGATTCCATGGTGGGTACGGTAAACCAATCGACAAACCTACCTAGTGATGCATCTGTTGTGAAAATCAAAGGAACGGAGAAAAGCTTGGCTCTAACGGTTGATTGTAATAGCCGATATGTGCATGCAGATCCAAATAAAGGCGCTCAAATAGCCGTGGCCGAAGCGGCGCGAAATATTCGTTGCACCGGAGGTGTACCAACTGCTATAACAAATTGCCTGAATTTTGGCAATCCATACAACGAAGAGGTCTACTACCAATTCAAATCAGTAATTGAAGGCATGGGAGTGGCATGTAAGGCTTTCGATACACCTGTAACTGGGGGGAATGTTAGTTTTTATAATCAGAATACAAATGGTCAAGCCGTTTACCCAACACCTACTATCGGAATGGTAGGGATAATTGAAAATACAGACCATGTGATGAGTCTAAATTTTAAGACTTCAGGAGATGCAATTGTTCTCTTGGGAAGTCCAAAGAACGATCTCGGAAGCTCTCAATATTTGGCGAAGATTAAAGCGGTGGCCTTATCAAATTGTCCTGATTTTGATATTCAAGAGGAACTAAAATTACACCACATGCTTGAGCAACTCTCTCGCAAAGGCATCGCACAGAGCGTGCACGATATCTCTGAAGGCGGTTTCTTCATTGCATGTTTAGAAAGCGCAATGGCAGGTGGTCTTGGTTTTGATGTTTGTACCCCTCGTGAGTTGCGATTAGACGCGGCCTTATTTGGCGAAAGTCAAAGCAGGGTAGTGGTATCGGTATCCGCAGAGAATTTAACCCCTATCATGGAGTTAGCCGCTATACATAATATCGAGGCATTGCATGTTGGTACGGTAACAAAATCAAGTGTTGAAGTAAATGGAGAAAGTTGGGGTGCTATCGACGAATTCGAACAACCCTACAACAACCGTATTGCTGAAATATTGGAAGCCTAAAAGATTTGCGAATTTTACAAATTCCACTTCTCAGGGGCTGCTAAATGATTTTTTTTCTTAAATTTACCAAATGCGATTTTCAATAATTGCCTCTCGTTTCTTGTTTTTCTTATTAGCGATGTTCACCGTTAGTGCGGTTAGCGCGCAATCTGAAAAAGAATCTACATCAACTGAGCCGGTCGAAGTAAGTATTTCGGTAGGAGATACGTTGGTTTTAGGAAGGCCTAAAAGTTCCCGTGTGTTTGCTTTTATTGATATATTTCGCAAAACACGATGGGATCCAGATCCGTTGCCGGATGATGAGTTTACCCGGAAGTATAAAACCTATGATTCCTCCACAGGGAATGGATTCTATCGATATTTTTTCCGTGGCGATTTTGATGCATCTGAATTACCGGCTTCCTTCGAGGGGCAAAAGTTCCCCATTAAAGGACTAGAAGTAGTAAAAAAGGAGAAAGATGGTTCTCCCATGAATGTGGTTTACTTGGAAACAGAGAACGAGAATACCATTATCATGGTTGATATCGACAACGCAACCCAATTCGGAGAAGTAGAAAATGTTATTTTAGCCCGTCGTAAAAAGTCAAAATCATGATGGATAATGCCGGTATATTATCCCGAATTAATTTGTACGCAAAACTGGCCGAGTTGCACAATGAAAATCCGTTTAAAATTAGGGCTTTTGCATCTGCAGCATTTAATTTAAAGAAAATTAAAGAATCGTTTGGTTCTATGAGCGACTCGGATCTTTTATCCGTTCCCGGTGTGGGGAAAGGGGTTGTGGAAGCGATTCGTGAAATTTCCCAAACGGACCGCATGCAGGCCTTAGATGAACTCCTTAAATTTACTCCGTCGGGCATTGTAGAGATCCTTCAAATTAAAGGATTGGGCCCAAAGAAGGTGGCGGTTATTTGGAATACCCTGCAAATCGAAACCGTAGGGGATCTTTTAGATGCATGTCGTCAAAATCGTTTGGTGGAAGTAAAAGGCTTTGGTCTTAAAACACAGGCTGAAATCGTTAGAAGTATTGAGTTTTCTCTTACTTCTCAAGGGAAATGGCATTATGCACGATTGTGGGAGCCGGCTACCTCATTTTTGGAAGCCATTAAAAAGGAATTTCCGAGTGCTCAAGTATCATTTACTGGTGCATTTCGGCGCGCTGCTATCGTGTTGGAATCGATCGAAATAATTTGCGATATCGATCCTGAAAATGTGATAAACTTTTGTGAGCAGAACAATTTACCAGCTCAATGGATTGATGCAGAGGTTGAAGCCACCTTAAATGGACAATATCCCGTGGTGATTTTATGCACGGATTCTGATTCTTTTGAAAGAGAATTATTTGAAACAACCGGAAATGTAGCCCATTTGAGAATGTTGAAGTATCAACGTAGCGATACATTTACCGATGAAAAATCTTTTTATAAAAGTAATGGATACCGTTGGATTCCTCCAGAACAACGTGAAGGTTTGCAAGAGTTCGATGACAGCTATCCCGATGATGGGTTTGTTGAATTTTGGCAGTTAAAAGGGGTACTACACAATCATACGACATACAGCGACGGTTTAAATTCATTGAGGGAAATGGCTGAATACGCTAAGGCCCAAAAATATGAATATTTAGGTATTTGCGACCATTCTCAGAGCGCGGGATACGCAGGGGGCCTGAAGCCAGAAACCCTCCACAAACAGATAGCGGAAATTGATCTCTTGAATGAGGAATTAGCCCCATTTAAAATTTTCAAGGGAGTTGAAAGTGATATATTATCTGATGGCAGTTTGGATTACAGTAGTGACATACTCGAAAAACTAGATTTCGTGGTGGCATCTATACATTCGGGTTTATCCATGAGTGAGGAAAAAGCCAATACTCGACTTATTAAAGCCATAGAAAATCCGCATACTACTATTTTAGGTCATCTAACAGGTCGATTGCTGCTGCTCCGAAACGGGTATCCAATAAATCACGAATATATAATCGATGCTTGCGCGGATAATGGAGTTTGTATCGAACTTAATGCCCATCCATATCGACTGGATATCGATTGGACATGGGTGCAATATGCTCAAAATAAAGGTGTATTTATAAGTATTAACCCAGATGCGCACGAAAAACAAGGTTATCATGACATGTTTTTCGGAACTCTTGCTGCAAGGAAAGGCGGTTTGTTAACTCGGAATACTTTAAACGCCATGTCGTTGGAAGCATTCGAGCAATTTTTAAATGAAAAGCGAAAATCATAAATTGTGAAACGCGTACTGGTTATACGATTTAGTTCCATTGGCGATATCGTGCTGTGCAGCCCTGTTTTGCGAAATCTAAAAAATAAATTTCCTGATCTTAACATTGATGTTCTTACCAAGGATAGTTTCGCTTCTATTTGGAAAAACAATCCCTTTATAGATAGACTGCTAGTATGGGAGGATCCTGAGTCGAAAAAAACATGGAAGTATGAAAATTACGACTTGATAATAGATTTGCATAACAATATGCGTTCGAAACGGGTGAAATGGATTCGTTGGGATTGCCCGAGTATTTCGTTCAAGAAAGAAAATATCAAGAAAAGCGCATTAGTTTCGACAAAAAATATACGTTTTTCTGCTTCCCCTATCACGAAACGTTACGATAAATTACTGAATTCGATTGGAATTCCAACGGATGATTTAGGCCTTGATTTTTATGGTATTGAAGCACTTCCCGAAACGGTAATTCTGCCCAATAGGTTTTATGCCATTACTTTGGGAGCTTCATACAAAACCAAACAAGTTCCTATTGAAAAATATGTGGAATTTTTAAGTACCCAAAACGGTGATATTCCCTTTGTTTTACTTGGAGGGAAAGCAGAAATTCGTGCAGCGCAACAGATAAAATCAAAGTTCCCGGATCTATGTATCGATTTATGTGGAACCTTGAGTTTAGGGGCGTCGGCAAATGTCGTTAATAGAAGCCTTGTATTAATCTCGGGCGATACAGGACTTGCCCACATAGGTGCGGCATTAGGTAAGTCGATATTATGGATTTGGGGAAGTACGACACCCCAGTTGGGAATGATGTCGCCTCAAAAACCGAACGGTGGCGATATAATTTCTATGGAGGTTAAAGGGTTGAATTGTAGACCTTGTTCTAAGTTAGGATATACCGAATGTCCCAAGGGGCATTTTAAATGCATGGATCATAATCCGACGGTCTGGCTTGAAAATTTGGAAAAATTGACCGCAAGTGCATTAGCGTAATGCGATTGATTATTTTTTTATGTAATTTCGCGACCTTATAAACATTAAACTGAGAATCGAATTCAGATGAAAAGCAATAAATCACTCGTAATTTTCTCCGTCGTTTTGGCGTTGGCATCCTTATTTCAACTTTCATTTACCTTCCAAGCAAAGAGTTTTGAGAAGGAAGCAATGGAGTTTGCTCAAAAGAAGTCTGCCCAAAATGGTGCGAACGAAAAAGAGATTTACCGTCGTTATATCGACAGTTTAGGGAACAAGGACTATTACAGTTTCCTTGGAATGGTATCGTATACGTATTACGAATGTAAACAACGTGAATTGAACCTAGGTTTGGATTTGCGAGGTGGTATGAACGTTATTCTTGAAGTCGAAAAAGATGCCATTATCAAAGTGTTGGCAAACGATCCAAGCGATGCTGATTTGATCAGATCATTGGAACTTGCTAATATAGAGGTAAGAGATAAAGGAACCGAATACGTTGCGGCCTTCGTGAATGCATTCAAAACTACAGCGAAAGACCGTAAATTATCTGTGTTATTTGTTAAAGGTAACAACTCGCAGATTCAGGCCAATAGCGAAGATATCGAGGTTGAGAACTACTTGAAATCTAGTATCAAAACGGCTGTTTCTAACGTAAAATCAGTTGTTGAAAAGCGTATTAATCAAGCAAACGTAACCCAGCCTATCGTTCAAGAAATAGACGGGGGAAGAATCAGCGTAGAACTTCCTGGTGTGGACAATCCTCGTAGAATGGAGGAGTTGGTAGAGAAAAGTGCCAAATTGGAGTTCTATGAAGTTATTTCTGGGGTTGAAGCAACTCGTGTTTTAAATTCTTTAGCCAATAACGCTAGCGGATTGGAAGCAGATACCGTTGCCAACGATTCTAATGCAGTTCCTACACGCATCTCTGCGGTGGGTAGAATATTAAAGCCATTCGGCAATGGACAAAGTTCTTCAAGTGCTCTTGTGAGTGCTGCAGATCGCAAGTTGCTTGATGATTTGTTGGCAAACGAAGAATACCAAAACATTTTAGGTCCTTCAGTTAAAGTGGCTTATAGTGCTAAACCCACTGAGTTTGATGCCAATGGAAAAGAAGTAGCCAATTCAAGCGATTATTTGGTTTATTTCCTGCGCAAGGATCGTGAGGGGAATGCTGCTTTGGCCTCTGACGACGAAAACATCATCGAAGATGCTCGAGAAAATACGAATCAAGTCGGTCAAATTGAAGTAACCATGCAAATGACACCTGCGGCCGCTTCGCGTTGGGCACAGGTCACCGGTTCTAACGTGGGTAACTACATTGCGATTGTTCTTGATAATCGTGTGTATTCAGCACCTGTTGTAAATCAAAAAATTAGCGGAGGAAATTCTCAAATTTCTGGAAACTTTGATATTCGTGAAGCACAAGATTTAGC
>Ga0055584_100007948_pt1 | contig 10386 bp, 10 predicted proteins | sample OSDHelmetaG_FD_58716 | JGI IMG/M metagenome (GOLD analysis project Ga0055584, IMG submission 58716) | Pelagic marine sediment microbial communities from the LTER site Helgoland, North Sea, for post-phytoplankton bloom and carbon turnover... | ecosystem: Environmental > Aquatic > Marine >...
CTCAGGTCAAGCTCAACGCTGTCGTTGAGCACCCAACCCGCCTCCTCCCAGGAGGAGAGCTGAATGTGCACCCGGCGCTCATCGCGCGCGTCGCTGTTTGGTGGGCTGCCGATGAGGGGCAGGATGACTTGGCCATCGGCAAGAATCACTGCCGAGTGCAGCTCGGGGTAGCGCAGCTGAGGCTGGGTGTTGATGCCGATTTCCCAGGCGCTTCCGTCCCAGCAGCTGTGGTGTATGGCCACGGAGTCGTCCATCCCGGCTGAGGCCACGTCGTCGGGGTTGAAGGGGGCACTCAGACAGAGGCGGTCTTGCGCGTCGATGTGTAGGGCCGGCCGCCAGAATGGACTGACTTCGTCGCTGGGACCCTGGATGCGCTCCACGATCTGCTCACCCTGAAAGAGCGCGCAGTGAGGGGTCCAAGGCACACGCTCCCCTTCATCTCGCAGTTCTCTCCAGCAGGCCCAGGTACGCCCACCAAAGTCCACGGCGGTTGGGGCTTCCGCGGCCCAAACTTCCGGGTCCGAAATTATGCTTTCGCCAAGCATGATCTGGGAGCGGTGGGCGGTCTCTTGCAGCCAGACCTGTCGTAGCTCAGACTGGCTGGCGCTGACCGAGGCGACGCCTTCACGCTGGGGGCCTACCTCCATCTCCAGGGCATCGGCGATGGGGAGACCGGTGGCCCAGGGGAGAGACACCCCGGTCAGGGCGGCGATTGTGGGGGCGATGTCCTGGAGTGCATAAGCGCCCTCCAACTCCAGGCCGGCGTGGATTCCTGGACCCAAAAGAATCAAAGGAATGTCGCGGTCACCTGCACCTGCATCGCCGTGGTTGCGCCAGTACTCGATGCTGCCGTCACCCTCGCCCTCCCTGTCTCGGCCGTGGTCCGAGGTGATGATCAGCACCGTATTGCCCGCGTAGAAGGGGTCCAGCTGCAGGCTCTCCCAGAGCTCCACGATGGGCGCGTCCACGGCTCGGATGGCGTTCAAATAGCCGTCGGTGCTGGTGGCGTAGTGGCCGGTGCGGTCTACCGCTTTGAGGTTGACCAGGACGTATCGCGGGTGCTCGTCGGCCAAGGTGCGCTTCAGCTGGGCAAAGACCGGCGCATCATTGCCAGCGGGCTGATTGGAGCCGGGTTTTTCGGGGACAAAGACAAAGTCTGCGCCCAGCGCCTGTCCGCCTTCTGGATGGATGGACCAAGACATCGGCTCGATCAGGGTTTGGTTGGCCATGACCATCGCGGGCTCGCCGTACCCTGCACGTACAGCCTCGATCCAGGTGGGGCGGGTGGGCCGGTAGCTGCCTGCGCCAGTGTCGTTGGAGAAGTTGGCCAGGCGGCTCTTGTGACCGGTCATCAGAGTGGTGTGGGCCGGCGCGGTTGTGGTGGTACCGGTGTTGCGCACGCCTCGAATCAGGGTGCCCTGAGGCACCAGAAAGTCGTGGATAGAGCGCAAGCCGTCCGTCCCGGGCTCGCCCGTGAGCTCGGATACTTCGGAGCTGTAGCTGTCGTCGGTGCGCACGCCGTCAATGACCACCACCACCACATTGAGCGGCGGAGGCTCAGCGCTGCGGCATGAGAGCAGGGGGGCCAGGATCCAGGGGAGCGCGAGCATCTGTCTCAGGGTAGCCGGCAGGGCAGGAGCTGGCATGTCTTTGGGTGGAAACGGAAGCGTCTGTGCGATTTTGGCGGGCGTGATACTTGGGGGTCTCGGGTGCCGATGGACCAGAAGCGGGCGGTGGCGCTCCAGCCAGGATCCAGTTGCTCTTGGGAATTGGGGCTTTGTGGGGACCGCGCAGAGCCAACACGACGGCACCGCCGGCGGCGACACCGCAGAAGATCAGGGGCACGGCCAACGCGGCGAAGCTCTGGTTTAGGTCGGAGCGCACACCGGCGATGAGAAAGATGACCGTGCTGATGAGACCCATCAGGCTGAGCGCTGCAACCGAAGGCCCGTTCACCCTCGATCAGGCAGACTGACCACATGCGAGGCTTGCGCTCGCACGCCTCCGCTGCGTTCTTCGCCCTCGAAATGCTCGCGCATTCCTTCGTTCTCACGCCTTGCGGAGTCGCACTCCGCTGGCGCCTCCCACGGATCATCTTGCCTGACCGATGGTGTATCAACGGTCTGCTCCTGCACCTGCACCTGCAGGGACTCGATGTTCAGTTCGCCATCATCGAGTGGCGGCAGGTTGGGAAGTGACTCAGCCATAGGGTGTTGGATGCCGCTGGTGGGTCTGGGGTCGCGTTCTGGAGGAGGGAGCTTAGCCATCCGTGCCTTCGAGCAGATCTTGAAGAGCCTTGTATGCGCGGAGAGCCCGCATCCTCTCCGCAAAGGCCGCAGCATCATCGCTGTGCCTGACGCGCGTCATCAGCGACTCGTCGCTGAGCTGTTCCACACCGCTTTCTTTCACGGGAAAGAAGCTACTCCAGGGCATCTTCGTAGAGCGTGATGCGGTCCTGGAGTAGCCGCTTGGCTTCCTTGAATTCCGCCTTGGCCTGGCGCCGCTCCAGGCGGTCCTTCTTCTTGGATCGCAGGATCATGCCGGTGGTGTTCTCCAGCACCATGCTGACCTTGCTGGTCCACACGCCAAACTTGGTGCTGCGCTTGGCCTTTGGGCGCCGCTTGTCGCCGATCCGGCCAACGAGCCGAATGCCCGTGATGCGCAGCACGCCGTTGACCACGAACATGGTGTTGGTCAGACGGCGGGATTGGCGGAAGTTGCTGCGAAAGTCCGTCAGGTTGCGGGCCCCTTCCAGATCGTTTCCCTTTAGGGCGTCCAGTAGGGCTTGGTTCACAGCGATGGCGTCTTGGATCTGGCCTTGGCTGGCGGTGGCCGGGTCGACGAGCAAGGTGGGCTCAGCGCTTAGCTCCACGAACTTGGCGGGGTCCAGGTGGGCCAAAAAGGCCTTCTCTCCAGTCTCGAAGCTCTCAGCGCCTTGTTCCAGTGCCACGATCTCCACGCGCTCGCGCACACCCTTTGTGTCCAAGCGAATGCCTTTCTCGGTGCCTTCGATCCACAGGGAGAAGGCCTCCCGGTGCAAGGGCTTCAGCTCGTCCACAATCGCCATCACGTCGGGGTCGGTCGAGGCCAGTGTCTCGTCATCGAACCAGAGCGTGCCCAAGCTGGCCTCGGTCGTGCCATCGAATGCTGGGTTGAGCTCGCGCCAGGGGGTCCAAGCGTCCACCGAGTGCAGGCCGAAGGTGAGTTCCTTGCCGCCGCCCAGATCGACCGTCGCTTGGGCCGGGGTGCACACCGGGTTCCAGTCTTCGATTTGGATGGGGTACTCCACGCCGCCGACGCGCATCACGCCGTTCAGATCCACGTCCCAGCCCTCACCGTACTGGGTGACGGGGTTGTCGACGGCCTCGTCCTCCAGCCAGGCGATGTCGGCCAAGGAGAAGCTTGCGGGGATGAACTCCCAGGCCTCTTCCAGCAGCTGCTTGCGGTAGTAGCCCAGCTCGCCGTCCTGGTCGGTGCCCACGATGCGCAGCTCGCGGGTGTCGTTGCCCAGGCCGTTCTGGTGGATGCTGATCTCTTGGCTCAGGTGGGCCCAGGGATCGCGGCCCTCTGCAAAGACTGGGGGTTGCTTTTTCCAGGGCTCTGGGGGCAGCTGCATGTTCGTATCGATGGTGCGCACATCGAAGGGGTCCATGCCGTCCAGAGGCTCATCATCGTAGTTGTAGCGGTGCCCCGGTGTGCTGCCGGTGGTGTCGTAGTCGGCCAATCGCGTCCACACCTGGCCGGCGTGGTCGATGAGCATGATGGTGCTGGCCGAGGCTGCCAGGTTGACCGCCTTGACCGTGCTGCGCTCCGGGCCGCACATGCGGTGGCTCAGGCGAGGGGGCAGGCCGGTGTCGGCCAGCCAGATGGTGTGCTGGTCGGTGGAGAGTAGGTACATCGTGGAGATACCAAAGCCCGAGACGTGGGGATCGCCGGCTGGGTCAGTGAAGTACCCGGTGCTTCCAATACGTCGTCGGCCAACGCCCCAAGCGAGCGCTTCCAGACCGTGATCAGGCATCTCGAACTCGCCGCGGATGGGAAAGCCCCACTCGTCGTACCACTCGTTGTCAAAGCGCGGGGTCTCGCCGATGCGCTTCCAGTACACCCGGTTGTTGGCGCCGATCACGATGACTTCGTCGTCGTCTGCGGTCATGCGGATCAGACTTTCGGTGTCGTCCCAGCCACGTAGGTTGGTGGTCTTGCCGTCGCTCTTCTCTCGGTGAGGCAGTCCGCCTTCGAAGAGCGCCCATCCGCCCTCTGTGACCACCTCGGGCTGACCGGGCTCGGCGAAGACGCGCTCCTTTCCGTAGAGCTTGCCGTCGACTAGGGCCAGGTAGTGGAAGTTGTTGTAGCCCTGGTAGAAGGTCTTAATCCGCACCACGTCGGGCAGCTGATCGACGCTTGTGTAGGGGCTCTCGCGGCGGCCTTCGGGGCCCAACAGTCCGGTGGGCAGCTCGATGTCCGGGATGGTCAAGGGAGGCTCGATGCAATTCGGCTCAAGTCCGTCATCGAGGATGGGGTCCACCTCGGGGTTCTCGGTGAGCTCCTCGCTGAGCTCCTCCGCCTCGCAGTAGACCGGTGGAATCGCGCTGGAGATGCCCAGCTCGATGGGTTCTTGGGCCAGGGCCAGTGGGATCCAGAGCAGCATGGGGAGTCCTAAAGAAAGAATCATTTTCCGGTCGCCGAGAAGTGTTGGTAGTCCTTGGAGCGCGTCCACAGGCCGCCCCACTTCCAGCCGATGGCGCCAAAGGCCTGCACGACCACGTCGCCTTCGCGCACCAGCCCCGACTTCTCGACGCTGCGGTCCAAGTAGTCCACGCCGCCAGGAGGCTGGACCCGCTCGCCGCGCACGTAGGGGTTCCAGAGGGGGTTGAAGTCCACCGCGTGGCCGTAGCTGTGCTCGCTGTACTTGGCCCCGCCTTCCACCGGCCGGCAGTTGAAGGCGCTGGTGGTGTTGTCGGCCATCATCTTGTGGTCGTTGCCGCCGTACTCGTGGGCCGGCCGCATCTTTTCGATGACGACCTGGTTCTCGAAGAGCGTGCCAAAGACCTGGACCAAGCCTTCGGCCTGCACGCGCGCGGCGATCAGCAGACCGGTCTGCACCCCATCCAGGCTGTGGTGGGCCAGATGCAGCTCGGAGAGGCCCTCCAGGGGCACCGGGCAGCCCTCTTTCCACACACCCGTTTCCAGCATGGCGGCTTGGGTCTCTGCGGACAGGGGCAGGATGGAGGAGGTGAAGACCGGCACGGTGGGCTCCTCTGGCAGGGGTTGCGTCAGCTCAGGCTTGGGGGCTGGGGCCACAGCTTGGACCTGTCCCGCAACCAAGGCCGGGATAGGCGGCTCGGTCGTTTGTTGGGTTTCAGCTGCTGAGCCGCAGGCCAGTATGAAATGGAACATTAAGAAAAGCAATGGTTCACCGTGGCGTTTCACGAAGTCCTGAGCTTACGGGGAGGGCCTTCGTGCGGCCTATGCCACCCCAAAGCCAGCACCCACCCCCCAGCATCGATCCCTCCCGAGCAGCCCCTGTAGCCGTGTTTGGTGCCACGGTCTTGGGAATCGCTGTTTTGGGAGTACGGAATCCTGTGTTCGGCTGCTGTGTTCTGGCAGTGTTTTCGCCGACGTTGGGCTCTGGTTGCCACAGGTCCGGACAGTCTGCTGTCCCACTTTCGTCCCAATGCGGAGCAGTCAGGTTCCCTGGGGGAACAGTGTGAATTACTGTTTTGGTCTGGGTATAGCCAACTCCAGCATGCACAACGGCACCTTGGAAAGGCAGGTGATCTGGTCGGTAAAGATAGAGAAACCCGAGGCGTTCACCTTGGCATCTACACCGACCATCACGGTGTTTGGTCCAGCCCAGGCTGCGCTGAGCAGCAGCCAATTCATACCTTGGGTGCCAGTAGCGTAGCGGTCCACATCCCGCTCGCTGTCCAGGTCATCACAGGCTCCAGTGAATGCCCGGGCTCTAAACCGCCAACAAGCTGTTCCCGGCCAGTTACGCGCCACCTCTCTTGGAAATCGTTAGGGAGGTGCGCCCTTAGGGCTTGCTGACCCCCGTGGAGGACCCTTTGTCCGGCAAATATACAGTCTTTGGTGTGGTGACCGCACTGAGCGTCATTATCGACCAGGTCACAAAGTACTGGGTCAACCAGAACATCCAGGTCTGGAAGGGCTCTATTCCGGTCATCCCCGGACTCTTTGAGCTTGTAAACTACAAGAACAAGGGCGCGGCCTTTGGCATGGGGACCGGGTGGGGCAGCGCCATGCTGGTCTTTGCCATTTTCACCGTCATCGCTCTAGTGGTGATGGGCTGGATGCTGGTCAAACTCCCCAAAGAGGACCGCTTCGAGGCGGGAATCATGGGGCTGATCACCGGGGGTGCGATCGGCAACGCCATTGATCGTGCCATGTACCAAGAAGTCACTGACTTTTTGAAGTTCTTTACCGACGATCCTGAACAGGTGGCTTGGCTCAACGCCAAGTTCGGCATGGCCGAGTGGCCCAGCTTTAATGTGGCCGATTCCTGCATCGTGGTCGGTGTCCTGGTGTTCTTTGTGTACACCTTGATCCAGGACCGTAAGAACAAGGGCAAACCCGACAAGCTGGCCGACGATGGCCCGCTGCCCGAGCTGGACCAGGCCATCGAATAGGCGTGAGCGAGCCCGGCCCCAGCACTGATGAGAAGACCGGCTCCTGGGCTTCTCGAAAGACCGCCCTCTTCATGGGGGCGGCGGCGCTCTGGTTGGTGGTAGACCAGCTCACCAAACTGTGGATCCAGGACAACCTGGTCTTGGGCCGGGACCGCGTGCCGGTCATCGACGGCCTGTTTGAGCTGGTGCATGTGGAGAACACCGGAGCGGCCTTTGGGATGCTCTCGGATCAGTGGTGGGCGATGTGGCTCTTCATCCCCTTCACCGTGCTCGCAGCCCTGGTCTTGCTCTCGATGTTGCGCGACGTGGCGGACCAGGCCATCTTTGAGCCCTTGGTGCTCGCCAGTATTTTTGGTGGGGCCCTTGGAAACTTTGTGGACCGGGTACGCTCTCAAGGAGTGACCGATTTCCTTCGGGTCTACCTGGACGCGCCGGCTCTCGGCGGTATTGAGTGGCCCAGCTTTAACGTTGCTGACATTGGCATTGTTGTCGGCGTGACTCTCTTCATCGCACACGAGCTCTTTGGGTCCCCCACCCAGACCGAGCCCTCTTAGGAACGCTAGTGCATCCCATTCTGCTGAACATTGGCGATTTCGCCCTGCACTGGTACGGCGTGCTCATCGCCCTGGGGGCCATCCTCGGGGTGTTCCTGACCAATCGCTGGGGCGATCAAGTGGGCTTGCCCAAGAATCTCTTCGGTGATCTGGGTTTCTGGGCCATCTTGCTCGGCATTGCGGGTGCGCGCGCTTGGTACGTGATCCAGCACCCCGAAGGCATCAACACCTTCATGGACGCCATCAATGTGCGCTCCGGCGGGCTGGTATCCTACGGTGGATTGCTTGGGGTCATGCTGGCTTTTGGCATTGTGATTGTGCGCAAGAAGCAGCCGGTGCTGAAGGTCCTGGACATTGTGGCGCCAGTGCTCCCCTTGGGTCACGCCTTTGGTCGACTGGGCTGCTTTATGGCGGGTTGCTGTCATGGCCATGAGAGCGATGCGCCCTGGGCTGTGATCTTCCCAGGGATGGAAGCATCCAGCGTTCAGGCCAATCTGATCGGCGTGCCGATTCACCCAACGCAGCTCTACGCAGCCGCCTACTTGGCTGTGTTGGCCGGAGTCCTGATCTGGTACCGCGCCCGAAAGCGCTTTGACGGGGAGCTGATTCTGATCTATCTGACCGCCTACCCCCTCCTGCGCAGTATCAACGAGATCTTTCGCGGAGACAGCGTGCGCGGCTACCTGATCGAGGGTGTGATCACCACCGGCCAGGCCATGTCGGCCATCGTCGCAGCGGTCGCCCTGGTCGGCTGGTTCTGGATGGGCAAAGTGAACAAGGACATGAAAGCCAAGCGCGCGAAAAAGGCGGCGGCGGAGAACACTTAGTCCAAGCGTTGGGGCAGCTCTGCGGGCAGTTCCTGCCAGGCGCTCCAGGTCCCCTTCCAGGTACGCACACGCAGCTCTGGCCCTAAGGAGAGCTGCACGGTCCCGTCCTGATCCGTGCGCAGCACCGGCCAGGCGCGGTGTGTCCACAGAGTCTGGGGCCGGGGGTGCCTAAAGCGGTTGTCCACCCCACAGGAGATCACCGCCAACCGGGGCTGCCACTGGGCCATCAGGCGGGGATCAGAGCTTGTGTGTGAACCGTGATGGGCCACTTTCAAAATGTCTATGGGGCCCAGGTTCAAGGCGCGCAGGGCGTGCTCTCCGGCGTCCTCTACATCGCCAGTGAACAGCACCCGGTGGCCGCCGTCACGCAGCTCCAAAACCAGGCTGATCTCGTTTGGGTCGTCTTTGAACTGCGCCAAGAAGCTGGGCTCTGGGTGGTGGATCTGCAGTCGCTGTGGGTCGAGCACCGGATCTTGACCCGTTAAGATGGGGACCCCCTTTGACTGGGCCAGCGACCAGATCCGGGCGTAGTCTTTCTCTCCTTCCACCGGTCCCCTTGGCACGCGCACGGCCCCCACACTGAGGGCCTCTAAGATGGGCAAAACACCGCCGTAGTGGTCAGGATGGGGATGGGAGATCACCACTTCGTCGATGTGGGTGATCCCTTGGCGGCGCAACCAGAACAGAGGCTGCGCGCCGGGTGGCCCGGCGTCGACCAGGATCGTGCGCCCGTCGGGGAGCTGGATCAGTGCCCCGTCCCCCTGGCCGATGGCCAGAAAGTCCACCTGGGTCTGTAGTGGGCGGCCATGGAGACCGAAGATCAACAGAGCGCTGCTCCCGGCCGTTCCGGGCCAGCGGATCAGCAGGACGCTGCACATCAGCAAGGCGGCGCCCGCCATGCCTAAAGCCGGATGGACCAGGGTCCAGCTTGGGGCCGACTCCAGCCATCGGAGCCACTGCAGGCTCAGGGAGATGCTGCCGTCCGCCAGAGCCAGGGGCAGGATCCAGCCCTTGGAGCCCAGCAGCGCGCAAGGCACCGCCACGGCGCCCATCAAAGGGACTGCCACAAGGTTGGCCAAGGGGGAGAGCAAGGAGATCTCTTGGAAGTGCAGGGCCACGGCCGGCAGGGTTCCTATCGTGGCGCCCACACTGGCAAACAGGCTGCGGGCGGCCCAGGCCAGGGCCAGGTTCAGGTCCGGTGGCAGGTAGCGCTCCAGGCGCGGGGTCACGGTCAGCAGCCCGGCCACCGCACCAAAGGAGAGCTGAAAGCTGAGCTCCACCGGTGAGCCTGGGTCCACCAGACAGAGACCTGCTGCTGCGCCTCCCAGCAGATTCCAAGGCTGCATGCCGCGCCCGCTTGCGTTGCCCAAAAGCCCCCCGCACACCATGGCCGCCGCCCGCTGTGCCGAGATTGGGCTGCCCACGCTGTAGGCAAAGAGAAGCGCCGCAGTCATGCCCCCCACAGCAGGAATCCACCGCAGCAGGCGGCCCAGCTGGGGATGCCGAATCAGGAGCAGGGGGGCGCTTAGGATGCGCAGCAGCCAGGTGGCGCCGGCTGCCAGCAGACCAATATGCAGGCCGGAGATAGCCAGCAGGTGTCGGGTGCCTGTGTGGGTGAGCGTGTCCTGGTCTGCCTGGGGGATGTCATCGCGTAGCCCGCTGCTCAGGGCCCGGAGCAGACCGGGGTTCTCCGTGTGCTCAAAGTCTCCGTTTATCCTGGGCCGACCCAGGGTAAACGGGACCCAGCTCTGGACCTTCAGCACGCTGTTTCGGCCGCTCACCTGTGCGGTGTATTGGGGACTGGGGCTGCCCGGTAGGGTGACGCTCTGGGACGGGCCGATGGGGCCGAATACCGCCACCTGAGCGCCCACAGGCAAGGCTGTTGACGTGTGGAGAGCCAGGGGGCCCAGGGCGGGCGCGCCATTGATTGTGCGCAGCTCCAGTGTGGCCCGGTGGCTGCTTGCTTGGGTCACCACCCCATGCGCCGAGATCCCTGGCGAATGCAGGGTGGGTCCAGGCACCCAAAGGCTGGCGCGTAGCAGGCCCAAGAGCAGGCAAGCGGCCCCAGCGGCAGACCAAGATCCCCCCAACCAAGCCAGCAGTCCACAGACGCCGATGGCCAAGATCAGGGGAATGGGCTGGGGATTCAGCCAGGGGTTCAAAACGATCCCCAAGGGGATCAATAGGCCAGGCAGGAGCAGAGGGTGTCGCATGGCCACTGCTCTTGCAGGACTGGTGCCGTTGGCCCGTGTCGGCTCGATAATCTACGAATAAGCCCTGTTTGGGTCGGTTTTTGGCTTTGGGGAGCTTGCTTGTGGTGTCCAGTTCTCGACACCCCCCTGACAGCCTTCATGTTTG
>Ga0055584_100007949_pt1 | contig 10386 bp, 9 predicted proteins | sample OSDHelmetaG_FD_58716 | JGI IMG/M metagenome (GOLD analysis project Ga0055584, IMG submission 58716) | Pelagic marine sediment microbial communities from the LTER site Helgoland, North Sea, for post-phytoplankton bloom and carbon turnover... | ecosystem: Environmental > Aquatic > Marine >...
GAGCCACCCGCAGAAGACTAAGCTCTTATTTAGAAAGGATTTAGGGCCAAAGCAGGGGTGTTTTCCCCACGTCTAGGGAAACTCTCCACCGGTTTTCCACAGTTTCCGATGTTGGTAACGTCCTATTCTGAGTCATCCCTTTCGGCTGAGTTAGCAAAAAAGCAAACTGCTGACTGAGCAAGGCTTGGTGCGCGAATCCAACTGCGGAAGCAGGATTTCCTGCAAGGCAAGGCTACAGGCTCCCGTGGATCCAGGCAGTGCCCAAACGACCTTTCCGCCAGCGAGACCCGCACAAGCACGTGATTGCATCATGGCGGTGCCGATCTCCTTCAGCGAGAGCATGCGAAACAGTTCTCCGAAGCCTGGAATCGCTTTGTCGAACAGTGGCTCGAGCGCTTCGGGGGTTACATCGCGCGGGGTCATGCCCGTGCCGCCGGTGACGACGACCGTGTGCACTTCCTGCCGAGCGAGCTGCGCGCGGGTCGCTCGCTGAATTTCTGCGACCTCATCCGGAACGACCTCGCGGTGCTCGACCGCATGCCCGGCCGCCTCGAAGCCCTCTTGAAGCAATCGGCCCGAGCGGTCCTCGGTAAGAGTGCGGGAATCCGAGACGGTCAGGATCGCGATCCCCATGGGGCGAAAGACACGCTCGTCAGACTTTCCGTGGGCGGACTGGCTCATGAATGGATGGAGTAGTTCTGCTGAGGCATCGGCTCATCGATTTGACGGTAGCCGCTTGCCTCGAGATCGGCGCGCAAGGACGCGCGCGCGGCGTCTTCACCATGCACCAGGAAGAGCCGCTGTGCACCCCCCGCTAGTGGGCGTAGCGCAGCCAGTAGATCATCGCGGTCGGCGTGCGCTGAGAAACCGTGCATCGCGGTCACCCGCGCGCGAACTGGCACCGTGGTGCCAAGCAGACGGACCTCTTCGGCTCCATCGATCAACCTGCGTCCCAAGGTGTGCTCCGCTTGAAAGCCAACCGCGAGCACCTCACAGTCTTTGCGCGGCAAGCCATGCTTGAGATGATGCAGGATGCGGCCTTGCTCCATCATGCCCGAGGCGCTCAGGATGATCAGCGGGTCCTCGCGCAGATTCATCGACTTACTTTCTTCAGGCGACTCCAGGAACTTCACCCCGGGGCAAAGCCGCACCTCGTCTGCAGTGCTCGCTTCGAGCTCGTTCAGAGCCTCTTCATTAAAGAGGTGTGAATAGCGGCGCACCAATCGCGTCGCTGCCGTCGCAAGCGGGCTATCGACATAGACCGGAAGGCGCGGCACCGCGCCCGAAGCGAATAGTCGCCCCAAGGTGTACAGCACATCTTGAGTACGGCCGACCGCGAATGCCGGGATGAGCAACTTGCCGCAGCCACGCGTGTGCAAACGTTCGACGGCGGCCTTTAGCTCGCCGCTCATGTTTACATAGTCTGGATGCTGTCGGTCCCCGTAAGTACTCTCGGTGATGACGATGTCGGCCGGAAGAAGTGGCTTGGGGTTGCGTAAGAGTGGCAATCCGCTGCGTCCATAGTCGCCGGTAAAGACCAGACGCCAAGTCCGCGGACCTTCGGTGATCTCGGCTTCGACCCATGCGCTTCCCAGAATGTGACCGGCATCATGGAAACGGAAACGCATGTTCGGCGTGGCTGAAAACCACTCCTCGTAGTCATGACCACGGAAGCGCCGCATCGTCATGTCGGCGTCCTCTTTGGAATACAAGGCCTCGACGAGTTCTGGTTTCTCAAGCCCTCGCTTACCGCCCTTGCCCGCGCGGCGCAGCTTCTCGTAGTCGCGCAGTTGCAGCTTGTTCAGATACTGTGCATCCTTTTCGAGGATGTGTGCGCAATCGGCCAAGAGTAGCTCACACAACTCGCGCGTTGCTTGCGTCGCGTGAATCTTGCCTTCGAAGCCCAGGCGGACTAACACCGGTAAGCGCCCAGAATGATCAATGTGCGCGTGTGACTGAACTACCGCGTCGACTTCGTTTGCTTCAAAGCCTAGCTCTTGGTTCCATTCGCGCACGACCTTGCGCCGGCCCTGGAAGAGACCACAATCCAAAAGCACCGTGTACCCCTCCGCGCGGATGCGATGACAACTTCCGGTCACGCCATGTGCAGCGCCGTGAAAGCTCAGTTCCATGGCAACTCTTCAGTGATGCGCTTGACGTTCGCAAAGTGCATTTTTACGACCTGATCCAGTTGCTCGCGCCCGTGCAGCTTGAGAAAGCCACGCAATGCTGGTGGAACAGGTGCCCCACTTCCCAAGGGAATCCGGCAGGCCCATTGTTCGGCGAGCAATTCCATCTGAATCAAGAAGGACTCGCGCGCCAGGACCGAAGCTGCAGCCACGGCTGCGACGGCTTCTGCGCGCGGCATTTCGACCACTTCGAGTTCCGGGGCGAGCTTCTTGAGACCGGCCCGCACTGGTTCGCGCGGGCTAAAACGATCGACTACTGCTGCGCGGTATCCGGTCGACTCATGAAGCTCGGTCAACACTTCAATGTGTAGACGCGTCAACAAGGTATTCACGTTGCCCCCCGCCTCGCGGTGCGCGAGGTTGTACTCGCTTGGGCTGAGCACTCGTTCGACACAATCAAAGTTGTCGCGAATCCATGGCGCCAGAATGCGAATACGCTTGTCGGCAACGGCCTTGGAATCGGTGACTCCGGCCTTTTCGAGTTCGGCAACTTGATCCTCGGGTAGTGCAACTGCCGCGACAGTGAGGCCGCCGAAACTGTCGCCCTTTCCCGCCTCGTCGCTGCCCAAACGATTTGCGGCAAGCGCTTCGAGTTGTGGCGAGGCGGCTTCGCTAGTCGGCTTCTTTTCCTTGCTCGGCGCCGGCATGGCTCCACCAAGAAAGCGCGCGGCAAACCCATCGACCCCTTTGCCCTGCACGACCAACTTGCCACTCCGGTACAAGCTCGCGATGACGCCCTCGCCGCGCGCCTGGAAGAAGGCGTGAGCAAGTGTGCGCTCTTCGAAGCCAGCATCAGCGAGCGCGCGCCGAAGCTCTTGCGCGCGCGCCGGGGGAAAGCGAAAAACTTCGGTACGCTGCGTCATGGAGATGGATTGGCCAACTCGTGGTCGGCGCGTTCTTCGGCTGCGTGCAAGGCGGCGCCAAAGCGTAGGCGCACTTTCTCGAGCGCTTCGGGGTCGCGCATCACAGCGCGTTCGACCAGGATCGGCGGAGAGTACGCCACCACCACTTGGGTGAACAACTTTGGAAACTCCATTCTGTCCCAGGAGCTTAGCTTCCAGGCGCGCTTTGCGGCGAAGCCCGTCGCAATCAAGGGGCGGCCCGTGACCGCAGCCAGGTAAATCGCCCCCACTGCAACGCTGTGTCGCGGACCACGTGGACCATCAGGCGTGAAAACCAAGCCCTGGTCAGAATTCATCTGTCGAAGCATTTGCCGCATGGCGCGCACGCCGCCGCGCGACGAGGAGCCACGCACCACTCCATAACCCATACGGCGAATCGTGCGCGCAATGATCTCGCCATCACGATGACTCGAGACCAAGACGGAAAGATTGCTGTCTCGGTGTACCGAGCTTCCGGCTGGCACGTTCTGATGCCACATGGCATAGACGCCGCGCTGTCCCTTCTTGCCACGTGATTCAAAATGCTCGACGCCTACGCGCCGCACACGCCAAGTGACATGCAGGCCACGAATAAGCCAAGGACCAAGCGTTCCAGCCAGCCAGGCTAAGAAGCGCTTGGTCCTTTTCGAGGAGCGTTTGCGTTGGTCCACCGCGATGAGCGGCGGCCGGCGTTAGCCTTCGACCGTGACGTCGTCGCCCTGGCCGCCTTCGTCTTGCCCGTTGGGCCCGACGGAGTAGAGCTTAAACTCGTCGCCGGTCGGGTGGTAGATGAAGCCACTGCCCCAGCCATCATTCCGGAGACCCGCCTGAGGCGCATCGATGTACGGCTGGCCGTCCTCACTTGATTCGAGCAGCTGCTCCAGGTTGGCAGGGTACTCATCATTCAAGATCTGGTAGATGATGATGCCCGTCTGCAGGCGAGCGAGCTCGGCGTGTGTTGCCGAAAGCGGGTCGCTGTCCACCCGGACCGTTTCGGTTGGAACCATCTCCATGGTGCCAATGTCAGTCATCATCGGTGCAAAGGTCATCATCGCCATCGCCGCAGTCGGAAGCGCATAGCCTAGGGTGCCAAAGAAGTCGCCCATGCCGAAGCTACCGCTCGACCAGCTCTTCATGCCGTCTTCGTCACGCCAACTGAAGGACTCGGACGGGCGCAGGTGACGGTTGAAGGCGTTTGCCGACGGCATCTTGGTCAAGTCAACCGGAAGCATGCTTGGGTCCATTTGCATGCCGATCAGACCAGTCGCCGCTTGCACCATGCCCATGGTTGCCGTGACCGCTGGGCGCGGATCCGACCAAGCCAAGCTGATCGCAGAATCAGGCGCGCGGTCGAGGAAGCCTTTCGCTTCTACGTTACTACTAATGTTATTTGCTTCCGGCTTGAGGCCCGAGCGAACGATGGCGCGGACATCCGAGCGGTTCATGCTCATGACCAACCAACCATCCGGGCTGATCGCAAAGGCCGGTTCAATGTTGCCAATGAACATCGAGACTTGCGCGAACTCGGGTGGAATTGCTTCCGGCTTCAAGCGCAGGTAGTAAACAGGAACGGTCATTTGCGGATCGGAGCGCGGAGACTCGCGCTTGGCGCGCAACGCAACGGGCATGCCCTCGACTGAATCGAGCAACTGAGCGATCGTCTTCACGAGTGGTGAAGCGGCTGCTTGCATTGCGGCAGGGTCGGTCAACTCGACCAACGTTCGGCTGCCACGGGTCGGCGACGAGTAGGACAGCACGCGCTCGCCGAAGCCATTCAAGGCAGCGTCGAGCAAAGGACGATTCTCGCCAACGAACCAAGAGTGACTAATCGGCTCTGCTTCGGCCCAAATCGCCACGTTCTTCGCCATAGCTTCGTCCGCGAGCACTCCATCGAAACTGGTCAGGAACTCACTGACTCCATCGGAGCCTCCCATGCCCGCAATCGAAAAGTCCGCCGCGTCCGCTGGAACATACTGAACCATGGCACGATCTGCTGGCGCGGCAGCGTAGGCCCAACCCGAAGGCTTGCCACCGAAGTCGACGAAGGTTGCACCAACCGACATACCATCTTTCCAACCCGAGCTAAAGGCGACTGCTTCCGCATTGCCGACAGCGCTTTCCGCGAATGCTGACATAGCTTCGGCCATCGAATCCAATTGAGAGTCGCCACTGCCGAAGTTGAGGAAGGAGCGTTGCATCTGAACGCCAACGCGTGGGTTGTAGTAACCAAAGCAAGCCATACCCGGCTTCAAGACTTCGGCGCGCGCGCGCTGGAAGGATGCCGAAGCGGAAAGGCTACTGGTCGCGGCACCTGTATTCGTCGCAGTGAAACGCAAACGGTTTCCCGTGCGCACCAACTCGACGGAAGGTTGGCCGGGTTCCGATGCGGACATCTTCATGATGGAACCGTTTTCGCCCTTCGAAATGTCGACCGGAGCTTCACTCGCAAGTAGACCGCTTAGCAACTCGAAAGCTTGTTCAGCCAAGCCGTCGGCGAAGGTGATCTGCAAAGCAACCATCAAGCTCGGCGCTTCTGGCAAGCCTGAGCCATCGATCGAAAAGCCGAGCTCGATCCGTTGCATGGCATCCCAAGACATGAACTGAACCGGCATCCCTTGCTCGGCCATCATCTCCATGGACTGGGAATATTGCCCCATCCCCTCTTGGACCAAGCCGCCGACAAAACCTTGGACTTCTTCGTCTTGCCAAATACGGCCCATCGCCCCGGTTTGCAAACCGTCGCGTAGTGCCTGCACATTCGGGATCTCGAAGTACAAGAGCGTGTTCGCCGGCAGGCTGTCGGCGAGATTGTCGTCTTGCTGAGCCAAAGCAAAGCTAGGCAAAAAGAGAAGTGCGGTAAGGCTACGGAGAATCATGGCTTGAGGTGGGTCTCGGTCCGGGACCGGCCGAGCATTCTAGGGAGTGGAGGCCTGAGCGTTCGGGAACGCTCGATCAGTCGGAATCACACCCGACATGCGGCTTCTGTACGCGCCGAAAAGCGAACTTGCAGGGTTTCTGCCAGGACTTTGCCGCGTTCCCTAGGCAGATCGGCAGGCAGAGGCCATAATTCGCCGCCCGCCGGTGTACACATGTGCCCGGCCGGCCCATCTGCAGACGGATGAACACTCTTCAAGACGAAACCAACGGCTGGCTGCAAACGAACTCACGTTCTTTGCTGTTCCTTGCTGCCCTTCTATTGGGTGGCGGCGCCGTCATGTGGTACCTCCCTCGGGCGGCAGCCGCGGGGCAACAAGCCTCCTGGCAGCGGTATAGCGACTTCCAGCAGGCCCTCATGACCGCCGACACCGAGGACGACCTTAATGCCGCGCTTGCCGCGGTCGAAGGCGATGACCGGGTCTACCCGTGGGCACTGTCCTACGCAGTGACCTGGGCAGCCCAACTGTCGAAAGACGATGCCACTCTGGCCCTACTCGAAAACCGCCTGGCCGCACTTCCGGAAGACGCAACCGGCACAAAGGTCTTAAATGCAGGCACTTCCGTCGATGTCGCCAACGCGGTCGCAACACGGGTCAAGGGCTTGAAAGCGATCTCGAACCTCAAAGCCACGCCTCTTGAGCCCTCAGGAAGCAAGGTCCGCGTGACTCTGACTGACGCCGATGGCAAGATTTACGCCATGGTCTACCAGCTCTATGAAGAACAGGCACCGGTCGCAAGTGCGTGGTTCCTCGGCCTCATCGATGCCGGCTCCTTTGCCGAAGCCAAACTTGTGCCCTCGCCACAGAATGGCTTCCAAATCGACCAAATACCCGCCGACGAAGATGCCGCAAAACTATCTGTAGAAAAGGCTTGGGGAGCATTCCATGGCACTGGAGCGCTCTGCACAATGCTCGAAAGCGGCGGCGACCCGGGTGACCAAAGCCCAACTCGATTGCAGTTCCTTGGCCGAGACTTGTTCGGGCAGGATGGGGTGACCACCGTCATCGGTAAGATCGTCGAGGGTCAAGATCAACTCGATGCGATTGGCGAGCTTGAGCGCAGCACTGAGGACACCCTCTCTTTCGCGATCGCCATGAGTTTGACGATCGAACGAGTAGCTGAATAGGATTCAACACAAACAAAGCGGGGGGGGCGCGTCGCCAGACACGCCCCCCCGCTTTCGTTTTGGGTTCAACTCAACCGTCGAGAAGCTCTTCTGATTCGCTGGTCATTCCGAACAACTGAGAGAGTTCATCGAGGTGGTCCAAGCTCCCAAAATGCAGGGTCAGCGTTCCACCTTTCCCCTTCTTTAGCTTGATCTCCACCGCGCCCCCGGTACGACGCGCGAGTTTCTCTTGCAAATCAAGCACCCACGACGGTTTTCTCGGCCGCGCCTGATGCCGAGGGCTCACGCCGGATTCCGCAGCCTGTTTGCACATCGCCTCGGCCGCTCGCACCGAAAGCCCATCTCTGACGACTGATTCAAAGACCTGCCCCTGCTCTGGGGTGCCATTGAGCCGCAACAGCGCTCTTGCATGTCCTGCGCTGATTGTTTCACGTGAAACAGCGTCTTGCAGGCTCTCGGGCAGATCGAGAAGGCGGACAAGGTTGGCTACCGTCGATCTTTCGTAGCCCAAGCGCTCAGAAACCTGCTCCTGAGACAGGCCGTACTCCGCAATCAGGCGCTTACAGGCCTGCGCACGTTCAATCGGGTCCAGATCTTCTCGCTGAACATTCTCGATCAACGCAAGCTCGAGTCGCTCCGCGTCCCCTCGCAAGCCCTCACGGACCAGGATGGGGACCTTTTTGAGCCCTGCGAGCTGCGATGCGCGCCAACGGCGCTCCCCTGCCAGGATCTGAAACTTCCCATCCTCTTGCCGGGTCACCACAATTGGCTGCATCATGCCGTGGCGTCGAAGCGACTCGGAAAGCGCTTCAATGCCCCGATCTAGGTGGAGACGCGGCTGCTGGCTGTTGGCCACCAACTCTTCAATAGCTACCCAAAGCGGGCCGCCGGCGTCTTGATTCTCTGTTGCGTGGGTATTTGTGAGAAGAGATCCAAGTCCCTTCCCGAGCTTCCTAGTCGTGGCCATCGGTTTCTCCTACGATGCAGTCTTCCCAGCGTAACCCTCAGGCCCGGTCGATCCAACAATCCTTCTCATGCGCAAAGTCGGCATTCTCGGAGACCTCCACTCAAATCTATCCGCCCTCGAGGCGGTTCTCGCCCTGTTCGAACTGGAAGAGGTCGATGCGATCTATTGTGTGGGAGACGTTGTGGGTTACGGCGCACGGCCAAATGAGGTGATCGAGCTCCTGGTCAAGAAAGGAGTTACAGCGGTTGCTGGGAATCACGACTGGGCTTTATTGGGCAAGATCTCGGAAGAGTCCTTTAACCCCTATGCCCGCGCAGCGCTCGAATGGACGCGCAGTCGAATCACGCCCGACGCGAAGGCCTACCTCGAGGCCTTGCCGCTGCGCGTCGATACGGAGCACTTCTGCTTGGTCCATGGAGCGCTCCCAAACCCTGAAGAGTTCGAGTATTTACAGTCGTTTCCGACTGCTCTCGCAACCTTGGCTGACTTCGATTCACCGATCTGCTTCGTTGGGCATACCCATGTCCCGATGAACTTTATTCAGAGTCCGGGCAAGACTGAGCTGGAGTGGCATTTCCAAGTTGATTGGCACCTGGCCCAAGGGCAACGTGCGGTCGTCAATGTCGGTAGCCCGGGTCAACCGCGCGATGAAATCCCAACTGCACCGGCTTTGATTTACAGCCTGCAAACGGGGCGGGTGCAGCTGCTGCGCACTCCGTACAACATTGCCGCCGAACAGCGCCTGATTCGACGCGCCAACCTGCCAGCGATCCTCGGCGATCGCTTGCAGCACGGCATCTAAGGCCTAGGGCCGGAGGTAAGCGATCTGGTCGGGGAAGGCTTGGCAGCCCTCTTCGCCGAGCCGATGCTCAAACAGCAGTTTCAGGTCTGCAAGCGGGCGGGGGTCGCCATGGAACTTGTAAGCCCTTTCTTCCGAATGGGTTCCGACCAAGACCAGCATCGACATCATGCTTGCTGCGGTGCACTTTTGGCCGGCCACTTCCAGTTCAACCGGAGTCCCGTGCTTCTGAACGATGCCGACGATCAGGGAAAGCGGCCGCGCGTGCATGACCACGCCCTCAGGGAGCTCCGTGGCAAGCTCGGTCCTGACCGACAACTGCTTGAGGATGGCTTCGGCAACCGGCTGGGCCCGCTTGAGGCAAGCGTAAGCGGCAACCACTCCATCGTTGACCACCGTCTTCAGCAGAAGCTCTTCGGGAACGAGTTCCTCAAACAGCGCGCGGCTTTCGCCCGCGCGTTCGTAAATATCGTGCCTTTCATAGAGATGCGTCAAACAGGTGACCGTCTCAAGGAGGTGGAGGACCTGGCTCGCCGTTCCCCTCAGAATGCCCAATTCTGGACTGCGCTCCTCTTCGGAGGTGCCGGCAATCCGCGTGTCATAACTCGACTGCAGGTTGTGGACGCGCGCTTCGTAGCGGCGGGCAATCTCTTCGGTGCAGTAGTTGGCCATGAAAGCGCGTAGCTCGGCCAAATCGTAGATCGCGTGGCCAGCTTCGCTGGACCAACTGCGAGTCAGGGTAAGGAATCGATTCGCGAGGCGGGGGCCTTGTGGTCCGCCTTCTTCCTCGCCCGCGTCCTCTTTTTCTAGGCGGTCATTCGGGAGATGAATGAGGCCCGCTAGAGGGCCAAGAGTATCGATTCGCAGTGCCGGTTCTGGCCAATCCAAATCTGCTCTAAGCCATTCTCTGCGAAGGCCTTGCAGTGCATTCTGAAGGACTTTTCCAAGCCGTAACGCGGCGGCTCGCACCTGTGGCGCAAACTCGCGTTCAGTCCATTCACGATCAGCAAGTTCGTAGCTGGGCAAGCGTCCGTAGACGTGGACGAAGCTCGACAATCCTGCGGCAAGCCAGCGCACGATGGCCACCACCTCACGGGGGCGGAAGAACACACTGTTGCGCTTCGCGCCGTGATCATCGAGCACGGTTTCGACCTCAGTGGCGCTGCGATGGAGCTGCACCAATTGGCGCTGCGTCCACTCTTCGACGGAGGATTCGATCAGGCCGTTGGCAAGCTTTCCAAGTTCCTGAGATTGTTTTGACAGGCTCTGGCGGAAGTCCTCGACCGACACCGTCTGCTTAACCGGGCGGCGCTCAGCCCAGGGAGAGGGGGGTGTCTCGACCATACCCAAGCTTATCCGCGGCACGGGGTTACAGGTTCCCGAGACATCCGTCCGAAAGGAATCTGCATCTGGCTAATCGCCACATCCCCCCTGGAAAACATTCATGGCCTCCGAACGCTGTCTCGAGACCTACCTGCGCGAGATCG
>Ga0055584_100007951_pt1 | contig 10385 bp, 12 predicted proteins | sample OSDHelmetaG_FD_58716 | JGI IMG/M metagenome (GOLD analysis project Ga0055584, IMG submission 58716) | Pelagic marine sediment microbial communities from the LTER site Helgoland, North Sea, for post-phytoplankton bloom and carbon turnover... | ecosystem: Environmental > Aquatic > Marine >...
CATCATCATCATCATCATCATCATCGTCAAATAAAATACCACTTGCATCATCATCATCATCATCGTCATTATTATTATTCCTTAATTGGTCAATATAGCCAAATGTTTCTTTATTGCCACTAATCGGTTCTTTTACAATATCAACATCAGTAGTTATTATATTTTCAGTATTGGGTTGAATAGAGTCTTGTGTATTTTTCTTGAGAGAGTTTATTAATTGTTTTGAAATATTAAGTTTATCTTTAAATTGGGTTAATTTTACAAAAGCTTCAATAAAAATATTGATATTATGAATATATTTTAAAGAATCAATATTGGTAATATTAAATTGTATTCTATTTTCAATATCAATATATTCAAGAGTAGTAGGGAATCCTGGATTATCGGCAATATTCATTTTTTTGTTAATATAATTACCGTTAACTAAATTGAATTCATTTAAATAACTAATAATATCTTGTTCCGCCTCTGCTTCGGTTAAATTAAAATTAAGAGAAATAATACTAACTATATTTTTAATATTCATATTTTGTTTATAATACATGCTAATAAGAGCATTTTTTTCGTCCATTTCTTTATAATTACTAACCCGTTTATAACGTAAACTTGATATATTTTTACTGGATTCAATAATATTAAAGACAGGTGTAAGTAATAATAAATCAGAATCATTAATACGATTATTATATTTAATAGAACAATTGTAAACAATATTATTAGATTCAATTAAATGACTATTAATATTTTCTAATAAAGAAATTCTATTATGCATCTGTAAATGTTTATTAATTTCAGTAATAATAGGATTTACATTAGTGATAATATATTTTTCAATAATATTAATATTAACGGGTGTAGGAAATTTAATATCGGTATAAATATTACCATTAACTGTTAATCCAATATGAAGATAAATTGAGTTTTCCATGAATATGTCTTTTTTTATAAGAGATATATATTTCTGAAATCCAATCATTCTTTTTGAGAATTGTGAAATTTGAATTTTAGATAAAAACGGTTTTTTCCTTCCATCGTCTGAAAACCCATTTGAAAATAATCGAAAAATTTCTTCCTTTTTAAAACCAGGTTTATATTTAATAAATGGAATATCAGAAGTAGCATGGAATTTTTTAAATATATTTTCTAAAGGAATAATCGTTTTATTTTCTGGATGAATAACAATATTTAAATCAGTAATGCCATTTGAAACATAAGGAATATCAATATTAGTATCAAATACTTCATATAATGTATCAATACGGGTATCTTTATTTTTGTTCAAAGCTTTGGTAGTATCAATTAATTTGGATTTATTCTTATTTAATTGGTCGATTGATAAAATATTTAAATTATTCAAAAATGGAAAGTAATGTTTTATAATAGTATTTTGATTTAAGTTTTTAGAGTTAGTATGCTGTAAAACGTTTTCAGCTAAACATAAATACAAAGTATTATTAGTAATATCTCCATAATTTAATAGTAAACTATTCTCCATAGTAAATAAAGTATTATCAATAGAAGTTTTAAATACAGGTTCATCCGAAGGTAATATAGAATAAGGATTACTTGAAAATAAAATATTATGAAATGTCGAAAATTTATGTCCAATGGGAATAGAAATATCCAAATTAGTATTATCTAATTTCAATTTGGTTTCAATATCTTTATATGAAAAATATTCTTGGTCTAACCCAGCAAGATATTTAATACCATTGTCATTATTAACTAATTCTAAATTCATAATCATTTGTCCTAATGTATTTTTAAAAATGCCACTATCTTTTGTTTGTAAATATTTGAAATGGTTAGGAAAATGGAAAGAAGTATTTCTCTTTGCAAATAAGTACATCTCTTCATATGAGATATTTTCAAAAATAGTTTCATTTAATATTTTTCTTTTTATATTTCGAACCGAATCATCATTATAGACATGTTGTTCACTATAAATAATTTGTGGATTAAATTTATCTAAATACAATTGTTCGGTATTACTAAAAATATGGTTATTATTTTGTGCATTAAACAAATATATATGACTGGGGTTTCCATTATTGTCTAAAATATAAATTTTGTAAGTATTTAATTTTGGTGGTATTAAAACTGTTTGTTCCTCCATAATTATATATTTATATATACAATATGTAAGTATTTTGTATTGATAATATTATTTCAAAGAATAATATTATCCCCAACGAATAATCTTAATTATTTTATTGGGTATAAATGGATAAAGTAGATTATAGAAGCTTTTAATGTATATAGAATTATTTATAATACGTATTTCTTTTAAATATTTACCATATTTATGTTTTAATAGTTTTAAAATACCAAGAGCAGTAGATATTTCCAAAGAATGTTTAAATCCAAAAAGATGACTATCAAATATCCATATCCATTCATTTTCGCCATTTTCTTCTAAAACTTCTTCATAATGAGCTAATATGCCTTTTGTATCCCAATATTTTGTAGCTTTGGCGGGACATGTATAAAAAATATTAATATTATTAATAGTATTTATTTTATAAAAAGAATGACTACCTGGTTCATTATCACAAATAATGCACATAGTTAAATAATAGAAATATTATAAAAAAACAAATATGCCATACCAATTTCAAATATGACATCATAACTTAATACTATAAAAGTGTCAGTATAATTAGAAGTTTTGCGAACATATAAATTATTATGGTCTTGTATATATACCTTAACTTTGCGAAATCCTTTATACCATACAACAAATGTCCAAAAAGAGCAAACATATATCATTACAAAAAACATTTTCATTTGTCTTTGAAAATGCAACGGATTTCTATAAAGTATAATAATATCATATGCAGTTATTGTTCCCATTAAAGATAATGAACTTGCACTATTTACAAGTCTTTTGGAAGACTGTCCCACTTTTTTTGTTTTAATAAATACATTCATACTAATAAACAAAATTAATACATGAAGAAAAAAACAATATTTATATATATGAAGTCTATCTCCAAAATATAATCCTATAGTTGTAATACAACCCCCTTCTTGAAATCCTTGTAAAAATATACCTAAGTTTATAGGTAATTGAATACTATAATTATGATAATTCAAATACATTGGTTTTATAACACGGGTATTACTATAATGTAAAAAAAATTCGATAATGGTCCATATAATAGTAGCATTTGTCATTATATGAAAACAATCTGTGCGATTATTTGTTATATATTCTTCGAAACATAATACAAATGTAAATAATCCATAATATATTTTTGTATTTGCATTTGTAGCAAAATCACCAACACGTAATATATAGTATTTATTGTTGGTTAAAATCATGTAATTATTATAATTATAAAATAATATTATTATGATTATTATTTTATATTATTTATGCATCATAATATGGATTATCATGAATTTTCATTCCGCAATATTCTTGGGGAGTTTCTTTATAATCAATGGGTTGATGTATACCAGCTTCTTTTGCATTCTCTAATAAAAATTTGAAGTTTTGCCAAAATTCGCTTTTATGTCCAACTGACTTGGTCATTACATGTGATAATTCATGAATAGCAACAAAAGTTAATGTGCTTTCATCTATAAGATTTTCATTATCACCCTTCTTTTTATTTAAACAAAATGCTATTTTTTCACCTTTGTTCTCACTATATGCAGTATATGAACTGGTTGGTAATGTTTCCATTACTCTTTTAGGATTAAAACCAGAAACTAAACGACCTACATTATCTAAATCTGGATATTTATTATGAACATAGTTTACAAGGTCTTTACATTTGTTTGTCACTTTGGCTAATAAATCGGCTGCTTGAGTAATTTTAGTGCGTTCTCTAACACAATATTTATTACCATCTTTATCAGAAACAATACATTTTAATTGAAATTCTCCCCAGTTCTCAAAAAATATATATAAACATATTCCTAAAATTACAATTAACACAATATGTCCTAAAATTTCAATATTATTCATTTTACTATATATATAAATCAGGTTTTATCATTTTAAAAACATTTATTCAAATTATAATAGATATTATCTATTATAATTATTGCTATAAACTGTATGACTTATTCATTTATTTACTCAAGGGTTTTTTTAAAATCGGGGGTAGCTTCAATAGTGCTTTGCATCCAAGGTCCGGTATTACCATCATTAGTAATAAAAGGGTCGGGGCGAATATCATGACTGGCATTACGTAAGGATTGACCAATAGAATCAACACCTATGTGTTGTCCAGCCTTAAGAAGGTCGGGCATACCACTGCCATTTCCGGTAGCAGCAGGGTTTAATTTAGCCCATTGACTGTTTTCATCAGAAGGCAATAAGTCTTTGGGGGCGACAGTTTCTTTGGTTGAATAACCAGCATTTGTCGCAGTATCAGCAGGTGCAGGTTCTACCTCGGCAGTAGCAGCAGTAGCAGCGGCATCTGCTTCAACACCACCTTCCATTTTATCAACAACAAGGGATTTGTTATTAGAATACATTACAAGAGCCCACATTAATATTAGAAAAACAATAAGGAAGACAAATCGTTCCATTGTTATAAACTTTTTTATTCCGTTGAAAGTTCCACTAAGTAATTTTGTAAACATTTTGTTTATATAATAACGGTTGATAAATTATTTATAACAAATGTTTTTTTTGCTAAAATATATCGACTGTAATAATGATTAATATATGATGAAGGTTTTTTCTAAATATTTTGTTTATTCCTCATTTATATTTTCGAAATCACTATCATCACTATCAGTAGTTTCATCTAACATATATACATTTTTAATACGTTTTGCTTCTAAATATGATGAAAGTGCTAAATTACGAGCCATCTTTGCTTTTCTTTTAGCTTCTTTATACATTTCATAATACACATTATTTTTATTTTTTATAGAAACTGGAGTTTCATCGGTAATTTTATCTAAAGTTAAATTTATTTCTTGTAATTCATCTTTAGTTTCACTCATACCATTCTTAATTTGTTCTAAATCTGTATCTATTACACTGGTATCAACATTATCTTTGTGTGTATTTACCTCAAATTTATCTAAATCCAATTCAGTAGTATCGTTAGACATAATATGATTTTCTTCGAGTTCATCATCGCTATTGTCGACATCTTCAATAATAACTTCTTCGGTTTCAATATTTGATAGTAAGTTTTCATTTATGGAAGTAGTTATTTCAATAGATTCACCTTCTTCATTTTCTAAATTAGTTTTTATTGGTATACTAATCTTCTTTGATTGTTCTATAGGTGCAGGCATATCTTTTTTGAATAAACATGCTTCAAATAAATTATTTGGTTTCATTACCATCATTTGTTTTAAATCTAATGCAATTTGAAAACATGTAGCAGAACATTTTATACCTTTAATTTCTATTATTGACATTATATTCATATTTTCTTTAACAAAATCCATTGGAACTAACTCTTCATCTTCATTATAGATTTTCAAAGAAGGTTTTCCTAAATTAGTTGGAATATTTACTCTCGCCAAATAATATTTTCCAGATTTGAATATTTTTAATGGACTGGTAAAATAGTTTTCAATATCATGCATTTCCATTTCGCTTTCAAACCAATCATTACGATTATTATAAATCAATTGTTGACATTTATTTTCAAGGTTCTCCATCCATTCAATAAATGATATATTTTCATTTGTAAACATTAAATCTGTATAATATTTTTTGTTTGCTTTTAAAAATCCGTTTTTTGTATTACATTTTGGCGGTTGAATATATAAAGGTTTATCTGCATGAGATAATCGAATAAAGAAACTACCACCAGGTATTTGTTGAGGTTTAGCTAAATTTAGTTTATCAAAATCAAAAGTATGATCGGTATTATGTATACTTTCCATTAAAACATATACCTAAAAGAATAACTCGACGATAACGCATTTATATTTCGTTTAATAATTTAATATAAAATAGGTTTGAATTTTAATATGAAAAATTTTAAAGAACTATTTATTCAATATTTAAATGATGATAATACACGTAAAGATATAACTGAAATTTTAAAACCTATAACCGAACCAATATATAATGAAATCTATATTTATATTTGGATAATTTGTTTTTATAGCATATTATTATTTTTAATTATATTGGCAAATCTGTTTTTATTATTAAAAATTTTTGATAAAACTAAATTTATTAATATGTATTCTATGTATTAATTTTTATCGAAAACATATTTAAACAGTATTTCTATTTATATATATTAAAAATGAGTATTAATAGATATGGAGCAGTAAAACAATTAAATAAAGCTAATTTCATTAATTTATTATCCACTTGTGATGAAGAGACGTTAAAAAGTATTGTAGAGATTTCAAAAGGTGATATTTTAAAAATTATTTCTGACCGTATGACGAAATTAGATTTACAACAATTGGTATATAATTTACATTTAATTCAAACTGAAGATATTCTTGCTCAACACGAAATTCGTCAAAAGAAAATTAAAGATAGACAAGAAAAGACTGATATGTCAGGAAATAAAATAGAATATATTCCTATACCCGATTTTGATAATGCAGACTCAAATAAAAAAATGAAGATTTATTTAACTGCATTCAAAAAGGCAAAGAATAATGTAGAAAAACAAAATAATATTATTAGTGTTATTCGTGATAATTCTAAACGTGAACTTGGTATATTTTTAAATAATATTAGTAATATTGTTAAGAATAAACAAGTTCCTATTTTCGAAGAGATTCATGATATATTATTTAAAGCATTATCTGATGTTCAACAAAATGCTATGCGAAAAAATATAACAGAGGTTGAAATGATAGTTTAGTAATTTATTATATTTTAATATGATTATAATATAATATGGTAAAACGCAAAAATAAAATAACAACAAACAAACGTAAAAATAAGAAAGAACAGTCTAATAAATTAACCTTTAAAAAAAAAACTCGTAAAAATAAATCCCAAAGAAAATATAAAGGAGGTAAGAGCCCAGTAAATCTTCCACCATATATACCGATTAGTCCATCTCCACAAAGACCTTCTCTAAGAGATGGATGGAGATGGAATCCGGATACAGGAGGTTGGATGCGTATTAGTCAAGGCCCACGTTATAATATTATAGAAGAAGTTCAAAATAATAATATAGATGGCGTTAATCGCGCATTAAACGCTAGAGGTGAATTCAATGCAACAGTAAACACTGTAGTATTACCTGAAAGAATAACCCCTTTAATGATTGCAGTTCAAAATCAAAATACGGATATGGTATTGCATTTACTTGCAAATAATGCAGACAGAGAAGCTACAAATATTAATGGTGATACAGCATTAGATATGTCCATGTCGGCAAATAATGATGAAATATCAAATATATTGCGTAATTATACACAAACCCACACAGTTAGTCCATTTGCCGCATTTAGTAATACTCCTCGAAATAGACAGTAAGTTTATTTTTAATTATTATATAATAATTAAAAATTAAAAGATACGTAAAATAAATTACTCTTCGCTGGCATCAGTAGCAGTATTAGAAGGGCTGGATTTCATTACCAATTTAATCTTATATACTCTGTTTCCAATTGCACTAACACCAGTCAAGTTATGTTGGTTAGTTGCAGCAGAAATAGTTAGTTTGAAACTAATAGTATCATCTGCAGCAAACGGGACAGATTGGAAAGCTCCAGAATTTCCAAGTCCAGAGAAACGGGAAGGAGCAGCACCCATAAGTTGGTCAAATAATGATTTGCAGATATTAGTATTGGCGGTTTGAGCATTAGTCATGTAATTTCCAGATACATCACCAGTTACAATACCAGTATGGTCGCCAGTGGTGCTTACTGCAGTGAGAGAAGTATTAATATCATACCAGGTTTGACCACTGGAAGATGCACCAGTGACTGCTCTCAAGTTTTGTAAAAGCTCGGGTTCGTTGTTAAAAAGATCTACACCAAAATGAGTGGAGAATAATTTAAGTGCAAGGTAACGGGTATAATCGTGGCAAACCAGCATCTTGTTTGCAGGTAAATCGGAACCATCAGAACCAACGGTAGCAATCGGATTAGTGGCGGAGGTGTGGTCCAACATAGCATTGGAGGGGTTTAAGTTAGGCCAGTTAGCCGTTTGAACTAAATATTTTAGATCAGTAGCGGCAGTATTGACAAAGTCAGTAGAGTCAGTTTGGAACTGGAAAACGTCCTTCATGTCATCAAGGTCTACCTCTAAAATAGCAACAGAAGAGGCGTCCAATGATGGAATAGCTGCACTTGCCAAAGTTCCTGATGTACCCATAGTTACAGAGGAAGCGAAATCTTCAATAACAAAATCAACCATGATTCTTATATATATATTCTATGATGATAAAGTATTTATTTCCTATTAATTAATTATCCTAAATATTTATGAATATAATTGCTCAAACTCTATCATAAATGAGAAATCATTCCCATTTAATTCTATAGGTTCACCTAATTTATTTAAAAGTTTTATATGTATTCTTTCTATCTTAACTGGACCAAAATAATCACGCTTCTTAAATATAAAATCATTTTGAGTATTGGTAATAATTGTATTCATTCCAGAAACTACTGATATACGACCAATCACATTATTACCTAATTGTGATTCATACGAGTTGGTTAAAAATTTATTTGTATTAAAGTTCTTATTATGGTCATCTAATTCTAAAAATACATAATTCTGTATATTACTACCATAACTGGATTCACTTTCTAAATGCCAATTGTATTCTTTTAAGTTAAACATCCCTTCCGTGCTATTAATAACTGGATTTGTTAAATATGATATTGTATATTTATCTTTTCTAAATCCCAACATCCAACCAGCATTTTTATATAAAGGCCTTGTAATATCTTTTTCTACTCTAAAATCTACTTCAAATGAAAACGGAGGGTCCATTTGAATATCACCATTTAAAAACAAATCTTTACTATCATCTCCTGCTGTTTTCGAACGAAATAAACAATGTGTGTTTACTTCATTGATATCAAAATATATAAACTCTAATCCACCACGAATATTCGTAAACATATTATTAATAGTATCTCTTAAAACATCTGAACGATAATTTCCATCTGGAATTTTTATCACATGAGTCATTACTGCATCATATGTTATTGATGAATCATCTAATGGTGTTGGTGCATTATATACTTTAATTGTAAATTCATTTGACTGATTTACACTTGAAAATGTATACCATGCATTTGGAAATTCCATAGCATTTACTGTCATTGATACCACATTATTAATTGGTTCGTTTAATACAAAAGTAAAATTCGATGAAGATGTTGCGTTATAATTTTTTCGAAATAATGAATCTATACATAAATTTTTTGCAACTGTTCTTCTATCAAGATGATTTAATGAACCAGTAGGATATTTATATTCACTTGTTCTTGCTACATCTACATTTGGTTTATGAATTACAAATTGGTCGCTCATAATATATTACTTATTTATATTATAACTCTATTTTTAATATAAATATATAACCGAATTTATATCTAAAATGTTATATTCAATCTTCTGAAAATATCTGCTAATTTGTCCATTTCAAAAATACCACCCGCTGGATATCCATATAATCTAACATACTCTGCATATTCGGGTTTTATTGTTGCCTCTATCGCAGTCACTGAACTCTGTGGGAAAATATCTCGTTCTGCATTTAATGCACGAATAAATTCTGTTAATCTAACTGGGTCATATAACACTTCATCTGTAAATTCACGACTTGATGCTAATTGATTTTCTGAATCTTTTAATTCTGCATATTGTAATATCGATTGATATAACCCGTGTAAACTATTTACACTATTTTTTCGCAATGTTTCATAATCAGGATATTTGTTTGCATCATTCGCTAAATTTCTTAATTGAATAGACATTTTATTATACATATCTTGTGTTAATATATTTGCTACTGTAAAAAATTGTCCTTTTGAAAATTCATCTAATAAATGATTAATAGTTCTCACATAGAGTGCTAATTTTTTAAACATATCTATTAATCTTTTATTTTTGGAATCACCGCCAGAAAAAACGTCACCTTCACTATTTGAAAATACTGTATTTGCCGAAGAACCTGAAAGCATATATTTTGTATTTTTATATATAATGGTTTAGTATTAAAATATATTTATAATATATAAATAAAATGCCAAAAAAGGTTGAACCTAAATTTGAAGCTTATTGCATGAAATGCAAAAAAAAACAGATTATGAAAAACCCAAAAAAAAACACTTTAAGTAATGGTCGTAATGCTATGAAAGGCGTTTGCCCCAAATGTAATACTAATATGATGTTATTTGTTTCTAATAAATAAATTTATGGATGCACTTTATTATATTTAGTTGGTGTGAATATCGCTTTA
>Ga0055584_100007952_pt1 | contig 10385 bp, 12 predicted proteins | sample OSDHelmetaG_FD_58716 | JGI IMG/M metagenome (GOLD analysis project Ga0055584, IMG submission 58716) | Pelagic marine sediment microbial communities from the LTER site Helgoland, North Sea, for post-phytoplankton bloom and carbon turnover... | ecosystem: Environmental > Aquatic > Marine >...
TTCGAACTACAACGACCGCGAAGAATCAAAATGAATATCACGTTGTTGGAAGGCCAATGTGATGCCTGCCTCATTCAATGCTTTATCCACCATTAAACGCAAATCACTGTCCAGTCATTCACGCCGGGTTTTTGTGGCATCAACCCAATAGAGTAACTTGAAGACCAGTGTGCTTTCACCAAATTCTTCGAAACGAACCGCTGTCTTGCCAAAAGTGCAGTTGTCGACACGGTTATCCAGAAGGACACTGTTGGGAACAATCGTTTCAATCCCATCGAAGTGCTCAATGACAGACGCGCGCATACCAATACGCAATATTATGCCAGTGACGTCATCCACTTCTACAAGATCACCAACTTTAACTTTCTTCACCGCGGCAAGCCATGCTTCAGCTGCTTTGTCCACATTTTCTTCGGATGCACTATCTGCCAATAAACAGGTATAAACTGCCACCGCGCCAGTTCCCGCCCATGCGGTTCCCGCTACCATCATCAGTAGAGTTAGTTATTGCAATTGCAATTAGTGTTTTCATCCTACCTTATCTCCTGGTTTGTAATATCGCCGTGATCTATATCAGCGCTCATAATTTCTATCCCCCTTCATTACTTAAATCAACTCATATCTAGATTATGTATTCTATGAGAGAAATCGATCAGACCCAGAGAAGGCGGGAAAACAGGCGACAGACTATTTTTCTTTCTCTTAACATGGAAAAGGGCTTTTATACTTCTTATACTCATGGCTGCCTGTAATGACGGGCATAACATCTTATTCATGACTGCACCCTTCGTAGTTCAGCGCATGCAATCCGATTAAATTGTTTTAGGGAGAAACAGTGTGGGTGTTTTTACAAAAGTGTCGTTCATTCTACTGGTGCTGATGTACACGGCCACAAATGCATATGCCCAAGTCATCGGGACTGAAGATTCCAGCGGCATTAAGGCAACTGTCGATACTCTGAACGAGGATATCATTGAACTCCAGTTGCTTTCCGAAACGATTAAGACCGTTCAGGAAATGGATAGGGACGTTCTGGTTTTCAGACAGGATGAGCGTAGTTTTCGATTACTTGGTGATTTTGAAACCCTCGTCAGACAGGTGGCTAATTTACCGGAAGAAGCACCACATAAGAAGGAACTGAAAGCAGGTTTGATCGAATTGAGTGACGGTGTTACTGAGGCAATATTCAATCGCATAACTGAAATCAAACAACGTATCGACCATTCCTATGGCGAACTGGGATCACTCAGCGGTGCTTCCCAAGTTACCTCCCTCGCTTTCCTCCAGAGCCTGGAAGCCACCCGCATAGGATACTACCAGGCGATGGCAAGCCATTTTGAAGGCCGCAAAGCCCTTGGTCTTTCATCAGATGAACTTCTTACCCGTGTTGATTCAACAATCAACCTGTACGCAGAAACACTGGCAGGAAGAATAGAGATGACTGCTGCCGCACAGGCACAAATCAGGACACGTGCGAAGCTGGTGCCGGATAACGCTGATATTAAAAGTGCATTAATGGACCTGAAAGCACAGCACCAAATAAACCTGAGCAGACTGCAAACCATGATACTTGTGCTTGATGGCCTCGGACTGAGTAGCTCCAGTTATAAGGCAACCCTGCTCCAGCATTCGGGCGCTAATATCTCCGTTAGCCTGTTTTCTTCAAAAGCATTGTTAACCGTATTAAAGGATTCGTGGGCAGCAGTGAAAAGTGCCATTGGAGCCAATGCACCGGACATTCTGTTCCGCCTGCTGATATTTTTGGCAGTACTGTTCATATTCAGAATACTCTCACGTGTTACCAGGCGGGTGGTTCGCGCGGCAAGTGAGCGCTCTACTCTCGATTTGTCGGACTTGCTGAAAAACATGCTTGTTTCAATTTGCGGCGGCGCCGTGATGGCGACGGGCATCCTCATGGCATTGTCACAAATTGGAATATCCCTGGCGCCGATGCTCGCCGGTCTGGGCGTTGCAGGATTTATCATTGGTTTTGCTTTACAGGATTCCCTCGGCAATTTTGCGGCGGGTGCCATGATTCTCATCTACCGGCCCTATGACGTGGATGATTTTGTCGAAGTGACAGGCGCATCCGGCCTGGTCAAGAAAATGAACCTGGTATCCACCACGATTGTCACTTTCGATAACCAGACCCTGGTGGTTCCGAATAGTAGAATCTGGGGTGATGTCATTAAAAATGTTACCGCACAGAAAGTGCGCCGGGTCGACCTGGTATTTGGTATCGGCTATGGCGATGATATTGAGCATGCCGAGCGGGTTTTACATGAGATCGTATCAGCAAACGAAAAAGTTCTGAAAAAACCGGAGCCTAACATCCGCTTGCATACCCTCGCCGACTCATCGGTCAATTTCGTCGTACGGCCATGGACGAAGACAGATGATTACTGGGAAGTTTATTGGGAAATCACGCGGGAAGTCAAAGTCCGCTTTGACGCTGAAGGTATCAGCATACCCTTCCCGCAACGTGACGTTCATTATTATACGGAAAAGGATAGCTAGGAGCCTGTCGGATTTAGCATGTTCTATTCGATACACAGCACCAGGCCAGCTATATGCCGGTAAAAAAAATCGCCGTCGCCTTATTGATTGCCACCGTCATCACCATTTATTTCGTTGGTGATGGTGACAGGTTTTTCAGCATTGACATGTTTCAGGATCTGTTCGAGCACTCGCCAATCACCACGGCGGCCGTTTTCTTTACTGTATTTTTTATCGGGACCAGTTGTTCACTCCCCGTGACCGCTGTGCTTACGGTTGGCGGTGGTATTGTGTTTGGCACTGTTACCGGTTTTTGCCTGTCACTATTGGCCACCACGCTGGGCGGAACGGTTGCGCTTTACAGCACCCGATACATCTTCCACGATCTGGTCAAGCGGAGATTTACCGGTCAGATAGACATGGTTAACAAGGGTATTGAAAAAGAAGGTGCGTTCTATCTTTTCGGGCTGAGGATGATACCGGTAATCCCGTTCTGGCTGCTCAACTGGGTGATGGGCCTGACTTCAATGCAGGTGTCTGTGTTTATGGCCGCAACATTCTTCGGGATGATACCGGTATTGCTGATACTCTCTTTTACAGGCAACGAGTTGGGGGACATAACCAGCTTTAGTATCGCCGAGGTCTTCACACCCGGCCTGATCCTGGCATTGAGCCTGTTGGCCTCATTTCCGTTGTTGGCAAAAGCCCTTGTCAAACTGGTGCAACGTTATGCCAACAGGTAATGAAGCCTGAAACTACAATTCCGTGCTGACGGTTAATTTTGAAAATACTATTCCGCCAGTATTGATGTCAGCTTATGCAACTCCAGTATGAGTTCCGTCGCGTGAGTCACGGCAAGCTCCATTTCCCCGGCATTCACAGCCTGTTCCAAAACCTTTGAACGGGCCGAAAGTCCGGAAGCATTCAGAATATCTGATGAGCCCCGGAACCGATGAGCAATATTACCTAGCTTGCTTACATCACCCTTATCGACTGCCTGCTGAAGGTCTTCAATGACCCCGGGTACCTCTTCAAGAAACTTATCGATCACGCTGTCCAGAAATTCATCGTCCCAGATTTTTGGTTTCAGATTTTTTGGCTGGTCCGGTACTGAATCCATATTCTTAAATCCAACCAGGCACTCTTCAATTTCCGCAATAAGTGTCTCCGCATTAAACGGTTTGCTTATCACTCTATGCATTCCGGCATCCAGACAACGGTGTTGATCGACCTCTTCCGTCAAACCTGTCATGGCGATAATAGGAATATCAGGGTTAACACCAGAGTAATCGCTGTCACTAATCACCTCGGCCGCTTCAAAACCGTTCAATCTGGGCATAAAACAATCCATTAGTACCAGGTCGTAATGCCTGGACTCCAAGGCTGTAATAGCCTCCTGCCCATCGACCACCAGATCCATCGTATAGCCCGCATCCTCGAGCATCTTTCTCACCACCATTTGCACAACTACATCGTCCTCGGCAACAAGAATATGCCGCTGATCCTGTGCTTCAGATTTATCAGACTTTTTTGTCACAAGATTCATCCTGACTTTGTTATATTCATTCGTGGGCCGGATTGGGACAATAAGCGCCGGACCGATTGTTAACAGGCTCCGAATTCATCGGACACCTGGATATTAGTGATGCAGTCATTGTCTCAAAATGGCATAGTATAGATAGCATAGTAAAGTATAAGGATTTTTAATAATGCGGGCACGCATATTTCTTGCAGATGACCACTCTCTTCTCCTGGACGCGTTCAGCAAGTTGCTTGAACCCGAATACGAAATTGTGGGCACAGCAACCGATGGTCGCATGATGCTGAAAATGGTGGCAAAACTCAAACCCGACCTGGTGTTGTTGGATATTGCCATGCCAAACCTGAATGGTTTTGATGCAGGCGAGAAGCTCAAAAAAATTCTGCCGGATGTAAAACTCGTCTTCTTAACGGTCAATGAAGACCCTGACATGGTTAACGAAGCGTTCAGGATAGGGGCAAGTGGTTATCTGCTCAAGAGTTCTGCAGCTTCAGAGTTGTTTCAGGCCATTGATGCGGTTCTGAATTCTAAAAACTATGTGTCACCGAAAATCGCCGAAAGTATGTCCGGCGCGTTCATCAAGAACCCTCTGTCACATAAAGTGCACGGAGATCTTTCACTTCGTCAGCGTGAGGTTCTGCAATTGCTTGCAGAAGGCAATACCATGAAACAGGTTGCCGCAGTTCTCAACATCACCCCAAGAACCGTTGCTTTCCATAAGTATCAGATCATGGAAACCCTCGACGTCAAAACCAATTCGGAGTTGATTCAGTACGCCGTTAAACACGGTTTTGTATCCTGAAGCCAGGCTTCGCTGGACAATCCTTAAGCTTTTACTTAAACCTCAGTGCGCGGTGTCAGGTTGACACTAAACTAGGTGCGTTCTTAAGCTCAACACTGATATTCAGATACTTAACAACAAGCACCATGGTATTGGGCGCTTCCATCGCCTTGCGCATACAATGATTGATCGCACCGGTCACTGCTTCAAACTCACCGCTCAACTGGGTGCCAAGCTGGTTGGTCACAATCTCGATACCATCCTGAACCTGCATTTCCTTGATAAATTCAATGATGTCAGGAATCGGTCTGTTCTTTAAGGGATAGAGACTCATGTCTGCGACGATTTTCATTGATTCGTATTCCTTGCGTTCATGTAAATAACTAATGCATATTGTAGTTCGACAATACTTGACTGCACAGCAATTCCCACTACCGGATATATCAACGCATGCCGAATTTTGAAGACGATTACAAATTTGACACACTGGCGGTCAGGGCCGGCCAGGTACGAACGGCGGAAGGTGAACACTGCGAGCCCGTTTTCACAACTTCAAGCTATGTGTTTTCTTCAGCTGCCCAGGCCGCCGCGCGCTTTTCGGATGAAGAACCGGGCAATATCTACTCACGCTTTACCAATCCTACCGTCAGAACCTTTGAACAGCGCCTGGCCGCTATGGAAGGTGCCGATTCCTGTGTGGCCACAGCTTCTGGCATGTCTGCCATCCTGTCGACCTGCCTTGGACTGCTGGGAAGTGGCGACCATATTGTTTCATCACGCAGTATTTTCGGTTCGACAACCATGTTGTTCACCAATTTCCTGGAAAAACTCGGAATCAAGACCAGTTTTGTCAACCTGACGGACATAGATGACTGGGCTGCTGCTATTCGTCCTGAAACCCGGTTTCTGTTCCTGGAAACCCCTTCTAATCCCCTGACCGAGATGGCTGACATCGCGCAACTGGCTGAACTCGCCCACCAAAACGACGCATTGCTGGTCGTGGACAACTGTTTTTGCACCCCTGCCCTGCAACGCCCCATCGGACTTGGTGCGGACATAGTGATTCATTCCGCCACCAAGTTCCTGGACGGTCAGGGTCGTTGTGTCGGCGGAGCGGTTGTCGGGCCCAAAGACATCGTCGGTGAAAAAGTATTTGGTTTCCTGAGAACAGCAGGACCGGCCATGAGTCCGTTTAATGCCTGGGTGTTTCTCAAAGGCCTCGAGACACTGAGCCTGAGGATGAAAGCACATAGTGAAAATGCCCTGGCCCTGGCAAAGTGGCTTGAGCAACAGGCCATGGTGAAACGGGTCTTCTATCCCGGACTGAAGAGCCATGGACAGCATGAACTCGCTTGCAGACAGCAATCGGGCTTTGGCGGTTTGTTATCGTTTGAACTCAAGGGTGGTAAAGAAGCGGGCTGGAAACTGATTGATGCCACCCGCTTGATCTCCATTACCGCCAATCTTGGCGACACCAAATCCACCATTACACACCCGGCCAGCACCACCCACAACCGCCTAACACTTCAACAACGCGAGCAGGCAGGTATTGCCGATGGATTGATACGGATTGCTGTCGGGCTTGAAGATATCGAGGATCTGAAAAATGACCTGTGCAGAGGATTGGTCCGCTAAATCAGTATTCCTCAAGGAGTTCGGCCAGCTTAGGCCAATGTCCTGCCAGGGCATTCTCGGCCATCGGGTAAAGCATGCCCTCTTCCTTGATATTGTGCTGTTGAATCAGCATGAGCAAGGTGTCACCAATGTCGAGAGCCTGTTCCGCATCACCGGATTCCATCGCCGCACCAATCTGCTCCAACAATCCGAGCATCTGCTTGTGCTCCATTCTCATCACGGCAGTGGGGCCACCACCACCCATCCCTGTCGCCGACTCAAATGCCGGAAAAAAAACTTCCTCTTCCATGGCAATGTGCCGGCGCATACCTTTTTCGAATTTTTTCCAGGCCGGTCTGGCTGCATCGACATCCTGGGCGTCAAGAAGCTCCTCAACATCAGCCCAACGGGCGTCACAATCACGGTGATCCTGTTCAAAGAAAGCAGCTAAGCCGGACTCAATATCAATACTCGCCATGGAAGTCTCCTGATTTATCTCAAAAATCGCCGTTATGATCTGGTAAATGTATAGCCGATGTCTTGTTTAGGCAATACAATACGACACTTGAGGTTTAAACTCTGACAACTTAAACGCCACTTGCGTGTACCACGATTGTACCGTTGAAGGGTACATGGGGTCACGTTATGATGGCACCCGATAAATTAACACTGAAACAGGTAATTAAAATGGCGACAACATTTGAAGCAGTAGCTGAGATCATTTCTGAAACCAGCGACATACCATTGGAAGAGATCACACCTGAAAAGAACGCTTTCACCGATCTTGGCATTGACAGTCTGGACTTTCTGGATATTGCTTTCGCCATCGACAAAAACTTCGGCATCAAAATTCCCCTGGAAAAATGGACCGAAGAGCTGAATGAGAACAAGGCAGACGTCGATGAGTACTTTATTTTGAGCAAGCTTTGTACACGTATTGACGAGCTCATCGCTGCCAAAGACGCTTAAATAGAAGATAGTTCATGCTACTCGAATATTTTCAGATGATCGATGCTGTCGAGAATCTTGATACGGATAACGGCAGGATTATCGCGCGTGCAGATGTGCCGATGGAAAGCACCGTTTTCGAGGGACACTTCCCCGGGTCCCCTTTGGTTCCGGGAGTGCTTCTTATCGAAACCATGGCGCAGGCATCCGGCTTTATGCTCTTAGCTCGCATGAAATTTGAAAAGATGCCATTCCTGGCGAATGTTACCAGTGCCAAAATGCGTACATTTGTTGAACCCGGCGAGGTTCTCCGTGTCGAAGCGGAACTGGAACATGACGGCTCCGGATTTGCGGCAACCAAAGCGCGTATCTCGCGTGACGGCAAGAAGATTTGTGACAGTAAATTGATGTTCCGTATCATGCCGTTCCCAAATAACACCTTGAAAAACAATATGCTTGATCGGTATAGCCAAATAAGCAAATCATCAACCGGGTGACATAATGAGTAATGAAAAAACAGAAGTCTGGATCACTGGGATCGGACTTGTCAGCTCTTTGGGCGAGGGTTCTGAAACCCATCGGACTCAACTGACATCAGGCAAGGTACCTTTGCCCGCGGTTGATTCTGAAAACCAGGCCCCCTACCTCGTTCATCCCGTTGTTGACATTGACGTAGCCACACAAATTCCAAAGCGAAGCGATCAGCGTCAAATGGGCCCATGGCAACACCTGGGTGTCTATGCCGCCGGCCTTGCGCTTGACGATGCCGGTATCGCGCACAACCCCGAACTGCTCGCTGCAACCAATATGATTGTCGCTGCCGGCGGCGGAGAGCGGGATCTGGATGTTGATACCGTGATAATGGAAAAAATCGACGGCGTCGAAAACCCGGGCCCGATACTGAATGAGGCTCTGAATAGTGAGTTACGCCCGACCCTGTTCCTGGCACAACTGTCAAACCTGATGGCCGGTAATATCTCCATTGTTCATGGCGTCACCGATTCTTCACGCACATTTATGGGCGAAGAGGCCGCCGGCATTTCTGCAATCGAAACTGCGACGGCACAAATTGAGCATGGGCAAGGAGAGATTTTTCTTGTCGGAGGCGCTTATATAGCCGAACGTGCGGATATGTCCATGCTAATGGAGTTTGGTCATACGCTCTGGCAAGACGAATATGCTTCAGTCTGGTCCCGCAAAGACACTGATGGCGGCATGATCATGGGGAGCGCAGGTGCTTTTCTTATCCTGGAGTCTCGGAAACACGCCGAAGCCCGTGGTGCCGAACCCTACGCTCGAATCAACGCCGTGGTAGCGGATCGCTCTTCCAGACAAGCCGGTGCGGCGGGTAACGTTGCAAATGAACTGTTCGAAAAGATCAGTGACCGGATACCGGCGGGTCCATTACCCGTGTTATCCAGTTGTTGTGGTGTTCAGCCCCAACTGACCGAGGAATATGATTTTTTAAACGGCCTGACCGAACACGGTATTGAGCCCGCCATCCGTGGTATGACCACGGTACTGGGCAACACGCTAGAAGCTCAATTTCCGCTCGCTGTGGTTTTGGCGGCGCTGGCAATATCCGGTGGTCAATTTTTTGATCCATTTGATGATTCGGGTGTTGAAAAAGAGTTTTCCGGTGATCCGGAGCAGATCCTGATAAGCACCTGGGCACATTGGCGGGGCGAGTGCCTCGCGCTGATTGACAAACCCGATGTGTCATTACGGGGAGGCGATGAATCATGAGTCATTCTTCAAAAGACCACAAAGGCCGCCCGGTAGTCGTGGTGACTGGAATCGGCATCGTTACATCACTGGGTGAAGGCAAAGAGGACAATTGGAAAAACCTGACCGCAGGTATGTCCGGTGTCCGTAAGATAAGCCGCTTTCCAACTCAAGGTCTGCGCACTCAAATTGCCGGCACGATCCCCTGGGGACAGGAAGGCCCTTATTGCGCGCCGATGCATTCAATCAATCTTGCTACAAAATCAGCTACCGAAGCTGTTGAACAGTCGGGAATCGGCTCGAAAGGTTCGTTTCCGGGACCATTATTCGTGGCAAATTCACCCGCAGAGACCAACTGGGACCAGCGGATGGTTGTTTATGGCGGACAGGCCGGTGCAGGTAGCACGGGTTATGACCGTTTGCTGAAGAACGTGAGAGCAGGTGACTTTTCCAGCTATTATTCGCTCTTCCAGTTTGCCAGTATTGCTGATCACCTGGCGGATGAATTTGGTACCAGGGGCCAGCCAATCTCGTTAACTACCGCCTGTGCTTCCGGTGCAACCTCCGTACAACTCGGTGTTGAAGCCATTCGCCGTGGAGATACCGATGCGGCCCTTTGTATCGGAACCGACGGCGAAATCTGTGAGGAAATGGTTGTCCGTTTTAACCTGCTCTCCGCCCTCTCGACCCAAAACGATGACCCGCAAGGTGCGTCCAAACCATTTTCAAAAACCCGTGATGGTTTTGTTATGGCGGAAGGCTCGGCCACACTGGTGCTTGAATCCTATGAAGGTGCGAAAGCACGCGGGGCGAAAATCCTGGGTGTTGTCCGTGGCGCCGGTGAGCGTGCGGATACATTTCACCGCACCCGCTCCACACCGGATGGTTCTGCCATCATTGATACCATCAACCGGTCAATGGCTGACGCTGGTATGTCACCAGCTGAAATTGACTGTATTAATGCGCACGGTACCAGCACACCGGAAAATGACAAGATGGAATACCTTGCCCTGTCTGCTGCCCTTGGCAGCGGTCTGGACAACACACCCATCAGTTCCAACAAATCAATGATCGGGCACACACTGAGCGCTGCTGGCACGATTGAGGCCGCTATCTCACTGCTGACCATTCAGGCCGGTGTGATTCCGCCGACCATCAACTGTAATGAACTGGATCCCAACATTCTGATGGATGTTGTGCCCAATGAAAAAAGGATTCAGCCGGTCAACTCCGTCATGTCCAATTCCTTTGGCTTTGGCGGTCAGAATGTCTGCCTGATTT